>Ga0080064_1002349_pt1 | contig 32576 bp, 24 predicted proteins | sample Subgrocontami54m_FD_69260 | JGI IMG/M metagenome (GOLD analysis project Ga0080064, IMG submission 69260) | Subsurface groundwater microbial communities from S. Glens Falls, New York, USA - GMW46 contaminated, 5.4 m (SPADES assembly) (version 2) ...
AGATTTCCCTGAAGGACGCCGTGGATTTGGGCGCCGAGCGGGCACGCCTCGCGAAGGAACTGGAAAAACTTTCGAGGGAGATGGCGGCGGTTGAGGGGCAACTCTGCAACGAAAAGTTCTTATCCCGAGCGCCGGAGAAGGTGGTCGCCTCGCTCCGCGAGCGCAAGAGCGAGCTGATCTCGCAGCACACCAAGGCTGCGGAGACGCTGGATAAACTGGGTTCGAATTGACGCATTCGTCGCGGGCGGCAACATGCCGGAAACGCCACTCGATCGGAATCTCGACCGGCTCGTTGAGCTTCTCGCGAAGAATGCCACGATCGTGCTGAGCGGGGCCAAGATCGCCTCCGAGTTGCGTGTCCCGCAATCGACGATGTGGGACTGGATCGAAAGGTTGCGCGGATGGGGCGTCGAGATTCGGGGCATTGCGGGAACGGGTTATCAGTTGATGAAGGTCCCCGATATTTTGACCGCGCAATCGATTCGGCGCGCGCTGCACCGAGGCGAGTTCGGAAGCCGGGTGCATCATTTTTATAAGACCGGTTCGACGATGGTCGAGGCCGCGCGGCTGGCGTCTTTGGGAGAGCCGCATGGCGCGTTGGTTGTCGCCGAGGAACAAACCGCCGGACGGGGACGGCTGGGGCACAGTTGGATCTCGGAGCCTTCGGTGGGACTCTATCTCACCCTGCTGCTGCGTCCCGCGCTGGAGCCGGGGGGGGCGCCGATTCTGACGCTGGTCGCCGGAGTGGCCGTGGCCGAGACGCTCGCGGAGGTTTCCGGCCTGGCATTTGACTTGCGCTGGCCGAACGACGTCTTGATCGGCGGCAAGAAGTGCGCCGGCATCTTGGTAGAGATGACCGCCGAGCCGGAGCGGATCAAGCACGTCCTGGTGGGCATCGGGATCAATGTAAACCACCAGCAGATTCCGCACGAACTCGCGGCGGAAGCAACTTCGTTGCGGCTCGAGGCAGGCCGCAGTTTTTCGCGCCTGGAAATATTGGTTTCGGTACTGAAGCGGCTGGAACACTATTATAATCGGCTCTTGAACGAAGGTGCTTCGGCCATCGTACAACGCTTCACCGAGATATCCAGCTACGCCCGCGGCAAACGCGTGAAGGTCCTGGACAGCCCCGACGGACTGACCGGCGTTACGGCGGGGCTGACGCCGGAGGGTGTCTTGCTCGTCCAGCGCGACGACGGCCGGATGGAAAGAGTATTGAGCGGTCACGTCCGGCCGGAGTGAACTGATCCGCGCCGCGAGCTAGAGGGAGCGGTCATGGTGCGGAATGGTACGCCGAAGGAAGAAAAGCAGATCCCTCGCGTTGCTCGGGATGACAATCACTTGGTGGAATTAGGTTGGAACTGAAATGGCTGAGCGCAAGAAAAAAATCGAAGCTACATCGAAGCGCCGCAGCATGCTCCTGGCGATTGACGTTGGAAACACGAACTTGACGATCGGCGCATTCGACGGCGGGAAGCTGGCGGCGGACTGGCGGTTGCGAACGGTTCACGACCGTACCGCGGATGAATGGGGCATCCTGCTGCGAAACCTTTTTGCTCTTTCGGGACATCACATCGAGCGCGTGGGGGGTGTGATCATTTCAAGCGTGGTGCCATCGCTTGATTCCTCGCTCGCCGCCATGGCGCCGCCCTATTTCGGATTTGAGGCCGTTTTTATCAACCCTGCAAAGGATACAGGGTTGGCGATAAAAATCGACAATCCCTCCGAGGTGGGCGCGGACCGCGTCGTGAACGGCTGGGCGGCGTTTCGCAGGTACGGCGGGCCGTGCGTGGTGGTGGACTTCGGCACCGCCGTCAACTTCGACGTGGTCTCGGCCAAGGGTGAATATCTCGGCGGAGTCATCACGGCGGGGATCGGAATCTCCATCGCCGCCCTGTTCAGCAAGACGGCGCGCCTGCCGATGGTCGCATTGCGCGAGCCGAAGAAGCTGATCGGAACCAATACCGTCGCGTGTCTGCAATCGGGTTTCTATTACGGGTCGCTCGGAATGGTGGACGGCATCCTGGAGCGGCTGATTTCGGAACTCGGTTCCAAAACGCGCGTGATCGCCACCGGCGGCCAGGCCGGCCTGCTCGCAAGCGGCTCGAAATACGTGAAGCACATCGACGAGCATCTGACGCTGGAGGGACTGCGGCTGATCTGGGAGCAGCGGAAGTGATGCCTCCTTTCGCTACAGTCTGAAGAAGTGAAAGCAAACCACAGAGGCACAGAGAACGCTTTTGTTGAAACTGCAAATTGCGAAGTAACGTGCTACAGAAAATCAATGACCTAGAGCGTTTGGACTTAGTTCAAAATCTCTGTGCCTCTGTGTCTCTGTGGTATGTGTTTCGGAGTGGAGCGAACCAATGGACTTTCGCGACTTATTCCTGAAACAAAAGGAGGCAATCCGCCGGCAGACCCGGGAGATGTTTCCGAAAATCCCTCGCGACAAGGTCGGATGGGCTCCCGTCGAAGGAGCATTGCCGTTGGGTTTGATGCTCCGTCACATCTGGCATTCGGAATCCGGGGTGCGCGAAGTTCCTTTGTTTGACCGCTGGCACTATTACGAGCGCCGCATTCCGGAAGGTTTGTTCGCCATTTTGGGGGAAGTGACCAGCATCGACCAGGAGATCGAGACGCTCGAGAAAGTTCATCGGGAAACGATGGAGTTGATCTCGAAAGCGCCGGAGGAAATCTTCGATCGGGAATTCCGGAACGACCAGCTTAAGTTTCGCCGGAAAGGGTATGTTATTCTGTTGCAAATCATTCAGCACGAGATTCACCACCGTGCGCAACTGCTCACGTATTTGCGGATTCTTGGCCATCCGGTTCCGGGCATCTGATTTCTTCCGTGCCGTCGCCGCTCTCCCGGCATTCGCCTGCCGATGGAAAACTATTTTAACTACTACACGGAGATCGAAGAGTACTTCTGGAAGAAGCGCGCCACGACTTTATTGCTATCGACGCTCGACTGGGCATTGATCGATTCGTGGAAGGAGGCGCGGATTCCGCTCGATGCGGTTCTCAAGGGAATCGACCGCACTTTTGAAAAATACGATGCGCGGCGTCGCAAGATGCGTCTGGTGAATTCGCTGGCCTACTGCCAGCAGGAGGTGCTGGCGGCGGCTCAGGAAAAGGAGCGGACCACGCGTCAGCACCCGTCTTCCGGCGACCCGTTTGCGCGGGAAGATTTAGCCAAATTTTTCGCCGCCAACGCACAAGCTTTGGAAAAAGCGGCGCGGCGGTTCGAAGAGCAGACAAGACCGGAGTCGGCGGCCACCTTTCAGGCGCTGGCCGCGTCTCTCGTGGAACTGGCAGCGGCGGCCCGCTCGGATTCGCCGATCGATCTCGAAGAGATGGAGCGGCGACTAACCGTGCTCGAGGAAAAAATGTTCTCAACGCTGCTCGGGGCTGCTTCCGAGCAGGAGTTGGTTGACATACGCGCGGAGATGGACCGGTCGATGGCGCCGGTGCGTCATAAAATGGGAGGCGAGCAGATTGCTCTGCTCCAAAAGCAGTTCATGCAAAGACGACTGTTGGAGAATGCGTCTCTGCCACGATTGAGTCTATTTTACCTTTGAAGGATCGCCGGACATTGATGCGCATTGAGGTGTGCATCGGGATTCGCATCGCGAAAGGCCGGAACGCTGTGGAAGACGAAAAGCATTTGGAGACGGCCGAGCGGGTGGTGAACGTCTCGATTGAAAAGATGGTCTACGGCGGCGAAGGGCTGTCCCGGACGGAGGAAGGCGTTCTGCTGGTGCCGATGGTGTTGCCCGGCGAGCGAGCCACGGTTCGCCTCGCCGAACGCCATAAGGGAGTGAGGCGAGCGAGCGTCGTGGAGGTGCTCGATCCTTCTCCCGACCGCATTTCCCCTGCCTGCCCTTACTTCAGCCGCTGCGGAGGCTGCCACTATCAGCACATTCGCTACGAACGACAGCTCGAAATCAAGCGGGAAATCTTGCTGGAGTGTTTCGAGCGAGTTGGAAAGATCAAGCTCGAAACGCCTGTCTCCGTTATCGCCGCCGAGCCCTGGCAGTATCGGAACCGCACGCGGCTGCGGATTGAAAAAGATCCGGAGCGTTTCGCGATTGGATACTTCGAGCCGCTTTCGCACCGCCTCTGCTCCATCGAGTCGTGTCCGATCAGCTCTCCCGCAATCGACGCCGCCATTGGGACGTTGGCAGGCGGATTGGGCGCGAGGTGTTTTCCGGACGGCTGCGCGGAGCTGGAGCTGTTCGCCTCCGAATCGGGACAGACTCTGCTGGCAACGGTCTATTCAGTTGCAGCAGCGCCGGTGAGCTTTGGAGAGGAGCTGCGGGAAGCGATTCCGGGACTGGATTCGGTTTGCTGGAAGCAGGAAAACGTCCGGAGCAATTCGGAAAAGCCAGAGACGAAGACGACGCTGTGGGGCAGCGGCGCAATTACTTACCACGCAGGCGAGTTCCACTTTCGAGTTGGCCACGATTCCTTCTTTCAGACCAACCGGTTTTTGTTGCAGGACCTGATCGGCGCGGTGACCGGAGACCTGGAGGGAAAGCGGGCGCTCGACCTCTACGCCGGAGTGGGGCTGTTTTCGCTGCCGCTGGCGCGCCGCTTCGAACAGGTCTCGGCGGTTGAGTCGAATCGTGCGTCGGCGCGGGACCTGGAATCGAATATGGGCGTAGTTGGTGAAAGGGCCCGCACTTACCGGATGGACGTGGAAAAATTCCTGGCGACGGCCAAGCCGGGTTGGGATGCCATCGTGGCCGATCCTCCACGCAGCGGACTGACCAAAGTCGTGGTGGAAAACCTGTGCCGGCTGCGACCCCGGCGTCTGGTCTACGTTTCGTGCGATCCCACTACGCTGGCGCGCGATCTTGCACTGTTGATCCGCGGCGGATTTCGCACGCGGTCCGTGCATCTGGTGGACCTGTTTCCGCAGACGTTCCACCTGGAAAGCGTAGTGCATTTGGAGTACACCGAATAAGGTGAGCAAAGGCCATGCGCCATCCGCTCCTTCCCATCACGGTGGTTTTTGCCGCCGGCATCTGGTCGGCGCCGCATTTCTTCCTTTCCGCTTCCCAACAAGTATTCTTGATTTCGCTGATGGTTCTCGCGGCGTTGGTGCTGCTGCGCATGGAACGCTACTCGTATGGATTCGCCGTGGCGCTTTTGGGGTTTTTCCTGTGCGGGACGTTTCTCGCCGCCGAGGAACATTCCGTACTGCCGGCGGTGCACGTCGAATCGCTGGCGAGGCGCGGAGCCTTCGAGCCGGAGAAAGAGTCGAAGATTACGGGCTGGATGCGCACGGCGTCGGTCAAACGTCCCGGAGGAGAATATTTCGATTTTGAATTGGAGAGCGTCGCTCAATCGGATGTGACGATCCCCGCCACCGGCACGGTGAGGCTTTTTTATTTCGCTTCACGCAACGGTCCTCCGTTCCTCGATCTTCCCTATGGGACGCGGCTGAAAATTCCGGTCAGAAGCTTGCGGCGCCCGCGCAACTTCATGACGCCGGGATTCTACGACTCGGAAGGAAACATGATCCGGCAGGGAATTTATTTCACCGGCATCGTGCGCCGCGCCGAAGACGTGGAGCGGTTGCCGGGCCGCGCTGGAGACCGCTGGCGAGCGGCTCTTTACGGGCTTCGGGGGCGCTTGCTCGCGAGCCTCGATCGGCTCTATCCGCCCGAGCAAGACCCGCGCGGCAACGGAACTATTCTGAAAGCCATGTTACTGAGCGACAATAACTGGCTGCGGCCGGAGACGACTGCGGCTTTTCAGGAAAGTGGCACCTATCATCTTCTGGTCGTTGCCGGTCTCCATGTCGCGGCGCTGGTCTTTGGATTGTTTGCGGTTCTTTCGTGGTTCCGTGCGCCGAAGTGGCTGGAGACATTCGTCGTCGGTGCATGCCTGTTCGTCTTTACGTTCCTGGCGGACGCCCGGATTCCCGCTGTGCGGGCGTCGCTGATGATCTCGGTCTACCTGCTGGCACGCCTGGTCTATCGCGAGCGTGCGCTGTTGAACTCCATTGCGGCAGCGGCTTTGTTCCTTTTGATTTTGCATCCCTCCGATCTCGCAGACTCCGGCTTCCAGCTTTCGTTTCTGGCGGTGCTGATCATCGGAGCCATGGTGGCGCCGATCGCCGACTGGAAGGTCTCGCCCTGGCGGCAAGCGCTGCGGGGGCTTGATGAAAAAGAGCGGGACGTTCACCTGGAGCCTCGTCATACGCAGTTCCGGCACGATGTGCGAATCCTGGTCGATAGGTTGTGCGGTCCCTCGCGGCTCGATCTCAGACGGTGGAGATTCTTGCGGGCGCTTCTTCTCAAGTTGGCGAGCTGGGCGTTTGTGGTTGCGGAAGCGATCGTCGCGGTTGTACTGATTCAAACCGGGCTGTCGCTCTCGATGGCGCTTTATTTCAACCGCGTGGTCTGGTCCGGCATCGCGGCCAACCTGCTGGTTCTGCCGCTGTTGGGGGTTGTGATTCCCCTTGGATTTGTCGTTCTGCTCGTCTCCATGATCTGGTGGCGCGCGGCGGTGGCGGGTGCGCACCTGTTGGGAGTGCTGGTTTCGCTGCTCCACGCCATCGCGGATTGGTCCGCTCGGTTGCCGGGTATCGACCGGCGCGTGCCAACGCCTCCCGGCTGGGTGGTTGCACTATTCCTCGCGACGTTGCTGCTGATTGCGTTCTTGGCAGCGCGGCGCTCCTGGCTGGTGTGGCCATCCGTTGCCGCTCTAGTCCCGCTTGGATTGCTGCTGACGTTCGCTCCATACCGCGTCCAGATTCCACAAGGAAGGCTGGAACTGACCGTGCTCGACGTGGGACAAGGCGATTCGCTGTTCCTCGTATTTCCGCGCGGTCACACCATGCTGATCGACGGAGGTGGCGAGATTCCAATCCCGGGTTCTCCGCCGCCGCGCCTGGAAGTGGGGGAGCGTATCGTTTCTCCGTACTTGTGGTCGCGGAGCCTGAAAGCGGTGGACGTGGTCGCGCTGACGCACGCGCACTCCGACCATGTGAGAGGGTTGATGAGCGTGCTGCGAAACTTCCGGGTGGGAGAGTTATGGATCGGTCCGGGTCCGTCGGAGTGGGAGCTGGAGCGCTTGCTCGAACTCGCTCGAAGCCGCGGAGTTCCCGTGATCCGCCGTCAGAGTGGAGACAAAATGGAGATCGACGGCGTGACGCTGGAGGTCCTCTCTCCTCCGGCGGATTGGAGTCCGAAGCGGGTCAGCAACAACGACTCGCTGGTGATGCGGCTGGGATACGGGACGCGGCACATGCTGCTGGCCGGAGACGCCGAATCTCGCATGGAGAAGCTGCTGGTGAAGGAAGAAATGGTACTCGCGAGCGATGTTCTGAAGGTCGGACATCACGGCAGCAAGACCTCGACCACGGCTCCGTTCCTGAGCCGCGTCGCGCCTCGCTTCGGGATCATCTCCGTCGGGCCGTTCAGCCGTTTCGGGCACCCCAATCGCGAGGTTCTCGATGTTCTTGATGAAGCCCACGTCCAGACCTTTCGCACGGACGGCGACGGCAGCGTCACCGCCTCGACCGACGGCAACCGGATCGAGATTACGCGCTTCCGCGACTCCCTCTCCGTTTGGCCGATGTTTCACGTGGAACCTTGGCCGCTCGCTCTTCTCTCCTGGTGAAACAACGGGCAGCACGTCGGACAGCGATCCGGTCGTATGATAAAATCGAGGCAGGCGGATTCCCATATCAGCGCGCGTAGCAAAGGGGTGACGCGTGAACGATAAACCCACCGAAGAGCAGATTCAGGAAGAAAACCGCAAAGCGCGCCGGTTGCAGATGATGATCGGTCTGGTGATGAATGTCATCAGTCAGGGCGAGTTGCCGGTGGAGGAAGCCTCCGAGTTGGTTGCCTCCGCCAAGCGCGCCGCGCTGACTCTATTTCCGGATAAGGAGTTGGCCTTCGACTTGATCTACCGTCCGCGGTTGCAGCGCCTAATGGTGGAGAAGTACCGGATGCTTTGAAGGCAGAAGCTAGAAGGCAGAAGTTAGAAGGCAGAAGTTAGAAGCTAGAAGTTAGAAGCTAGAAGTTAGAAGAAAGACGCACCGGTCTATTCCCCACACAATTGGTGGCAAGAGTTTTTATTCTAGCTTCTAACTTCTAGCTTCTAACTTCTCCTTCACGGCGTCCCGTCCTGCCGCTCGACCGATGACAGCGTAGCTGTGATCGTTCCGATTCCGATTTGAGCCCTCATTTGCAGAGGCAGGTGACTGGCATCGTCGCTGAACCAGACGAAGATGCGGCCTTTACCCTTGAATAGGTTTCCGGAAAACACGCCCGGCTCGACGCGCGTGGCCGGAAAGGTTCCGATCTCCGTCTTGATTTCTTCCTTGGCCTGCACTTCGAGACGAATCGGAATGGTCCGCGAGCCGTCGTTGACGGGAATTTCAAACGACTGGCCCACGGCTAGCGGTCTTGTCCGGACGTAATACAGCGCGGAGATGATATCGTGGACGCAATCGGGAATGGAGGACTGAGCTTGGCGCGGCGGAGCGTTACCAGTCGCTGCACGATCGTTTAACAGCGCCAGTTTCCGGCGCGGGTCAAATAGAAGCGATACAAGCCGATGCCGCTCGCCTTCGTTGATGACCTTGCGAATCTCACTCGAACAGAGTGTCGTATTGCGGAACGTGGATTGGTATTCGTCTTCGACTTTGTAGATGTTCGAGACATATCCCACGGAGTTGGCTTTGGCCGACACCTTCCAGCGGTTCTGCGAAGTGCCCTCTTTTTCCAGGAATAGTTCGGCCTCTCCCGCGGGAACCAGCCGCCATCGCACGGCGTAACGCAACTTCTCTCCCGTGCCGAACGGCAGTTTGGTTTGCTGGGCGGTTCCCGGCCGGCAAAACAACACGGCTGAAAGTGCCAGCGCAACCACAGCGGCCGCCGAATTCATCGGAAACATCCTGGGGACGATCAACGTGACTCCTTTACCGATACGACCAGACGATTGCCGTAGCTCATAAAATCAGAATCTTCAGGCCCAGGATGAGGACAATGGCGAGGAATGCCAGAAAGGCCTCATACTCCCGGTTCCTCCAATAAAGCTCCCAACGGAACCGATTCGGCACTGCAGAAGATGCCCGCCTCGCTCCCAGCCGCGGCAAGAGGAAGGGAGTAGACTTTACATATCTAGTGTACTCTTCCGGAAACAGCTTGCGGAGGTGATTTTCCTCCCGGCGGATCACGGGCCAGTAAACAGCCCCGAAAAAAAACGCAAGCAAAACAAGAAACCACCAGCGCCCTCCCGCCACGCCATAACCGGCGCCAGCCAGCATCGAACCGAGGTATAGCGGATGGCGGATATAAGCGTACGGGCCGCCGGTCGCGAGTGTTTGGTTCTTTTCCAGATGCCCGGAGGCGAAAGCTCGCAGCGCCAGACCCGCCAGCGCGATCAGCGAGCCCAACAATAGGTGTTTGGCCGTTGGTTGCGCAAAAACAATGTAGATCATCCCCAGTAAAATGCCCAGGGGAACTCGAATGCGGGCGGCGATGTCGGAGTACGATTGGAACATCAAATCCAGTTTGCGATATCGGCGCAAGACAGTCAAAGATGCCGGAGCTGAGCAATGGCCTCTTCCGCTGTCCCCAAGAGCTCGTAAATTTTTTCGACGACCCGCTCCGGATGGATGCCTCGCATCACATCTCCTTCCGCCGAGGAGTGCCGGTAACTTGTCTCGGCACTCTCCGGGCGGAGCGTCCGCTGGCGTTTTCCATAAGGCCCGTTGCGACGCGGATCGGTGGGGCCAAACAAACCAACGGTCGGGACTCCCAGCGCCGCCGCCAAATGCAAGGGTCCCGTATCGGGTCCAACCATCAATCGCGCACGCCGGAGTAAAGCAATCAAGCTCTTGATGTCGCCAAGATAGGGTTTCGGGTTGGCCCGGCGGCAACTCTCGACGACCTGCCGCGCCAGCGTTTCCTCGCCCGGTCCACAGTTCAGAATAACCGGCAGTGACAAATTTTCCTGGAGCGCATCGGCAACAGCGGCGTAATTTTCCGGCGGCCAGCACTTCGAGCGCCATCCCGCTCCCGGATTGAACACCGCAAAGCCGTCCTGCGGAAGGTCGGCTGGTAGTCCAACCGAATCTCCCTGGGGCAGCGGAAATCGAATGTGTCTTGGGTCCGCTCCCAAAGCGCCAGCCAGGGCCAGATTAGCCTCGACGACATGGACCGCGTCGGTGCGTACCCTGCGAGTGTATAGCGCGGCGCAGGCCGCCTCCTTCACCCATGGCTTCTCGAATCCTACGATGGACCGCGCTCCCGAAAGCGCAGCGGCCACGGCCGACTTGACCGCTCCCTGCAGGTCCAGGGCGTAATCGTAGCGCCGCGATTGCAATGCGGCGATGGTGTGGCGGATCGCTGCCCAAACGCCGGGCGACATAGGCTGCTTGCGCCACTCCAGCGTATCGAGCGAGAGGACACGGGTCAGCGACGGATTTCCCTCGAGCAAATCCCGCCAGCGGCTTTCCACCAGCCAGTCGATCTCCCATTCGGGAAACGTTTCCTTCAGAGTGGCCGCAACCGGGAGGCCGTGGATGATGTCTCCCATCGATCCCAGGCGAACGATCAGGATTCGCTTCTTCCCCTGGATCACTCGAGTATCCCCGTTCGCAGCCCTCGCTGCGCGACTGCTTCCTTCGGGCCGCCCCTCTGACCCAGGATGCGCCGCGCGGCCTCGAAAACCACATCGACGGTGATCGAGGTCATGCAAACGTGGTTTAAGGGAGAGCCGCGATCGATGGGGCAGTGACGAAGCTTGCAGGGACGGCACTCGGCTACACCGGTGATCACCTCTGCGTGCGGCCCCAGCGGGCGCGTGCCGTGCTCGTCGGTTGGACCGAAGATCGCGAGCGTGGGCACGCCGAGCGCAGCCGCCACGTGCATGGTACCCGTGTCGTTGGTGAGGAAGAGGTCGCAGGACGGAACCAAGCGGATGAAATCGCGAAGCGATGTTTGACCCGCGAGCGAAATGGCGGCGTCCCCGGATTTCGCAAGCAGCGATTCGGCGAGCGGCGCTTCCTCGCTCGACCCGAAAAACACGGAGGCTGCACCCAATTCGCGGTTCAAGCGGAGGGCCAGTTCCGAGTACCGCTCTCCCGGCCACCGTTTCGCCGTTCCAAACGAAGCCCCCGCGCCGATACCCACCACGAGCGTTGCATTCGAGATTCGCTCCGCAAGTCCGCGGTCGGAAGAAAACTTTTCAAGAAGAAATTCCCGCAGCGCGTTCTTGGCATGTGTTTCGTTCCGTGCGGCTGCGCCCAAACGGATTTCTTCGACCTCGCCCAACGCGGAGATCAACCCAAGGCGCCGCAGCAGTTCGAGATAGTAATAGGACTCGTGCGGCGGCGTCTCGCCCTTCTGAGGGACCGCCACCGCGTCCGTCAGCAGCATTCCGCGCGCCTGGCGGGAATATCCGGCGCGAACCGGAATTCCAGCCATGGTTGCCAGCAGCGCCGCGTCGAAGGCATTCTGGAACAAGATGGCCGCGGCAAATTTTTCCTTCCGCAGCTTCGAAGCAAAGCGCCAGCGTCCCAATAGGCCACGCTGCTCCCGTCGTGTGTCGTAAGAGAGGGTGCGGCATCGGAGTTCATCCAACGGAAAAACATCCAGAACCCAGGGCCGTCCCACCAAGACCATCTCCGCCTGCGGCAAAACCCGGCGCAGCTCCCGCAAGGCGGGCAGACACATCACCGCGTCTCCAATCCAGTTGGGAACGCGGACCAGTATCTTCGAGTTTTCAAGCTGCCCGATGGGTAGCGTCTTCATGGCTGTTTCGAAAGGCGTCTGTTTCCTCTGCTAAGAAAAATCCACGGCACAATAAAACGTGCGTTAACTACCCCGCACCCGCCAGGTGCGGTTGATTAATATCAGTAGCCGTTTCCGATATTGTTTTCCGCCGACCTATCGGCAGATTCAGCGTTTCGAGAATCCAACGGATCAACCTGTCTTCGTTTTCGACAACCGGCTCGATTGCCGCCCAATATAACGGCAACGGAATCGCGGCTGCGGCAGGAAGATTGACGATGTCCTTTTCCGTGGTTACAAAACAATCCGCGTGCGATTCTTTCGCAAGCCGAGCGAGCAGATCGAGGTCTTTGGCGCTGTAGCGATAATGATCGGGGTAGACTTTCTTTCCGGCGGCTGCGATTCCGGCGCGTTCGAGCATCCGCAAGAAGCTTCGCGGACTGCCCACGGCGCAAAAGGCAAAAGGACGGCGCGACAGAAACTCTTGAGCCGGTACCGGCGTTCCATCTTCGTAATTGGTGAAGTGCCGAAGCCGGGTTCGCATCGTGAAGATCTGGGCGCCAGGATTGTAACTGGCAATAGCCGTTTTCAATTTCTCGATATTTGCCTTTCCGGAGCCGCCGCCCGATGGTTCCGCCAGCTCGCATCGAGTCAGCAGGACTGCCTGCGCGCGGCGGAGCGAAGAGAACCCTTCACGCAACAGCAGCGGCCAGCCGGGGCGCGCTCCCCAGGGATTGGATGCGTCGATCAGCACCAGGTCCAGATCGCGCTCCAGGGCGAGGTGCTGAAAGCCGTCGTCGAGCAGGTGCACGTTCACCGGATAAGATTTTTCCAACGCGCTTCCCGCATCATACCGGGAGGAAGAAATGCCGATGGGAAGATTCAGGTGCCGCAGAAAAATCTGCACTTCATCTCCCTCCGCTCGGGCCGAGTCGGGCGTGGTTCCCGGAGCAAGCACTCTCACTCGCTCGCGCGAAGTGCGGCCATAGCCTCGTGTCAGGATCGAGACGTTGAGTCCTTCCTCTTGCAACCGGCCCGCCAGCCAAATTGCGAAGGGTGTCTTGCCCGAGCCTCCCCAGCATAGATTTCCAATGCTCACCACTCTTGACCGCAATTTCCTCCGGCGCAGAAGTCCCGATTCATAGAGCCTCGCGCGGAGGCGTACTCCCGCGATCCAGAGCGCCGCGGCTCCGGCGGTGATTCCCGATATGGGGGAAAGATTCGCCATGCTATTGCGAGCGGCGCCGGCCCACGATCTTGCCGGAACCCGCCGCGAAATCGGTGTGCCGATCGGTCTCGGAATATCCGATCTTGTGGGTGCTGACGATTTCGCGCCCAACCATTTCCGTTGACGGGGAAGCGGAAAGCCGTTGCGACGCAGCCCGTAGCTGGAGCAACCGCTCCACTTCGTCGGCGACAACAGCAACACCACCCGAATTCTTTTTCCAGCGTTCACGGGCCGCTTCGCCGAGACGCTGCCGAAACTCCGGATGCAACAACAAAAATCCGAGAACCGGTGTCAGCGCCGCTGCATTCGGAATCTGAATGATGGCCCCCGCGCGGGCCTCGCCCTCCAGGGGTAATTTTCCCGCGCCGGAATCCGCCAAGAAGTCGTTGGCGATTTCCTGGAAGTTGGTCATGGACGGTCCAATGACAATTGGGCGGGCAAAGAAGGCGGGCTCCAGAATGTTATGTCCTCCGGTCGGCGCGAGCGTCCCACCCACATAGGCCACCGTGGCCAACTCATACATGGCTCCCAGTTCTCCCATCGTGTCAACTATCAGAACGCCGGGGCACGGGCGGGTCTCGGACGTCCACGCCGAACGTAGCTGGAACGGAATGCCGCGAGCTTCGACCTGCTCCCTGACCTGTACAAAGCGTTCCGGATGCCGAGGCGCCAGTATCATCCACAAACGCGGAAAGTCCCGTCGCAGCTCGACGAAAGCTTCCAGCAAATGCTGTTCTTCGCCCGGCATGGTGCTGCCCGCAACGATTACGGGACCCACTTCGGAGATCCGCAACATCTCCCGCAGCGTCTCGACAAACGGCACAGAAGAGGGGTGAGACGCATACTTCAGGTTCCCGGCTTGATGGAGTTTTTCCGGCGGCGCGCCCAGAGCTTCAAACCGCCCGGCATCACTCGCGCTCTGAGCGAAGACGCGGTCGGGATAACTCAAGACTTTTCGCCAGAGCCGGCGCGTGGCGAGATAGCGTGGAAAAGTTCGGTCGGAGATTCTCCCGTTGGCAATGAGCAATGCCGCTCCGGCCCGCTTGCACTCCCGAAAGAAGTTGGGCCATAGCTCGGTTTCGAACACCACCACGGCATGGGGCCGGATCCGCCGCAGGAATCGGCGGCAGATCCACTTAAAGTCCCAAGGAGGGAACAAGACACGGTCCGGGGCAGGGAAAAGCTCGCGGGCCGCGTTCCACCCGGTTCGAGTCGAAGAGGTAACGAGGATGCGGAGATCGGGAATCCGGATTCGCAATTCCTGCGCCAGCGCCGCCGATGCTTTCACCTCGCCAAGGGAGACGGCATGGATCCAGAGAACGTGCCCGCCGGCCGGAAACGCATCCCAGTGGAAAAAGCCCAGCCGCCCGGCGATGCCCGGAAGACGCCCTCGTAGCGCACGAGTGAAGACCCACGGCAGAAGCACCACCGTAGCCACACAGAGTCCAAGATTATAAAGAACATACATTGAATCTCTGGCTCCCCAGTGTCGGCGCTGGATCTGGTTGAGGCAGGATGGCGAGCGAGCCAGCCGCGCACTCGCGTTGCGTGTAATGGAACAAAGGGCATTATAGCTTTTTCCCCTTCGAGTTCCAATCCATCTGCGAACCCGGAAAACCGAAAGAGTTACCCCTCTTGCTCCGACATCAACTCCAAACGATTGTAGGCGATAGCTTGTGCCGGATATTCCCTCCGAGAACTGTTATCCGAGAACCTTTGTCTTGACAGAAAGGTCGGTTTTCTGGTAAAAAGATGACCTAGTCGGAAAATAAGTTAATCATTAGGTGACGCGCGGGCTTCGGCTGATTGAGGTGTGTGAACCCGCTGACTTGGGAAACTCTGAGTTAGACCCTCGGGTGCCCTCCTACTTCTTTTGGCGCCTGAAGGCCAACTGCAGATCGAAGTCCAAGGAGATGGTTTTTATACAATTGAGAGGAGATAACCGTGAATAAGAATAATTTGCCGCTATTCGCCGAGTTTTGCCGAAGGATCGGTATGATGTGCGCCCTGGCAATTTTATGCGTTGCTCCGGCGATGGCCCAGCTCACAACCGGCACCATCACGGGGGCGGTCACGGACTCCTCCGGGGCGGCTGTGCCCGGAGCGACGATCACCGTGAAGAACGTGGATACCGGCGCGTCGCGTACCACCGTCAGCGGCCCTTCCGGGCGTTATGAAGTTTCGAACGTACCGATTGGGAAATACGACGTCAGCGCGACGCTTGCCGGATTTCAGACCAGCGTCCACGCCGGGGTCGAATTGACATTAGGGAGAACGGCGGTCGTAGACCACTCCCTGCAAGTGGGCGAAGTCGCACAGGCCGTGACCGTAACCGGAGAGGTTTCGATGGTGGAAACCTCCTCCGCCACAGTGTCTTCTGTAGTGACTGCACAGCAAATAGAGGATGCGCCGCTGAGGGGACGCGACCTCACCCAGTTGTCGCTGTTGCAACCCGGCGTGATGAAGATGCCGGCGGGCTATGGCGCTTTCAGCGGACTGGGCGACAAGATCACCGTCGCGGGCGCCAGGGGAAATCAGAATCTGTACCTGCTCGACGGCGTTTCCAACTCCGACCTCTCCGGCAATCCGCAAGGCGCATCGGGCGCATACCTGGGCGCCGATACGGTGAAGGAGTTCCAGGTCATCACGAACAATTATTCGGCCGAGTACCAGAGCGCCGCGGGAGCCATCGTCAGCGCGGTGACCAAGTCGGGCACCAATGCGCTCCACGGCACGGGGTTCTGGACCTCGCGGAACTCCCAGTTGGATGCCAACTCCTGGACCAATAACCGGAATGACGCCGACAAGCGCGATTTTCACCGCAATCAGTATGGCGGCTCGTTTGGCGGCCCCATCCGCAAGGACAAGGCGTTCTTCTTCGGTAGTTACGAGGGCTTCCGGGAACGGAACAACGATAACGATTACCCGATCACGTGGACCGATCAGGTCCTCCAGGGTATCCTGCCGCCCAGTGAAGGCGGTGGAACAGTGACGGTGAATCCGGCGATTAGGCCGTACCTGGATCTTTGGCCGCGTCCCAATACGGCGTACAAGTTTGCTGGTGGTGCGACCTTTTCTGTGCTTCGCGACCTGGGCAACGGAACCTTGGAACTCCTCGCCCCGGGCATGGACCAACGACCAATCAATGATAATTTCGTAGGATCCCACTTCGATTATCATTTTAACAATGAGAAGTTGGGCATGCTCTCCGGAAGCTACAACTGGGACAACAGCGACGCGATCAATGCCAACGCGATGAGCCAGCTCGGCCGAATTGAGCCTGCCGACAACTCCGGACTCACCAGCAAGAAACACACCATCGGAGCTAAACTAACGGGCGTATTCTCGGCCTCCATGGTGAACGAGGCCAACTTCGGCTACAGCTTCAGTGAGGCTGCTCAGGACTTACCCAATACCAGCCAGGACTTCACCAGCCTTGCCAGCCTCTCCAGCAGAAAGTTCCTGGGACAGATCAACCCGCCGAATGGCGCGGCGAACGTTGGATGGCGCGTGCTGGGTTCGATCTATGGCCAAACGGCCTACCAGTTTAAGGATGGGCTCTCCATCAGCCGCGGCAACCACTCCCTTCGCATGGGGGCGGAGATGAAGTTGTTCCGGTATTCGCAAATCAGTTGCAGCCGGGGCTGCAATGGCGTCTGGGGATGGGCAGACCTGAGCAGATTTTTGCAGGATATCCCCCTGAATCTGGAGATCTTCCAGCCCGGCCATGACAACCCGGACCGCGCTTTGCGGCAGATGCTTTTCGGCAGCTACTTCCAGGACAACTGGCAGATTCGCCCCTCCTTGACCTTGAACTTGGGACTGCGCCACGAATTCACCACCGTGCCGATTGATGATAATGGCCTGATGTCTGCTCTCATCAACTTCAACGATCCTTACGTGACCACGACGGCGAAGGCGAAGGCCGATCCCCGTTACAAGAATGACCCCGTGATGCCGGGGACCATCGATGGCTATTTCACAAATCCTACACTCAAAAGCTTCAGCCCGCGGCTCGGTTTTGCCTGGGCTCCGGGATCGAAGAAGACCTCCATCCGAGGCGGCGCCGGAATGTTCTACGAATACCCGTTGCTGTTCAACATTCGGACCACTTTGCAGGAATCCCCTCCCTTCGTCCAGACCGGAACGGTTGACACCTCCAGCAGCACCAGCCCCTACGCTGATTACATTCGGAGCGGCGGGGCGCCCCTGACGATGCGGCCGGGCGTTGGCAGCGATTCTGTATTTGCTCCGCTGCTCCGCAGCACGCCCAACATCCGGGCCATGGAGTACAACGAGAAGAACGTGACCATTTACCGCTGGAGTTTAACCTTGCAGCGGGAGATGGGCCACGGCACGGTGATCTCGGCCGGCTACACCGGCTCGCGCGGCACGCACCTGTGGACTCAGAACGCCGCCAACGTAAATCGGTGGGTAGGCTGGCCGAATCAGCCAACGGGTCAGAAGACCTTCCCGCTGGCCCCAGCCGACCGGACCAGGGTTGACCCGGTGACTCGCAGGGCCCCGTGCGACCTGCCTCTGCCGGCCTGCAAGGAGCCGTCCCGGGGCGCGTATAATCCGAACTTCGGCATCGACATGCGCATTCAATCGCCGAGTGCCGACAGCTACTTCCACGGTCTGGCGGTCGGTGTGCAGCAACGTCCCACGCATGGATTCCAGTATCAGTTGGCGTTTAACTATTCCAAGTCGATCGATACCGGCTCCGGTGTCACCAGCACGGGCGAGAACTTCGCTCAGGGCCAGCGTGGCGTCTGGTACTGGGACATGAACATGAAGAGGGGACTGTCCACTTTTGATATGCGCAAGAACTTCACCTCCAACTTCAGTTACGACTTGCCGGGTCAGGCGATCGGCGGAGTGGCCGGGAAGCTTCTCGGAGGCTGGCAGGTCAGCGGTATCCTGACGCTGACGGCGGGCCATCCGCTTTCCGTTTTCGACACTCCCACCATTCAAAGGAACGCCATCGGCCAGAGCGCCGAACAGAATCGCGCCAACCTGATTCCGGGTGGAAACAACAACAAGGTGAACGGCGGAGCGTTTAGCTACTACGATGCCACGCAATTCATCCCGTCGTTCTGCACGGGCATTCCCGCTCGCGTGGGATCGATCCGGAACGCTCTCGACAGTAACCTGCCGATCTGCGGTCCGGGTGACGCCGAGTACGACCCAGGCCATTTCGGCAACGCTGGCCGCAACACGCTGACCTCACCAGGAATTGCTGCGCTCGATTTGTCGATCCAGAAGAGCTTCAAGATCACGGAAAACCAGCGCATTCAGTTCCGCGCCGAGTTCTTCAATTTCACGAACCGGGTGAACCTGTCCGATGTAATTCCGAATCCGTACGACAACAATGGCAGACCGTCTCCGGCGTTCTGGCGAACCAACGGGCAAATCACCGATGCCGGGTCTCCCCGGACGATTCAGCTTGGGTTAAAGTACATCTTTTAAGCAAGAAAAAACTCCCTGGAGTGTTGGGCGCAAGCTCAGCTCCCCGGGTTCCGGTACGGTTCAATTCATGGCCTGCCGCCGCACCAAAATTGCGACAGCGGGCCATTTTTTTCTGAAGTTCTATGGCATTTTCATAATTGGTGTAGACCATCCGAGCCGCGACAGTAATGGAGCGCCTACCCAGCAATAATTAGCCACCCAGCGTTTCGTGGTCGCTCCATTACTGTCGCCGCTCGGATTGTGTCAAACTCCACTCTCGTTGAGTCAAATCCCGCTTCCGTGCAGAAGTAGCCCCTTCATTATCAGTAACATAGCTATATTCCTTGCCGTGGAGACTGAAATGCTGAGATTTCTTATAAGGGCTCTGTGTGTGGTGACAGGATAGAATTCTCCCCGGATAGCTATCGGCCATCCACAGCAATGGAAGAATGTCTTCAGCCCTCGTGGAACGATTCTAACAATCCCCGATACACAAAGGTCTCCGTCTCTTCTCCATGCACGGAAGCACAAGAACTAGAGACATCCGGTTGAGCGAAAGTGTCAGCTTCGCTCGCGGGAGACAGCCGTTCGAGACACGCCCAAAATTTCAAAACCCTTTCGGAGGTAAACTCTGTGAACCATAAAGCACAATTCAAAAATGCCGTGGAACCCATTTCGGGATGGCGGAGCGTCGTTGCCTTACTGGGACTCTTTCTATTTTTCGCGGGTGTGTTGTTCGCCCAACTGACGACCGGAACGATCTCCGGAACGGTTGCCGATCAGAGCGGGGCGGCGATCCCGGGCGCTACCGTGGCATTGAAGAATCTTGAGACCGGAGTGTCCCGGAGCGTGGTAACCGGTCCCACGGGCCGCTTTGACGCCCCCAGCCTCCCGGCCGGCAAATACGAAGCCAGCGCCACGCTAGAGGGTTTTCAAACTACGGTTCACACCGGAATTGAACTCACCGTGGGGAAAAACGCCGTGGTCGATTTTGCGCTTCTGGTCGGCGAAGTGAGCCAATCGGTCACCGTAGCCGGCGAGGCCACGCAAGTGGAAACGACTACCGCCACGGTTTCGAACTTGGTGGATGAAAAAAAGGTGGAAGACCTGCCGCTCAACAACCGCGACTTAACACAGCTTTCCTTCCTGCAACCCGGCGTGATTAAAAGTCCGGCCGGAGCCGGCGCTTTTTCCGGCTTGGGCGACAAGCTATCGGTAGCGGGCTCGCGCGGCAACCAGAATATTTATTTGCTCGACGGCGTCTCGAACTCCGACCTTTCCGGTAACGCACAGTCGGCCTCCGGAAATTTGGCGGGCGCCGAAACCATCAAGGAATTCCAGATCATCACCAATAATTATTCGGCGGAATACCGCAGCCAGGCCGGTGCCATCGTCAGCGCCGTGACCAAGTCGGGCACCAACCTGCTGCACGGCTCCGCTTACGAGTTTCTCCGCAACGACAAATTGGATGCGGCCCGTTGGGAAGAGAATGCGCTCGTCGGCAGCAAAGCGCCCTTCCGGCGGAATCAGTTTGGCGGCTCGTTTGGAGGACCCATCCGAAAAGACAAGACCTTCTTCTTCATGAGCTATGAAGGCTTGCGTCAGAGAAAAGGCGGGAGCAGCACCGCCATTGTTCCTTCCGCGGCCGCCCGCAACGGAGTGTTTCGCTCCGGCAACGTTACGGTCAGTCCGCTCGCCAGACCTTATCTCGATCTATATCCCGTCCCTGGCGTCGGCAACACACTGGTGCAGGACTTCGGTGACGGCTCCGTCCGAATCGCCGGGCCCAGTAATTCTCCTACCGACGACGATTTCGGCCTGGGTCGCCTGGATCATCAGTTCTCCTCGGGAAAGGCCGGCACCGTTTCGGTCACCTACAATTACGACTACGGCACTAGCAGCGACCAGGATGCGCCGGGCGTGCTGGGCGGACTCTACGCGCATGGCTTTACCAGCGGAAAACACGTCGTATCGGCGAATCATACCAGCGTGCTCTCCGCCACTACGTTGAACGAATTCAAGTTCGGTTACAGTATCACCAACCCCGTTCAAGACATTCCGCTGGTGGACAAGGACTATACCAATCTCGCCTTCCGGCCGGGACGAACTTTGCTGGGCGAGTTGATCGTGAGCCCCCTCACCACCATCGGATACCGCGTTGACAAATCCGACTATCTGCAAAAGGTTTACAGTTTCCGGGAAGGACTTTCCATCGCGCGGGGCAACCATAACTTCCGGATGGGAATCGATTACGAGCACTACTGGTATCAGCAAAAGAGTTGCAGCCGGGGCTGCAATGGCGCTTATACCTTCAGCGGCATCGCCAATCTGGTTCAGGCCCAGCCGCTTCAATTGGATGTCCAGTTGCCGGGAAGAGACAATCCCGACAGGCACATGAACCAAATGTTTATGGGAACCTACTTCCAAGACAACTGGAATGTGCGTCCCTATCTGACCTTCAACCTGGGATTGCGGCATGAGTTTGTAACCGTTCCCAGCGAGGAAAACGGCTTGGTCGCCGCCATGAAGAGCCCTTACGATCCCTACATGTGGGCCTCGGCGGAAGCGAAAGCCCGCTATCCGAACGACACATTCATGGGAATTGTTCCCGGCTTCTACTCGAATGCTACGCTGAGGAGTTTTAGTCCCCGATTTGGGTTTGCCTTTTCGCCGGGGGAAAAGAAATTTTCGGTGCGCGGTGGTTTCGGCATCTTCTACGAACACCCCATGCTCTACAATCTGCGGACGAACATTCAAGAGATGCCGCCGTTTGCTCAAGTTGGGCAGGTCTTGGCAGCGGACGCAGCCGCGAAGGGCCTGAACCTGACGTTCCCTCGCGCCATCGACAACCCCGCCATCGCGAGCCTTCTCAAGGGCGGCAGCTTGACGGCACGGGTCATCGACTATAACCAGAAGCCCGCCTATATCTATCGCTGGAGCCTGACCCTGCAGCGGGAACTGCCGGGGGGATGGTATCTGATCGCCGGTTATACCGGCTCCCGCGCGGCGCACTTGTGGCAGCAGAACGAGCCAAACGTGAACCGATGGATCGGTTGGCCGGTCCAGCCCACCGGGCAGAAGGTTTGGCCGGTGAGGACCTCTCCCCTCTACCAGGGTCGGATCAATCCCGGCTTTTCCGAGATTCGTTATCAGTATCCCAATGCCAACAGTTTCCACCACGACCTGGCTTTCGGAGCGCAGAAGCGTCTCAGCCATGGCTTCCTGATGCAGGTTGCCTACACGCTCTCAAAAACCGTGGATGACGGGTCCGGTGTCACCTCGACCGGCGACAACTTTGTGCAAAGCCAGCGCGGCGATTACGCCTGGGATATGAACTTGAAACGCGGTCTGTCGTCGTTTGACGTTCGAAACAACTTTTCGACCAACTTTTCGTACAATATTCCCTCATCCCAAAGCTGGAGCGGCGCCAAGGCGCTTTTGGGAAAGGGATGGCAGTTAAACGGGATTGTAACTGTCAATTCCGGCTTCCCATTCTCGATCGAGGAAAACCGGACGGAGCAGGTCAATGCCATCGGGAATCGCGATAATCTGCGGGCCAGCCTCGTTCCGGGCGGGAGTAAAAACCCGATCCAGTCCGGAAACCCCGATCAGTATATCGACTGGAGCCAGTTTACGCTAGCGACGGTTGGGACCTACGGCAACCTGGGACGAAATACCGTGATCTCTCCGGGCCTGATGACCTTTGACACATCCTTCTTCAAAAACTTCGCGCTGACGGAGCGTCATAAACTGCAATTCCGCGCCGAGTTCTTTAACCTCTTCAACCGGCCCAACTTCGGCGCGCCGAATTCGATCATCGTGAACTCGAACGGAACCGTCAACCAGGCGAGAGGGCAAATCACCTCCACGCGAACCTCGGCGCGGCAGATCCAGCTTGCCTTGCGGTACACGTTCTGACGGCACTCTTCCGGCTTTCGGGAAACCCGGCGTCCGCGGAACCAAGCGGACGCCGGTTCCGGGGTAAGATGCGGGAACGGTGAAGGCGGCCCGGTACCCTCAACTGCGCAGCGCCGACCCCGCCCCCCGGTGCTCCCGGAAAGCTTTTCGATTTTGGTGTTTGGACAATGGCGGAGAGCGGCGCTGTTTCGCCGCGAAACCCCGAGGTTTTCAGCCGCGAAATTCCGCGGGAAGCAGTGCGGCGGCGGATTCATCGAGCCACCAGAAAATCTTCCCCTGTTCGGGACGGACCATCGCCGCCGGGCAACTGCCGGCCGGGGGATTGCCCGCAATGGCTTCTCGAATGACGCGGGCCTTCCCGGCGCCTGAAACAAGAAAGTTGATTTCGCTCGCGTGATTCAGCGCGGGCAGCGTCAGCGTCAAGCGGGCGGCAGGCTTGCCGCCTGTTTCCGTGGCCACCACCCATCGTTGTGTTTCGCCGAGTTCCGGCGAATGAGGAAATAGCGAAGCGGTGTGTCCATTGTCTCCTAGACCTAGCAGGACCAGATCGAAGCGCGGCCAGGGGGAAGGGAACGCGGCCCTCAGAACTCGTTCATACTCCTGGGCGGCCTCTTGCGGCTCGGCGAAATTCGTTGGCATGGGATAAAGGTTTTCCGGCGGAATCGGAATCTTGCCGAGCAGGGTTTCCTCGGCCATCCGATAGTTGCTCTGCGGATCGTTATGAGGCACGTAGCGCTCGTCTCCCCAGAACAGAAGCACCTTACCCCACGGGACCAGGCTGTTGAATTGGGTGCCCAAAATTTCATACAATGCGCGCGGCGTATTGCCGCCGGAGAGCACCAGAGAGAAATTCTCTCCGGCAGCCACGCGGGTTCCGATCCGTTCCACAATATTCTGCGCCACGGCGCGGCTCAACGACTCAAGGTCTGAAAAGATTTTTACTTGCGGTTGATTTGGTTTCATTCGGTGAACCACTTTTCTCCGGGATTCCGAAAGAGTTTATCGACGGCCTCCGGCCCCCACGTCCCGCTCGGGTATGGATACACTTCAGGCGGATTTTCGAGCAACGGCGCATACAACTTCCAGGAAGCCTCCACCATATCCGAGCGCACAAACAGCGTTTGATCGCCCGTCAGGAAATCGAGCAGAAGCGTTTCGTAGGCTTCCGGTATATTGCGAAACACCTCGCCGTAGCGAAAGTGCAGGCGCTGCCTCTTCAGCGTGAGGCCGGCGCCGGGATTCTTCACATCGAACAAAAGATCGAATCCCTCGTCGGGCTGGACCGTGATGACCAGAATATTGGATTGCATCTGTTCTACTTCGCTCAGTACGTTTCCCTGCCGCTGAGCACTCTCGAAGAGCATCACGGGCGGATAGCGGAAACGGATGACGATCTCCGACGTTCTCCGGCGCAGCCGCTTTCCGGTCCGCAAATAAAAGGGCACTCCGTGCCATCGCCAGTTGTTGATGTCATATCGTATGGCCGCGAACGTCGGCGTTTGGGAGTCCGGCGCGACGTTCCGTTCCTGCCGGTAGGCGGCGACTTTTTCCGGCCCGATCGATCCTTCGGCATACTGCCCGAAAACGGCGTCGCCGGGAGCGAAGGGAGAAATGGAGTCTAGCACTTTTTTCTTCTCGTTGCGCACGGGATCGGGACGAAAAGCGGCGGGCACCTCCATGGCGACGGTGGCCAGAAGCTGCGTCAGGTGATTTTGAACCATGTCGCGCAGAATGCCGGACTGCTCGTAGTATGCGGCGCGGTCCTCCACGCCCAGGGTTTCCGCCACCGTGATCTGGACGCTTTCGATTCTGTCCCGATTCCACAGCGATTCGAAAATGGGGTTGGCGAACCGGAACACCAGGAGATTCTGAACCGTCTCTTTTCCCAGGTAATGATCGATCCGGAAAATCTGAGGCTCGTTGAAATAGCGGTACAGCAGGCGGTTCAGCTCCTGTGCGGAAGCCAAATCGCGCCCGAACGGCTTTTCCACTACCAGGCGCGTCCAGCCGAAACCTTTATTCAGGCCGCTCTCCCCCAGTCCCGTAATCGCGCCCTGAAAGGCGTTCGGCGGCTGGGAGAGATAAAAGGCCCGGTTTCCCGGAAGACGATTGGCCCGCTCGAGTTCCACGATCTTCGCCGCGAGCGTTCGGAAATCGTCCAAGTCCGCTTTGGGAAGGCGGATAAAATGCAGGCACTGGTCGCACCAACGCGCCATTTCGTCCGAGGAAGCTCCAGCGGCTTCGAGCGCATTCCGTGCCTCAGCCCGAAACCCTGCATCATCCAGCTCGGCGGATCGGGCCACGCCGAGGATCACGAAATTTTCTGGAAGTAGCTCCTGAGCCATCAGGCGTAGCAGTGCCGGCAACAGTTTCCGGTGTGTCAGGTCTCCCGTTGCTCCCAGGATGACGAAGATGCACGGGTCCACGGCAATTTTGGACACGGTTATTCCTCCCGTTGTACGGCGTGGCCGCCGAACTCGTTGCGCATCACGGCCAGCAGTTTGTCGGTGAAGGAGTCCTTTTCGCGCGAGCGAATGCGCTCCAGCAGGGAAAGCGTGATCACGGGCGCGGGCACGTCGCGGTCAATTGCCTCGGCCACCGTCCAGCGTCCCTCGCCGGAGTCGGCAACAAACGGCTGGATGCCCTCCAAGCCGGGATTTTTCCCCAATGCGCTTGCGATCAGGTCGAGCAGCCAGGAGCGGACAACGCTGCCGGAGCGCCAGATTTCCGCCACTTGGTGGAGGTCCAGTTGCATTTCGGTTTTGCTCTGGAGGATCGAAAATCCTTCGGCGTAAGACTGCATCATGCCGTACTCGATTCCGTTGTGCACCATTTTTACAAAGTGTCCGGCGCCCGCCGGTCCCACGTGTCCCCAGCCCTGGTCGCGGGCCGGAGCCAGAGTTTCGAAGACGGGGCGGAGCCGCTCGACCGCCGCTTTCTCTCCACCCACCATCAGGCTGTAACCTTCCGCGAGTCCCCAGATTCCGCCGCTCGTGCCCGAATCGACCAAGTATAGCCCTTTTTCCGCCAGCATCCGAGCGCGGCGAATGGTGTCTTTGTAGTTGGAATTGCCGCCGTCGACCAGAATATCGCCGTGCTGGAGCAGCGGCAACAGAGCCTCGATGGTCTGGTCCACGGGATTGCCCGCCGGAACCATGAGCCATACAGCGCGCGGCGCCGCCAACTGCTTCACGAGTTCCGCAATCGACCCTGCGCCCTTGGCTCCCAGCTTCGCGACGATTTGTACGGCCGTTGGATTTCGATCGAAACCGACGACCTGGTGTCCGCCGCGCAGTAAGCGCTCGGACATATTCGCGCCCATCCGCCCGAGACCGACCATCCCTAATTCCATCGTGGTGCCTCCCGATTCGCTCGCATTACATTTCGATTCCCATCGCCCCCAGCTCCCGCCGGAGCTGATTGGCATCCCGGTAATGAATTGCGCTCATGCCGCAGCGGCGGGCGCCCTCCACGTTCTCCTCGCGGTCATCGATAAAGACGGACTCCGCCGGAGCACGCTGCGTGACTTGAAGAGCCTTGCGGTAGATTGCTTCCCCTGGTTTGCGAAGACCCAGGAAGCAGGAGCTAAGAAATACGGAGAACAGCTCCCGCAGGCCGAAGCGCTCGATCCGAAAGAGGTTCAACTCCAGCGATTCATTATTCAGACAGGCGAGCAAATACCTTTTCGATTGCGCCAGCCGCAGCAGAATCTCGATCGATTCGGGATGGGGCTGCGACTGCGAGAAGATGAACCGCCGGAACTCTTCCTTCGAAAAGGCGCGCGAGGAATGAAACACGGTCCGGTCCAGGTAATCGTCGAGCGAAATGCGCCCTTCTTCCAGCATGGGCATGAGCGGTTCGTGAAGCGCTTCGAACTCGCTCCAGTCGAGATGGTAAACCTCGGCGGCCTTGCGCCGGGATTCCTTGCCCCAGGCGTTCGTCAAAAGCACGCCGCCAATATCGCAAAACAAGGCTGTTGCTTTAGTCATGCACGGAGCCAGGCAGGACGCTGTCGAAGCCTTTACGGAGCCGGATCAACCCGCCAGCCACGTCGTGGCCAAGATTCACGCGCAGCACGCGCCTCCCGCGCTCGACAAGAGCTTGGTAGTCTCCCAGCGCCTGGGCGCGGATCAAGGAGCCAAACGTGAAGTCGGTTTCGGGAACCGGCAGATCCTCCGCCGGCTCGTCGATCAACTGGAGGAATATCCCCGTATCCGGCCCGCCTTTGTGGAGCTGCCCCGTCGAGTGCAGGAATCTCGGCCCGAAGCCGACGGTGGTCGCAACTTTCCTCTTATCGCGGCCCATGCGCCGCAGCTCCTGCAAGGAAGCCATCGTCTCTCGCGTTGCAGGGAGATACGCCTGTATCGCAACGTAACGTCCCTGCTGAGGTGCGCCGATCCAATCCCGAATCTGCTGGCCGAATGCTTTGACATCTTCCGTGATGACGGTTGCCGCGGCCTCGTCTCCGCCGGAGTTCCCCCTGGCCATGGCTTTGCGCGCGAGGTCTTTGGCAAGCTCCACGTCGGGCTGGTTGAAGGGATGAACACCCAGCACCGCGCCCGCCGCCGCAATGGCCATCTCCCAGCGGAAAAATTCCTGCGCCAGATCGGCCTTCCGATTGACCTCGATGGCAATGGATGGGAACCCGGATGAGAGAAGCGCACGGACCTTGGAATCGGCGGCGCCGGCGGGATCGCCCTTGAGGTCCAGGAGAACGAATACGCGGTCGGAGCCGTAAACTGCCGGCTCGCCCGGCGGCTCGCCGGCAATGGGCACGATTCCTTTGCCGCTTTTTCCAAGGCTTTCGGCGATCAGTTGCTCGGCCCAGTCCGGAAAGGCTTGCAGCCCCGGAGAGGTCAGGAAGGTCACTTTGTCGTGCCCCGCGAGCGCCAGTTCGCCGAGCGCCGCGCCGAGCGCGAGTCCCGGGTTCGCGGTGGCTCTTGACTCGGGCGCACAAGCGTCTTTCATCGCCGCGGAGCGATCCAGAAGCTGATCTAAATCGACCCCGATGAGCGCGGCCGGAACCAAGCCAAAGGCGGTCAATGCCGAATAGCGTCCACCGACATCGGGTGTGGCCGCAAAGCAATGGCGGAACCCCCGCTCCCGAGCCAGCGATTCGAGCGGCGTCCCGGTGTCCGTGATGGCGGCGAACTGTCCGCCCGGCGAGGCACTGCGCCCGCTAACCTGCTTCCAGAAATAACGGAAGAAGGAGAGCGGCTCAATCGTCGTGCCGGATTTGCTCGAGACCAGGAAAAGCGTGCGCGCCAGGTCGATCTTTCTTTCCGTGGCGCGGACGGCGGCCGGGTGCGTGCTATCGAGCACGGTGAGCGAAGGATAGCCGGGCGCGTTTCCCAGCGTCTGCTGGAAGACCTCCGGAGCAAGACTCGATCCCCCCATGCCGAGCAGCACCACGTGGCGGAAACCTTCATCGCGGACTTGCCGCGCAAACTCCGTAATTTCGCCGGCTTGCTCCTTCATGGCGTCCGGCAGCGTGAGCCACCCGAGCCGGTCCGTAATCTCCGCGGCCGGCTCCGGCGACCAGAGCGTGTAGTCCTTGCTCCAAAGCTTGCGCGAAAACTCCGAGCTTCCCCAAAGCCCCACGCGGCGTTCGAAGCTTGCCTGAACTCCGCCCAGCACCATGCTCTGCCGTCCAATTTCTCCCGCGCCGCTTGCCTGCTGCTTTTCACCGGTAGTTGCCATATCGCTCCCTAGCTCCGCTGCCTCTTCACTCGCTCGATTGTACACCTGTGCACCGCCAAGTAGCTGTTCTGGATATTGAGGAATCCGAAGCAGGCAGTGAGATATCCGGTCCCATTTTTAGCGGGGATCAGATGTTGATTCGGCGTCATCGGCCTGGGACAACTTCGGTACGACTGTCGCCCGGCTCAGAATTTGTACGTCAGGTAAGTGGTTACGTAGTCCAGGTCCTTGGCGGGCGGCGTGTTGCGGAGGAACTGGCCCGGAAAGACGTGAGTGTAAATAATGTTCTGCGCCAGATGCCGGGTGAAGTTATATACCAATTGGACCGAAGGCTGGCTGGCGACGAAGCGGGCGTCGTTGTTCCGGGCGGTGCGGAGCAACGTGCCGGAGGTCAGGTAGATACCATCCTGCAGGCTCTGCCGCCAGTAGAAATTCCAATCGGTGACTAACGTCGCCTTCGCCCCCCAAAATAATTTCAGCGATGGATTCAGGTTAATGGAGTTGGCTGGACCGACCAATCCGACTTTGTCGGAATAGGCGTTATTAGCGAACAAGGCGTTAAAAGTTTGCAAGTCCGGGTTGTTGCGGTCCTTGTCGCCGCTGGAAACGTCGAAACCGACGCCGAAGCGGGGATGCAGGCGCGCTTTGGTCCAGTTATAACCATTGTCGGTGGCGAGCGTCCAGGCGCGAATGTTCCCCCGTCCGAAAGTGCCCAACTGCAAAATAAACTCGTCGTTGTAGTCGATGTTCTTTCGCAGACCAAAATACCGGGTGCCCAGCAAATTGCGGTACTCCTTTCCAGTGCCCTGGTCGTAGCGGGCCAGCTTTTTCGCATAACCAGCCCAGTAGAAGGACATTTTCCCGTCGCGGATCAGATGGTTCGGCACGATCAGATAGGCTCCGGTAAACGTGACGGCGTGGTCCGCCCAATCGTCCCAGACCCCAATTTTGGCGACGACGGGTTTGACGGCCAGCGCGCCAATGGTCCAGGTGTTATTCCGGGTCAGCAGTTGAAAGCGGACTCCGTCGAAGCGCTGGCGGACATTTTGAGGCTCCTTGGTAGCAATCAGGCGGGAGGATCCGATGTCGATCTCCTGGCGGCCGAGGCGGAGCCAATAGCTCGATTTCGATGCGAAACGGAACCGCAGCTCCATAAAGGACTGATGCAAATCGAAGCGGTCAATGTCGGTGGATCGCGGGGCAAAGCCATGTCCGTCGTCCAGCGCGCTCAGCAGTTGTCCGAAAAATCGAAGGTGCGTCCCGGCATGGAGATCGGCGAGAGCGGAGTGCCGTTGCAGAAGGCGCCCGCTGAACTTCAACCGATCATTTCCGAAGTTCGAGTTATAGAAGGCCTCGTAACGGAAGCGTGTCTCGCCGCCCAGCGTGAGGAACCAGGAGCCGTCCGAATTGAGGGGGATGAATTTGATCGGGTCCCAAAAATCGGAGCGCAGGGAAGTTTTTCGCAGGAAACTCCAATCCTCGTCGAAGCGCAACGTTTGGTAAGCGGGGCGGGGCGGAGGCGCCGCGGCCGGCGTCTGCGCGCGAAGCGAGAGTGCCATGCCTCCGAACAACAGAATCCAGACCGCCGCCCGATACCTTTTTTGCATTCACCGCCTCCGTTACGCCTGTGACCCCCATCCGCGCAGCAACGGGTAGTTTACACTGAGGAAGTCCTTACGGGAAACAACTTTCCAGGAAATCCCCGCTTCGGCCTGAACGTCAATTGTCGAAATCCGGAATTAGAAATGTTAGTCCGGAGTTACCTTCCCGAATTGATTGCGTTTTCTTCAATAGCTATAATTTGCAAAAGGCGGCAAGCTCTTCGGAGGTCGGCTGTTATGATTCTCATCGGCTCCAGAAATTATTGACGTTTGCATTGGATGAGGTATTGCACCCGCCATGCCGGCGAGTGCCGCCTGTCGGTTGCAAGGGGAGTCACGAGCGGGTCGAAGCGAGGGAGTTTACGAGGGAGTTATGGACACGGAATCCGGATACACCAGATCGTTTATGTCCGAGTTTCTTCGTGACCTGCAGGAAAGAGCGATCGTTCTGCGTCCTTTACGCGCTTTGCCTGTTTTCGCTTTGGTCACTCTGGTTTATTTTGGCGCGGGCAAGTTGGGGTTGAAGCTCGCATATGTTCATGCCAGCGCGACGCCGGTATGGGCGCCCACGGGAATCGCGCTAGCCGTTTTCCTGTTACTTGGGATGGACCTGTGGCCCGCCATTTTTCTGGGCGCCTTTCTGGTGAATTACACTACAGCCGGATCGTGGGCCACATCGTTGGGTATCGCCATGGGAAACACGGCGGAAGCACTGCTGGGAGCCTACTTTGTCAACCGGTTTGCGGGCGGATTGAGCGTCTTCGACCGGTCGCAATATGTGGTCCGATTTTCGATTCTGGCGGTTCTCGTGAGCACTACCGTGAGCGCCACTGTGGGCGTTACTTGCCTTGCCTTGGATGGCTCTGCGCGGTGGGCAGATTACGGTCCGATCTGGCTCACCTGGTGGCTGGGCGATGCGGTAGGCAGCGCCACCGTCACGCCCCTATTGGTTCTCTTCTTCACGCAACCGCTTCCACGATGGGACTGGCGCAGGGTGTTGGAAGCCGTCGCCTTAGTACCGAGCTTGTTTTTGGTCGGTCTTTTCGTCTTCGGCAATCTCTCCTTTCCCGGAGTCAGAAATTATCCGCTCGAGTTCGTATGCATTCCGTTTCTGCTTTGGGCGGCGTTCCGCTTCAGTCAATTGGAGGCGGCGACCACGGTTCCGATCCTGTTGGCCATTGCCATTTGGGGAACGCTGCATGGATTTGGACCGTTTGTGAGAGAAACCCCCAACCAATCGCTATTGTTGCTGCAAGCATTCATGGGTGTGATTAGCCTGATGACTACCGCGGTTGCGACCGTGGTTTCCGAACACCGGGACATCGAACAATACCTTCGAAACGCCCGTGACAAATTGGAGCAGCAGGTGGTGACGGACCCGCTGACCGGTCTGGCGAACTATCGCCGATTGGAGGAGGTGCTTAGTTCCGAGACGGAGCGGTCTCAACGCAGCGGACGATCCTTCGCTTTGCTGCTGCTCGATATGAACGGCCTCAAGAAGCTGAACGACACGCATGGTCACCTGGTGGGAAGCCGCGCACTATGCAGACTGGCCAACGTACTGCGGTTTCATTGCCGTTTGATCGACACGGCCGCACGTTACGGCGGCGATGAATTTGCGCTGCTCCTTCCCGAGACGGAATACGAGGGAGCGCGGTTTGTCGCCGAGCGCATCGTCAACCGGCTGAGGAACGACACGGAAGAGCCTAGAATTTCAGTCAGTGTCGGTCTTGCCGTGTATCCCCAGGACGGGAACACGATCGAAGAGGTATTTCAGGTGGCGGATCAAGCCCTTTACTCGATGAAGAGCGACAAATCCGCGTAGGAATAACACGCTCACCCTAATCTGCCGATTCACGTTAATTGGCGAAGGTGTTGCAGCTGCTTGGGTCGCCAGATTGCAAGCCGCGCCGGAACCAGGTCATGCGCTGCTCGGATGAGCCGTGCGTGAACGACTCCGGCACGACGCGTCCACGCGACATCTTTTGTATGTTGTCGTCGCCGACCGCCGAGGCCGCGCGCAGGGCTTCTTCCACGTCGCCGGATTCGAGCAGCTTGCGTTCGTTGGTGGAGTGCGCCCAGACACCCGCAAAGCAGTCGGCCTGCAACTCAATTTTCACCGAGAGCGGATTGTGCGCCGATGGATTCTGTTGCTGCGCCCCCCTCACCCGGCTATCAATTCCCAGCATCTTCTGCACATGGTGGCCGATCTCGTGAGCCAGCACGTAAGCCTGCGCGAAATCGCCGGGAGCGCCAAAGCGCCGCCGGAGTTCTTCATAGAAACCCAGATCGATATAGACCTTCTGGTCGCCGGGGCAATAGAAGGGCCCGACTGCCGCGTCCGCAAAACCACACGCCGAATCCACACCGTCGCGGAACAAAACCAGGCGGGCGCGCTGATACGACTTGCTTTGATTCGCGAAAATGGTTTCCCAGGTCTTCTGGGCGTCATCGAGAACGAATGAAACGAACTGAACCATCGGCTCCTCAGCCGCGTCGCGCGCCGGATCGGCGCTGGTGGCCGACGGTCTATCGCTGCCACCGACATTCAAGTAAGGTGTTATCAGATCGCGTTTGAAGATCAGGCTGAGCACGCCCAGCAAAATCAGGCCGCCGATGCCCAAGCCCATTCCGCCGCCCAGCCGCCGCCCGCCGCTGCTCCTTTGATCCTCCAAATCCTCACTGCGGCCACCTGGTATCCAGCGCATAGCAAACCTCTCCTGGGGTCAGTGCAATCATTCCATTCACGAAGCGGTTCCGCGAGCTTATAGGCTAGCCCATTTTCAGGGTTGGTATAGAGAGACGGCGGCAGATTCCAATGCCAAACGATCTGTCGCCCCTCCGGGGCTGGGGTGTCTTATTCCTGCCGGTCCCACGGCTTACGCCGTGGGCTATTATCTACCGCCCCTCCGGGGCTGA
>Ga0080064_1002350_pt1 | contig 32545 bp, 29 predicted proteins | sample Subgrocontami54m_FD_69260 | JGI IMG/M metagenome (GOLD analysis project Ga0080064, IMG submission 69260) | Subsurface groundwater microbial communities from S. Glens Falls, New York, USA - GMW46 contaminated, 5.4 m (SPADES assembly) (version 2) ...
GAGCCCTACGGCGTGGTGGGCAGGATCGTCGCGTACAACCACCCGATCATGTTCACCGCGGGCAAGATGGGGCCGGCGCTCGCGGCGGGAAACACGGTGATCATGAAGCCGCCCTACCAGGCGCCGCTGTCGGCCTACCGCATGATGGAGCTGATCGACGGCATCATGCCCCCGGGCGTGATCAACATCCTCACCGCCGGCCGCGAAGGCAGCGAGGCCCTGGTCGCCCATCCGCTCGTGCCGCGCATCTCGCTCATCGGCAGCGTGCCCACGGGCCGCGCGATCATGAAGGCCGGCTCCGACCGCCTGAAGCACGTGACCCTCGAGCTCGGCGGCAAGAACGCCTGCATCATCTATCCCGACGCCGATCTGGACAAGGCGACCGCCGGCGCGGTGAACGGCATGAATTTCACCTGGTGCGGCCAGTCCTGCGGCTCCACCTCGCGGCTGTTCGTGCACGAATCGGTGTACGAGCGCGTGATCGGGGGCATGCTCGAGGGGATCAAGGCCTACCGGCCGGGGATCCCGACGGAGATGGAGACGACCATGGGGGCGATCATCTCCAAGGCGCAGCACGAGAAGATCATGGGCTACATCGCGCTGGCCGCAAACGAAGGCGCCAAGCTCGCCTACGGCGGCAAGGTGCCGAAGGACCCGCTGCTCGCGAACGGCTGGTTCGTCGAGCCGACGATATTCACCGGCGTCGATCAGGGCATGCGCATCGCCAACGAGGAAGTCTTCGGGCCGGTGCTGAGCGTCATCAAGTGGAAGGACGAAGAGGAGATGTTCGCGCAGGTGAACGCGGTCGATTACGGGCTCACCGGCTCGATCTGGACCACCAGCCTCGCCAACGCCCACCGCGCCGCTGCCCGGGTGGAATCGGGTTATATCTGGGTGAACAGCGTGAGCGCGCACTTCCTCGGCGCGAGCTTCGGCGGCTACAAGCAGTCCGGGGTCGGGCGGGAGGAGGGCTCCGACGAGCTGCTCACCTACACGCAGTTGAAGAACATCAACATCACGCTGTGACGACGGCCGGAAGCCGCGTGCGAGTTCAGTGGCCCGCGGCGCCGCTGAACTTGGCGCGCGGGCGGATCGAGAAGCCCGCGAGCTGCTTCGAAGACGATCGAGAATAGCTCACATGCGAGCGCTGCGGGCACATGGGTCAGGCGCACCGGCGAAATCTGCCGTCCCTCTGCCAGCGTCGCTATTGAACCTTGAGTCCCATCAACCCGGCAATCAGGTTGCGCTGCATCTGCGACGTGCCCGCGCCGACGGTCGTGCTGCGGGCGTCGCGGAAGTGCCGTTGCATGTCGAACTCCATGTTGTAGCCGTAGGCCCCGAGGATCTGCATGCCCAGGTTCGCCACCTTGACGTAGGTTTCGGAGCCGAACAGCTTCGCCACGGATATCTCGCGCAGGGCGTCGCGGCCGCTGGCGAGCATCCATGCGGCCCGCCACATCAGCACCCGGGCGGCGTCCACCTCGGTCTGCATGTCGGCGAGCATGTGCGCGATCGACTGGAACGTGCCGATCGGACGGCCGAACTGCTTGCGGTCCTTGGCGTACTGAAGCGCGAGGTCCACGACCGCCTGCGCGCCGCCGCAGTAGCCCGCGGTCGAGGCGATGCGCTCGACCTGCAGCCCGGAAAGCACGCATTCCCAGCCCTTGTTTTCGCCGCCGATCAACCTGTCCGCCGGAACGCGCACGTCATCGAAGAATAGCTCGTAGGTCCCGACGCAGCGCCTTCCGAGCATGTCGAGCTTGCGCAACTTCAGACCGGGGGTGTCGTTGTCCACCAGAAAGAGGGACATTCCCTGCCGATAATGCGACTTGGGATCGGTCTTGACGTAGACGTTGATGACGTTGCCCCTCGCGCCGGCGCCGGTCGCCCAGAGCTTCTGGCCGTTGATCACCCAGTGATCGCCGTCGCGCCGCGCGGTGGTGCGCATCGCACCCACGTCCGAACCGGCGTCGGGCTCCGACATCGATATCGACATCTTGACATCGCCCGACAACAGCCGAGGTATCCAGCGGTGCTTTTGCTCGTCGCTGCCTTTGCGCACGACGTTCAGACCGCAGAACACGCTTCCTCCGTAGGCGGTGAAGAAATCGAAGCTGCTGCGCGAAAGCTCCTCGGCAATGATCGTCATGTCGAGCACGCTGCCGTCCAGCCCGCCGTAGGCTTCCGGGAAGGGCATGCGCAGCAATCCCATTTCCACCCAGGCGTCGTAGAGCTCGTAGGGATAGGCCTGCTCGCGGTCTAGGCGGCGGATGTAGTCCGGGGTCGCGAGCCGATCCATCATCCTGCGCACGCTGTCGCGGAGCATGTCCTGTTCCTGCGTGAATTCGAAGTCCATCGCCCCTCCTCACCGCGCGGCCTGCGCGCTACTTCTTTCCCGCCCCGTGCCGCTCGAGTCCGGGCTTGTAAAGGCCCTTCACGAAATCGCCGATGCCTTCGTCGACCCATGCGCCTTTCTGCAGCACGAACACCTCGTGCTCCTTCGCCGCCGCATAGCTGATCGCCGCATCCCAGGGCATCTCGAGCGAAACCCGGTAGGCGTCCTTGCACGCGCGCAGCGCGACCGGATCCTTGCCCGCCAGCTCCGCGGCGAGCGCCAGGGTCTCCGCTTCCAGCCGCACGCCCGGCACGGACTGGTTGACGAAGCCGATCTCGGCCGCCTTCCTGCCGTCGAACCTGCGGCCCGTCATCGCGTACAGCAACGCATCGCGCGGGCGCATCAGATTAGCGAGCGACTTGGAGACGCTGCCGCCAGGAAACATCCGGAAGTTGATTTCCGACAGGCCGAATTGCGCCTCGTCCGCGGCGACGGCGAGGTCGCACCCCTCGACGATGGAGAAGGCGCCGCCGAAGCAGTAGCCGTTCACCATCGCGATCGTCGGCTTCGGATACTGGCGCAGCGTGCGGCCGCGCCATTCGACGGCCATGCGCAGAATCCGGTCGTACTCGTCCGGCTTGCCCTTCAGCTCGTGAAAGAACTCCTTCAGGTCCATGCCGGCGCAGAAGCTCTCTCCCGCGCCCGTGATCACCAGGACCGCGGCATTCTCGTCGTAGCGTAGCGCCTCGAGCGCCGCCGTCATGTCCTTGTGCAGTTGCGGGCTCATCGCGTTCTTCTTGCCGGGCCTGTTGAGCATCACCTTCGCGACCTTGTCCTTGATCTCCACGCGCAATGTCTGGTACTGCATTATTACTCCTTCAGTTGATTGTGTTCGTTTCCATTGGTCCGTTCCCGCCGTGCGTCGCATGCCGACGGGCGGCGAGCGCATCCGCCAGTCGCCTCACGCGTCGGGGGAAATTCGAGATTCGCGAGCGGGCGGCCTTCGAACACGTTGCCCGGACGATGCGCTAAGCAGCAAGCATGGCACTCGACGTGCCGACCAGGATTCATCACGGGATGCTACCGGGGGAGCGATCGGGCGTAAAGGCATTGACTTCCTGATCAACCTGTTGCCGAGCCGGCCACGCCCCTGAATAATCGGTTCTCCGTCGCATGGAACTACCATGAGCTACGAGACGGTCAAGGTCGTGACCAAGGACCCACGTACGGCTTCCGAATTCTCGCTCGGGATCGACATCGGCGGGACGTTCACCGACATTGTCCTCTACGACGACGTCACGGGCGTCTCGTTCACTCACAAGGAGCTCACGACTCCCGACGACCCGACGCGGGGCGTGATCTCCGGAATGCGCCACCTGTTCGAGCGCGAGGGGCTTCGTATCGACGCCGTTCGGCGCATCGTGCACGCGACCACGCTGTTCACCAATGCCCTCATCGAACGGCAGGGCGCGGAGACCGGCCTCATTACGACTCAGGGTTTCCGCGACGTGCTGGAGATCGGCCACGAGCGCAAGTTCGAACTCTACGACGTCTTCATCGAAATGCCGAAGCCGCTGGTCCGTCGCAGCATGCGCCTCGAGGTGCCGGAGCGCGTCGGCCCGAATGGCGAGGTCGAGATGGCCCTCGACACCGACGCGCTGATGCGATGCGCGGAAGAGTTGATTTCCAGGGGCGCGATTTCGATCGCGATCGTCTTCCTTCATGCCTACGCCAACCCGATCCACGAGCGCCTTGCGCGGGACATGCTGGAGTCGCGTTTTCCCGATCTGTTCGTCTCCATTTCTTCGGACGCATGTCCGCAGATCCGGGAATTCGAGCGTACCTCGACTACCGTCGCAAATGCCTATATCAAACCGATTGCCGACCGTTATCTGGACGGGCTGGGGAGCGAACTGAAGGCTGCCGGCACGAATGCCGAGTTGTTCCTGATGCTCTCGAACGGCGGCCTCACCAACGTCAACGAGGCCAAGCGCAAGCCGATCGAGATGCTCGAGTCCGGGCCGGCCGCCGGCGCGCTGGCCGGCGCCTATTTCGGCAAACGCAGCGACCTGCGAAACGTGCTCGCCTTCGACATGGGAGGCACGACGGCAAAACTTTCGGTCGTTGACGACGGCCAGCCGATCATTGCCTATGATTTCGAGGCGGCACGAGAGAAGCGCTTCATCGACGGATCGGGGCTGCCGATCAAGATTTCAACGATCGAGTTGATCGAAATCGGTGCTGGCGGCGGATCGATCGCGCATCTCGATCAACTCGGCTTGCTTAATGTCGGCCCCAAGAGCGCCGGTTCAGTGCCTGGGCCGGCCTGCTATGAGCGGGGCGGCAGACGCCCCACGGTGACCGATGCCAACCTGCTCCTTGGCTACCTCGATCCGGGCTTCTTCGCGGGCGGCACCATTGCGATCAGCCGCGAAGCCGCGGAGGCTTCCCTGCACCCGCTCGCCGAGGCTTCGAACCTGTCGCTCGCCCAGATCGCCTGGGGCGTGCACAACATCGTCAACGAAAGCATGGCCAGCGCGGCGCGGGTGCATATCGCGGAGCAGGGCAAAGATCCGCGGCACTATGCCTTGCTCACTACGGGCGGAGGCGGCCCGCTGCATGGCTGCGAGGTCGCCCGCAAGCTAGGGATCATCAAGGTGGTCTGTCCGCCGTCGGCCGGCGTAGCGTCGGCGATCGGCATGCTTGTCGCACCCGCCCGCATCGATCGCGTCGCCACCATCGCCGAACGCCTGGATGCGATTGACTGGCAGCACCTCGAAACGACTTACCGCTTGCTCGAAGCGGGCGCAACGCGGGTCATTCGGGAAACCGGCATCGGGCCCGAGGCGACCACCATTTCGCGCCTTGCCGACATTCGCTACGTTGGCCAGGGCTTCGAGTTGGTCGTCGGATTGCCGGATGGTCCCTATACCGCAGCGTCGCGCGACTTGATCCTTCAGAGGTTCGAGAACGATTACCGGGCGATTTTTTCCCGCATACCGATCGGGTCGACGGCCGAAATCGTGAACATCCGCGTCTCCGCGCAGGCGCCGGCGGGAAATGACGATTTGCAGGTCGCCTATGGGGCGGGCCGCAGCGTCGCCGATGCGCTCAAGGGAGCGCGTCGCGTCTATTACGGCACCAAGGACGATTACGTACTCACGTCGGTTTACGACCGGCGCAAGCTCCCCGCGGGCAGCGACATACCGACGCCAGCGGTCATCGAGGAGGCCGAATCGACACTCATCGTTCCGCCGGACGCGCGTGCTCAGGTTGCGGCGAACGGCACCATCATCGTCACGCTCGACGTGCCCGAAGAGGCGCCGATTCTTCACGTCTCCAAGCAAGCCGACTTCACGCTCGAACGATAACTGAGGGAATTCGATGGCCGGCCGATTCGACGCGGTGACACTGGAAATCCTGTGGAAACGCCTGATTGCCGCCGTCGACGAAGCTTCCGTGGCGCTCGTCCGGGTCGCGTTTTCCTCCGTCGTGCGGGAGTCGTCGGACTTCGCCTGCGTGATCACCGACACGCACGGCAGGCTGCTGGCTCAAGCCACCGCGTCGATCCCGTCCTTCATCGGAACGTTGCCGCGCACCGTCCGGCATTTTATCGACCGATTCGATGTTGCCCGGATGAAGCCGGGCGACGTCTTTATCTGCAACGATCCCTGGTACGGCACCGGCCATCTCTCCGACGTGAACATCATGATGCCCATCTTCCATAAGGGAACGGTCGTGGGGTTTGCCGCCTCCACGGCGCACGCGCCCGATATCGGAGGACGCACCGGCAGCATGGAGATGCGTGACGTCTTCGAGGAAGGATTCCAGATCCCCCCGCTAAAGCTGATGGATGCCGGACAAATAGATGTCACACTCATCGCGCTGCTGCGCGCAAATGTGCGCGCGCCGGACGAGGTGGTCGGGGACCTCTTTGCGCAGATCACCGGGCTCGAGGTCATCGAGCAACGCGTCCTCACGCTGATGGAGGAACACGGGCTGGCGGAGCTTTCCAGCCTCGCCGCCGAGATTCACGACCGGTCGGAAGCCGCCATGCGGGCGGCGATCGCGGAAATTCCCGCAGGAACGTACCGCTTCACCGTGACGCCGGACGGGTTGATCGAGCCGATTACCATGACAGTGTTGTTGACGTTCGATGGCAAGAGCTGCACCGTGGATTACGAGAACGTCACAAGCCAGCTGGACGGCTCGGCGCTGAATTCCGTCTACGCGTACACCTACGCCTACACCTCCTACGGCCTGAAGTGCATCCTGGCACCCTCGTTGCCCAATAACGACGGGGTCTGGCGGCCGATAACGGTCCGGGCGCCCGAGGGCAGCGTCCTGAACCACCGTTTTCCCACAGGCGGCTACTGGCGCCACATGCTTGGGCACTATCTGCCCGTCGCCATCCTGGGAGCCATGGCCGAGGTGATCCCGGAGCGCGTCATCGCACCATCCGGCGGAGCCCCGACCTGGTCGATGCAGCAATCCGGCATCACCGAGGACGGAAAACCCTATGCCAACTTTTTCTTCTTTGCCGGCGGCATGGGTGGCAACTGCCGACACGACGGGCCGGCTGTCCTGAGCTGGCCATCCAACATTGCGGGCGTGGCCGTCGAGTATATGGAACGCCTCGCGCCGTTTCGCGTCGAGCGGAAAGCCCTCAGAACCGACTCCGGCGGAGCCGGCAAACACCGCGGTGGGCTTGGGCTGGAGGTCGCCATGCGCGTCACCGAGACAAAGCCGATCAGCCTGGGCATCGCCGCAGACCGTCTGCGCAAAGGCGCAGACGGCGTTGGTGGAGGCGGCGCCGGCGCGCCGGGCGAGTTTCTGATCAACGATAAACCAGCCGACACGCGACGGATGCATACACTGCGGACCGGCGACCGAATGACGGTCCGTACGCCCGGCGGAGGCGGGTTCGGAAATCCGGCCGAACGGCCCGCGCACCTGATTGAACGAGATCGCATCGAGGGTTACGTCTCGGTTTCCACGGGAGCCGCAGCCGGCCTGTCTCATCGCGGCGATGAAGCGTCTCGGAAAAGGTGATTCGTGACGTCCATTGCCTCCCGGCTTGCGGACATCGCCTTTTCCCAGACACTGGCCATGGGGCGACGGGCAGCGGCAATGCGCGCAGCCGGCCGCGACGTCATCAGCCTCGGTCTGGGAGAGCCGGATACGGCGATTCCCGAAACGGTGCGGGCCGCGGCCGCTGACGCCGCCCACCGCGGCGAAGGGCGCAGTCCCCCGGTCGAGGGGATCGGGATCCTCAGGGAGGCGATCGCAGAGAAGTTCAAGCGCGACAACGCTCTCTCCTACGACGCCAATCAGATATTGGTTTCCAGCGGAAGCAAGCAGGTGATCTTCAACGCGATGATGGCCACCCTGAATGCCGGTGACGAAGTCATCATTCCCGCGCCCTACTGGGTTTCCTATCCCGACATCGTCAGGTTGGCCGGCGGCAAGCCGGTGCCGGTGTCGTGTCCCGCGTCGGCTGGTCACAAGATGTCGGCAGACAGGCTCGAGGCGACCATTACGCGTCGTACGCGCTGGCTGATCCTGAATTCCCCGAACAACCCGAGCGGCGCCGTCTACCGCCGGGAGGAACTGCTCGCACTTGCGCAGGTGCTGCGCAGACATCCGGGCGTCCTCATCCTGAGCGACGATATCTACGAGTTCTTTGTTTACGATCCGGCGCGGTTCTCGACGATCGCATCGGTTGCGCCCGACCTGTACGACCGGACGCTGACGGTGAATGGGTTCTCCAAGGCCTACTCGATGATCGGCTGGCGGATCGGCTACGCGGGGGGACCGCGCGATCTCATCGAAGCGATGCTCAAGGTGCAGTCGCAGGTGACCTCCGGAACGGCGACCATCGTGCAGGCGGGTGCGCTCGAAGCGCTTCGCATTCCGCGCGACCAACTCATCGCAGTCGGCGCGGCGTACCAGGTGCGCCGCAACCGGGTGCTGAAACTGCTGGCCCAGGTGCCGAAACTCAGCTGCCCCCGCCCCGACGGTGCGTTCTACGTCTTTCCGGACTGCAGCACCTACATGGGCGCAGTCGCACCCGGCAAGCATAGACGCGTCACGAGCGACGAGGATCTCGCCGAATTCCTTCTCGACGAGGTTGCGGTCGTGACCGTGCCCGGGTCGGCTTTTGGCCTTGGGCCCACCCTGCGCCTGTCATACACCTGCCCGGAGGACCAGCTCGACGAAGCCTTTGCACGCATCGCGCAAGCCCTTGGGAGCCTGCAGTGATCGGGGCTCGCTCGTCAGTCAGATTGACTGGCAGTCAACCGGTGTCCCGTCGCGTAGAAGCGTGGCACACTTTCGCAGCCTGCCTTAACCCTGCCTGATCGAGGAGCACATTTATGGCACAGCTCGGCAACGCGCGGATGCTCATCTGGTTCGAGGTCATCCCCGAAGTGATTACCGAGCATGACCACTGGCACGCGCAGGAACACATGTACGAGCGGCTCGGCATCCCGGGCTTTCTGCGCGGCCGGCGCGCGATCACCCTTGCAGGAGGCCGCAAGTATTTCGTCACGTACGAAGTCGAGAACTTCGAAACCTTGAAGTCCGCGGCCTATCTCAAGTGCCTGAACAATCCGACGCCGTGGACGCAGAAGATGATGCCGCAGACGCGCAACATCATGAGAAGCCTTTGCCGAATCGTCGGCAGTTACGGTTCCGGCATCGGGCAGGTTGTCGCGACGATACGGTTCGCCCCGGACGCGGGAAAGGAAGATGCGCTGCGCGACTGGCTGACGAAGACCGCCCTTCCCGGGCTGCCGGCGAGAGCCGGCATGGTCGCCGTCCATTTTCTCGAGGCAATCAAGCAGACCGGTCAGCCGCAGACAAATGAACAGAAGCTCCGCGGTGGCAATGACCAGGAGGCCGACCAGGTGCTGATCGTGGAGGGCTATGACCCAGCTGCGGTGAACTCCGTCTTGGGAAAGGAACTCCACCCCGGCGAGTTCGCGAGGCATGGCGCCGCTCCGGGCCAGATCACGGAGATCTTCGGACACAATTTCGCGTTGACACGTCAGGACCTGGGTCGTTGACTGGGAGATCAAGACGTTGTGCGTGGCCGCGGGCTTGCGGAGAATCGGGGCTGACAATGACAAAGGGCATACGCTAGATGACTAAGATTCTGATGATCAACGGGCTGAACACCAACGCGTTCGGCTATCGCGAGCCGCACCTGTATGGCAAGACCACGCTCGCGGAGATCGAGGACCGGATGCGCCGGCTCGCCGCCACGCACAAGGTCGAGCTCGAGTGCTTTCAATCCAACCACCAAGGCGCAATCATCGACAAGCTCTACGAGGCCCGCGACAATCACGTCGACGGGATCATCTTTAATCCCGGCGGCCTCACCCACCACGGGGAACCGCTGAGGGATACGCTGCTGGCCGCGCAGATTCCGACGGTGGAAGTGCACCAGTCGAACATCTGGACGCGCAGCCCGGTCGGCTTCTTCGATCACATCGGCAGCGGGTGCATCGGGCAGGTAACCGGTTTTCGTGCGTTCGGCTACGAAATGGCCTTCCTCGCGATGCTGAACCACTTGCGCGAAAAAGCGTAGGCGCGACCAATGCGCGCGATCCTTATCCACGAATTCGGCGAGCCGGAGGTCATGCGCCTGGAGGAGGTGCCCGACCCGCGCCTCCAGCGCGGCGACGACGTTCTGATCAGGGTCCGGGCCTGCGCGCTCAATCATCTCGACATCTGGATCCGCAAGGGCACGCGGCCGGCGCCGCTCCCCCTCATCCCCGGCTCCGACTGTGCCGGCGAGATCGTCGCGGCCGGACCGGACGCTCACTTGAAACTCGGACAGCGTGTCGCGGTCCTGCCCCAAATCTCGTGCATGCACTGCGTGCAATGCCTGACGGGCTTCAGCAATCTGTGCCCGAGCATGCAGGTGCCCGGCTGGCAGCGCGACGGCGCCTACGCCGAGTACATCGTGCTGCCTGCGTCATGCGCCTTCCCCATTCCGGACCATCTCGATTTTGCTGCCGCGGCCGCGATGCCGATCACCTTCTCCACAGCCTGGCACATGCTGGTGAAGCGCGCCCAGGTAAGGGCGGGCGAGAGCGTTCTCGTCTGGGCCGGGGCCTCCGGCGTCGGCACGGCAGCCATCCAGATCGCGAAGCTGCTCGGCGCGCGGGTGTTCGCGACGGCGGGCGGCGGCAAGAAATCCGATCTCGCGCGCTCGCTCGGCGCCGAGGCGGTGATCGACCATTACCGCGAGGACGTGGGCGCTGCGGTCCGCAAGCTGAACGACGGCCGCCCGGTGGACGTCGTCGCGGATTGCGTCGGGGCCAAAGCCTTCGCGCCGAGTCTCGCCGCGCTGCGCGACGGCGGCCGCTACGTCATCTGCGGCACGGTGAGCGGCGGCGAGACGCAGGCAAACCTGTTCCAGCTGTACGTTCGCGAGATCAGCCTGCTCGGCAACCGACAGGGCAGCAAGGACGACTTCGCGCAGGTCCTGGCGCTCGCCGGCCGCGGACTGCTGAAACCGGTGGTGCACAAGGCGTATCCGCTCGCGGAAGCGGCGGCGGCACACCGCGCGCTCGAATCAGGCGAGGCCCTGGGCAAGCTGGTGCTCACGGTCTAGCCGGGAGAAGAATCGATGAATCGCACGTTCGAGGAATTGTCAACGCTCGCGCCCCGGCTCAATGAAAGCCGCGCCGCGCGGAACCTCATGGAGGTCTTCCCGAAGACGATCCAGTTCCGTCTGGACGGCGAAGACGGTCCGTTCTACCTGACGATCGACTCCGCCCGCATGACGATCGCGAAAGGCGTTTCCGAAAAGACCGACCTCGTGGTCGCCGGTGATACGCGGGAATTCGCGAAGGTCATGCGCGAAAGGGTCGATGTCACGCATCCGATCGCGCAAGGCCATGTCAGTATCGAGAAGGGCAAGGTCTCGGAGATGACGCTCCTCAACCGAATCCTCTGGGCAGCCGAAAGGAAGTAGCGCAATGAGAAAAGTAGCGGTCGTTGGAATCGGCACCGTGCCCTGGCAAATGCGGAACGCCGAGAGGACCTTCCGTTCGCTCGGCCTGCAGGTGGTCAAGAAGGCCCTCGCAGACGCGAAGATATCGAAGAAGGACGTGGACAACGTCGTCTACTCGATCTATTGCGAATCGATGATCCGGCAGCAGATCCCGTCGGTCATCATGCAGGACTATCTCGGCTTTCAGGGCCTGCCGAGCCTGCGCATCGAGGCCGGCGCGGCGGGCGAAGGCTATTCGCTTTCCGCGGCGTACGCGCAGATCGCCTCGGGCATGAGCGATATCACGGTGTACCTGGCGCTGCAGAAGGGCGGCGATTTCTACGACTTCGCCACCCGGTCGCGCGGCGACGGTTTCCAGAACGGCATGTTCATCTCCATGGACACCACCTGGCTGCAGCCGGTCATGCCGTCGGTTCCCGGCTTTCTGACGACTTTCTGTCTGGCGCCCCACATGGATAAATACGGCGGCCCGACGCCCGAGCAGTTGGCCAAGGTTTCGGTCAAGAATTACAACAACGCCTATACGAATCCGGAGGCGCAGTTGCATCAGAAAGTGACCGTCGACGACATCCTCAAGTCGCGGATCATCTCCTGGCCAACGACCACGCGCATGTCGTGTCTGTACAGCGACGGGGCCTGCGCGATGGTGCTTGCCTCGGAGGAAAAGGCCCGCGAGATCACCGACAAGCCGGTCTGGATCGCAGGAACGTCGACCTCCTCCCACGCGGTGGCGCGCGCGGAACCGGACAGCATCGGAAGGATGATGGGCACCCATATTGCCGCGCGGCGGGCCTACAAAATGGCGGGCGTCAAGAAGCCGATTGACGAAATCGATCTGATCCAGGTCCACGACCTGATCACCGGAACCGAGATCCTGGCCTATGAGGAGCTGGGGCTCTGCGAGCTCGGGGAAGGCGGACGCCTGGTGGACGAGGGCGTCACCGAGAGAGACGGTAGGGTCCCGGCCAACGTGGACGGAGGCCGCATCGCCTGCGGCCATGTCGGCGGGGTTTCGGGCGCCTACGGCGCATGCGAGATCGTCCGGCAACTGAAGGAAGAGGCTGGCGACCGGCAGATCCGCATCAGGAACGGCCGGGGCGTGATGCAGTGCATCGACGGTCACGCATCCCTAAACAGTGTCACCGTCTTCGAGAGATAGCCCTCATGTCCGACGTAAAGAAAGAACCACCCCTCGAGCTCGAATACAGGAATTGGAAGCCGGAATATCTCTACAGCCTGGGAGAGCTCTCGCCCTTCTTTCGCGCCATCATCAACGCCAAGCAGCTGCTTACCAGCAAATGCCCGAAGTGCGGCAAGCGCTGGATGCCGCCGCGCGGCGAATGCCCCGACTGTTATGAAGAAGTCGATTGGGTGCCGATTTCCGGCGAGGGAACGGTGGTAGCCTGCTCATACGTCTACTTCAAGGGCCACGGTGTCGAGCTTCTCGGCTACCTTGACCTGCCCTACGTCTACGCGCTCATCCACCTGGACGGCACGGACACCTATATGTCCCATGGAATCAAGCCCAAGAGCCAGAAGATGGGCGAGATCAAGACGGGTAGCCGAGTCAAAGCGGTCTTCAAGGACACACGCCGCGGCACGATCGGCGACTTCTACTTCGTGCCGGTTGACTGAAAGATCAACGTGTTGTCCGGCACGCCGCGCGTGCGGATAGTCGAATTATTACAAAAGGAGGAGATGAGCATGCGTGCGCCATTCCTGGTTTCTGCATTGGTCGCGGCCTTCGTCGCGCTGCCGGCGGCAGCTCAAGCCCCCGGCACCCAAAAGCCCATTGTGTGGAATTACTCCCCCAACGCGCAAGGCTCGGTAGGCGGCACCTATACCACGTACACGCACAAGCCCTTCGCCGAGATTCTCGCCAAGGACACCGATGGCCGCCTCCGGCTCAATGTTCTCGAACAGCTGATACCCGGGCACAAGGTTATGGACGCCGTGCTCGACGGCACGGTCGATATGGGAACCCAAATCGTGCTCTTCCGCGCGGAGATGGCGCTGCTCAATTTCGTCGCCCTGCCCTTCATCGCGCTCAACAAGCTGCCGGACATGCGCGCGGATCTGCGCCCCATCTTCCGTCAGCAGGTCGATGAGATCCATGGCGCGGTGCTCCTCGGCTACGGCTACTGGGCGCAGCAGCGGCTGATCACCAAGCACCCGATCCGCACCATAGCGGACCTGAAGGGCTACAAGATCCGGGTACACAACAACGAATTGCTCATGATGATGAAGGCCGCGGGCGCGAACCCGGTATTCATACCGATGGCTGAAGCCTACACGGCGCTGCAGCGAGGCGTGGTCGACGGCGCGGTCTCCAGCCTGGAAGGCATCTACGGCAACAAGTTCCACGAGGTGGCCAAGTACGTCTCCAACTGGCCGCTCGGGCTGGGCTCGTATGTCTGGGTGGCGAACAAGAAGTCCTGGAACGCCCTGCCCAAGGATCTCCAGGACAGGATCCTCAAGCTCTACGAGGACAAGTACGAGATGGCGACCTATCACGGCGGCCTGGCCGACGATGCGCGGCAGCAGAAGATCCTCGAAGCGCAAGGGATCAAGTTCGTCGACCCCGCGCCGGCCGATGTCGAGCAGTACCTGAAGGCGACGCCCGGCGTGCTGGCCGAGTGGAAGAAGCGGGCGGGCCCGCACGCCGGCAGGACGCTCGCCGTCATCAACAAGCACCTCGGAACGAATTACTAGCCGCAAGATGGGCATCATCGTCAAGTCGGTGGAGCGGCTGTCGACGCTCCTCGCGCAGGTCTCGATGTGGGCGGTCTTCCTGATGATGATGCTCGAGGTGACCGACGTCTTGCTGAGAACGTTCGCCTCGAGCTCGCTGCTGGTCACCGACGAGCTGTGCGGCTACCTGCTGGTCGTGGTCGCCTTTCTCACCTACGCCGAAGCGCTGAAAAGGGACGGCCATGTCCGCGTCGACATGGTCTTCAACACGCTCTCCAAGCGCGTCAGAACCTGGCTGGAACTCATCTTCTGTGTGGTCAGCCTCATCGCGACCTTCGTGGTCACCTGGGCCAGCGTCGTCATGGTGTACCGCGCCTATGTGCGGGGCGTGACCATTCCCGGCATATTGCTGACCCCGGTTTACCTGCCGCAGATGGCGGTGGTGATCGGGTTGATGGCGCTGCTGCTGCAATTGCTGGTCGAGATTCGAAAGCTGGCGCGGAAAGCCTGAGCTGAAGCGATTGTTCCGGCCAGGCGGCAGGAAAACCATTCGGAAGAGCGCCCGCAGGCGCAAGCGGAGAATGTCTCGATCATGATCGAATTGAGCCCTGGCGCGACGCTTCTAGTCGTTTTCGCAGCCGTCCTGATGACGGTCATGGCCGGGATGCGGATCGGTTTTTCCCTGATGCTGATAGGCGTGATCAGCCTGGTGGTGTTTCCCTCCAGGCCCCTGTTCCTACCGATGGCGGAGACCGGCTGGAACGTCCTCAACAGCTTCGTTCTGACCGCGGTGCCGCTGTTCATCTTCATGGGCCATATCCTGGCGCGCGGACGGATCAGCGAGGAGCTTTACGGGGCGACGGAAAAATGGTTGAGCGGACTGCCTGGCGGTCTGGCGAACGTGAACATTGTGAGCTCGGCGATTTTTGCCGCGCTTTCCGGCTCGAGCCTGGCGACGACCGCCGGCATCGGCTCGATCGCGATTCCGGCGATGAACGAACGCGGCTACAACCCGAGGCTGACCTATGGCTCGCTCGGCGCCGGTGGCACGCTCGGCATCCTGATTCCGCCGAGCATCCCGATGATCCTGTATGGCTTCATAGCGAATGTGTCGATCGGCAGCCTGTTCCTCGCGGGCGTCGTTCCGGGCATTCTCATGGCGCTCGCGTTCATGGCGTTCATCACGGGCTGGACTCTGAAGTCTCCGTCGATCGTGCCCGCTCTGGATCACGCTCCTTCCTGGACAGAGCGGCTGCTCGTGCTGCGCGATGCGGCTCCGGCCCTGATGCTCGTCATCCTGGTGCTGGGCAGCATCTACGCGGGCATCGCCACGCCTACCGAGGCCGCTGCGCTCGGCGCCTTCGGCGCGCTGCTCATCACGATCTTCAAGCGGCGGTTCAGTTGGCGCGGGTTCAAGGACAACCTGCGCGATACCGCGCTGACCATGGGAATGATCGGCCTCATCATGCAGGGGGCGATGATGATTGCGTGGACGTTCCACGTGCTGCAGGTGCCCAATCAACTCACCGAGACGATTGCCGCGTCAGGGCTGAACCGCTACGTAGTACTCGGCGTCATCGTGCTGCTGCTCTACGTGCTCGGCTGCTTCATCGACGGCATCAGCATCCTTCTGATCCTCACGCCCGTCCTGGTCCCGGTGATGGCCGCTTTCGGCTTCGACCTGGTGTGGTTCGGGATCATTCTCGTCGTCAGCATCGAGGTATCGCTCCTCACGCCGCCGGTGGGGATGAACCTGTTCATCCTGAAGGGCATCGCTCCGGATGCGAGCATGGAGGACATCATCATGGGCGCCCTGCCTTATGTCGTCATCCTGACGCTGGGCATCGTCGTGCTGACGATCTGGCCATCATTGGCCCTTTGGCTGCCTGAACTGGCGAAGAGGAACTAACAATCAATGGTGGCGCACGTGCGCCGGCCGGAGCTCGCTTCGGACCGTCGACCTCAACAATTCGGATAGTGTGAATATGCCTGTCACTGCCCCGGGCGGCGCAGCCCGCACCCGTACCGTCACTTGGAGCGAACCCGTGCGCGACGGGACGCAATTCCGCTCTTTGAGCGGGCTCCAATATCTTCAGCGTCTGTTGGAGGAAGGCACCCCTCCGCCGCCGATCTGCGCTCTGATGGAATTCCGCGCCGTGAAGTTCGAGGTCGGGCTGGCGGTCTTCGAGGGTGTCCCGAGAGAGTTCCATTACAACCCGGTCAGCGTAGCACACGGCGGTTTCGCAGCGACGCTGCTCGATTCCTCGCTTGGCTGCTGTGTCCACACCACTCTCAAGCCCGGATTCAACTCCACGACGATCGAGCTGAAGGTGAACTACGTACGGCCGCTGACCTCGGAGACCGGCCTAGTCACGAGCGTGGGGCGCACGATCCACGTCGGCTCGCGCATCGCCACCGCCGAAGCCAGGCTTACCGGTGCCGACGGCAAGCTCTACGCGCACGGAACGTCCACGTGCCTGATCTACCCGGTGTGATGCTGACCTTGTTTCAATCGGCCGGAACGAGTACGCCATATGAGCAATGAGTGGGGCGACAGGGTCATGCCCTCGATCCTGGACGCCAAGGCCAGGACTCTGGGAACGAAAGTGTTCGTGCGCGACAAGGCGCAGCGGGTCAGCTACCAGGAGCTGAGCGAGGGATCGAACCGGATCGCCAACTTCCTGATGCAGCAGCTCAAGGCGGCCAAGGACGATAAGGTCGCCGTGCTGCTACCTAACTGCGTCGAATACTTCTACGTCCAGTTCGGCATCGCCAAGGCGGGGGCGGTGATGGTTCCGGTCAATGTGCTGGCGAAGCACGACCTGCTGATCCACTTCCTCAACAACAGCGATGCCTCGATCGTGGTGATCGACGCGCAATTCCTGCCGTTGCTCTCGGCGGTCTCGCACGCGATTCCCAAGGTCGAAACGCTGGTCGTCCGCGGTGCATGCGAGCGGCCCGGTTTCAAAAGAGAATTCAATATCATCGGCTACGACGAGCTGTTCGGCGGCGCGTCAGCGCGTCCCGACGCCGGGATCGTGTGGTACGACCCCGTCGACAACTTCTATACGTCGGGCACGACCGGCGTCTCGAAAGGCGTGGTGCTGTCCTACCACCATCACTACGTGTTCGGCCAGACCATCGCCAAGTCCGCGCGGCTCGGCGCCGACGATGTCATGTACATCTGCCTGCCGCTCTACCACGGCATGGGGTCTTACATGTCCATCATGCCGATGCTGCTCTGCGGGGGTTCCATCGCGCTGAGCGACGGCTTCAGCGCGAGCCGCTGGCTGAGCGAGATCCGCAAGTACGGCGCCACGGTCACCTGGGCGGTCTACACCATGGCGCCGATCCTCATGAAGCAGCCGGAGAAGCCCGACGACGCCGACAATTCGCTGAAGGTCTATCTGTTCAGCGGCATGGCGCCCGACGTGGTGGGAGGGTTCGAGAAGCGGTTCGGCGTGAAAGTCATCGATCTCTACGGCTCGACGGAGTCGGCGCACCTCGCGTGCTCCCTCTGGGACGAGAAGCGGCCCGGGGCCGTGGGGCCGGTCAATTCGGAGTATTACGAGGTGGCGGTCGTCGACGAGCACGACAACGTGCTACCCGCGGGGGAGATTGGCGAGTGCGTCAGTCGCTGCAAGATCCCGTACACGCAGATGTCCGAGTACTACAACATGCCGGAGGAGACGCTCAAGGCGTTCCGCAACCGCTGGCTTCACACCGGCGACTTGTGCCGCATCGATGAGGACGGCTGGCTCTACTTCATCGGCCGCGGCAAGGACATGATCAGGCGGCGCGGCGAGAACATCTCCAGCTACGAGCTCGAATCCATTCTCCAGGGCCATGGCGCGATCGAAGAATGCGCCTGCATTCCCGTACCTTCCGCGCTCGGGGAGGACGAGGTCAAGGTGGTCATCGCGCCGCGTGCCGGCAGGACGCTGGAATTAGACGAGGTAATGGCGTTCTGCAAGGATAACATGCCCAGGTTCATGGTCCCGAGGTACATAGAATTCGTGAGGGAAGTGCCCAAGCTTCCGAATCACAAGATCGATAAGGCCGCTCTGAAGAATGAAGGCCTGACGCCTGCCACCTGGGACGCCGATACCGGTCGTCACGTGAGTTGAAACGCCGACGGATTTCGACGCCGAGCTGTGCCGCGCCGTAGCGGAGCCGGGCGACCGGCTCGCCAGGCTGGAGGCCGATCATTTCGCGGGTCGCGGATAGTGATGCGCTCCCGCAGTTGACTGACGGATCAATCTTGACTGCACCACTGCCGTTTCGGAGAATCGGATAAATGATGCGTTACGGCTCCCGAGCGAAGCTCGGCTACCTGATCCCCTCGGTGAATCTGGCCTCGGAATGCCAGTTTCCGGCGATGGCGCCGGAGGGCGTTTCGCTACACTTCACGCGCCTCAAGCTGGTCTCCGCCAACGAGGACGAGCTGCGCGCGATGGCCGACGGGCTCGAGCCGGCCGTGGAGTTGCTGAAGGACGCCGGGGTAACGTCGATCACCTTTCATTGCACCGCGGTCACGACTTTCGCGCCCGGAATGGACGAGCAGTTGATCCAGCGCATCAAGCGCGCCTCCGGACTTCCCGCGACGGCCACTGGCCGGGCGATCGTCACTGCATTGAATACGCTGAAGGCAAGGAAGATCGTGCTGATCACACCCTACCCCATGCACGTCAACGTGAAGGAAGAGGCGTTCCTGCGCGCCAACGGCTTCGACGTGCTCGCAAATTGGGCCGAAGGCATCAGCAATGGTCTCGAGATGTTCGCCACCGAGCCGCACGTCTGGAAGCGCCGCACCCTTGAGCACCGCCGTCCCGACGCAGACGCCTATTTCATCAGCTGCGCGCAGATCAAGTCGCCCGAGGTCGTGGAGGAACTCGAGAGCGAGCTCGGCAGGCCGGTGATCACCAGCAACACGGCGGCGTTCTGGCATAGCCTCAGATTGTCCGGCGTGGAGGATCGCGTCGAGGGATTCGGGCAGTTGCTCGCCCGCCATTGATTTATCGAGGAGGAGACAAGATGAAATCTGCTCGTTTGATCGGGCTCGCAGCGCTCGCGTTGTCGGCCCCTGCCGTCGCGCAAGTCACGCTCAACGCCAGCTCCTGGCTGCCGCCGGCACATGCGCTCACCAGCGCCATGCTGCTGCCGCTGTGCCAGGACATAGCGAAGGTCACCTCGGGGCGCGTGAAGTGCAACGTGCTGCCCAAGCACCCGGTCGCGCCACCGCAGACCTTCGACGCCGTGCGCGATGGTGTGTTCGACCTTTCCTTCGCAACGCACGGCTTCAACCCCGGGCGCTTCCCGCTCACCGAGTTGGTGGAAATGCCGTTCATGGGCGACACCGCGGAGGCGACCTCGGTCGCCTACCAGCGGATCTTCGAGCGCTTCCTCGCCAAGTACGACGAGCAGAAGGGCGTGGTGCCGATCTCCATGTTCACCCACGGCCCCGGTGTGATCTACACCACCAAGCGCCCGATCAACGAGCTGAAGGACCTGCAGGGCTTGAAGTTCCGCGTCGGCGGGGGAACCGTGAGCGACATTATGACCGCGCTCGGCACTGTGCCGATGCTCAAGCCGCCGAGCGAGGCCTACGAGCTGCTATCCAGCGGCGTAGCCGACGGCGTGGTGCTGCCCAAGGAGTCACCGGGGACTTTCAAGCTCATCTCGCTCATCAAGTACACCACCCTCGTCCCCGGCGGGCTTTACTCGCAGAGCTTCGCCTGGATCCTGAACACCGCCAAATGGAACGCCATCCCGCCGGCCGACCGCAAGCTGATCGAGCCGCTCTTCGGCGAGGCGATGGCGCGCCGCTCCGGGCGCGCCTGGGACACCGCTGACGAGAAGGGCCTTGCGGCGACGCGCGCGGCGAACATCCAGGTGATCACCGCCGGCCCGAAGTTCGTTGCCGAGATCAGGGCCAGGACCGAGCCGCTGGAGAAGGCCTGGATCGAGAACAAGGCGAAGCCGAAAGGCGTCGACGGCGCGGCGGTGCTGAAGGCGCTGCGCGACGAGATCGCCAAGGTGACCAAGGAAGATAAGCTTGGCGGCATAAGGTGAAGTTCGCTTCGTTCGAAAGTGCGGCGGCGCGGCTGCTCGGCTGCGCCGCCGCCGCAGTGCTGTTCGCCATGATGCTGCTGACCTGCGCCGACGTGGCCGGCCGTTACCTGGTCAACCACCCGATCCTCGGCGGGTTCGAACTCACCGAGATGATGCTGGCGGCGCTCATCTTTACGGCACTGCCGCTGGTTACGCTGCGCAGCGAGCACGTCACGATCGACCTGTTCGACTCCGTGACGCCCGGCTGGCTGCTGCGCATCCAGCATGTCGTCGCCTGCGCGATCGGCGTGCTGTTCACCGGCTACCTGGCGTGGCGGCTGTGGGTGCGAGCAGACAACATGCTCGCCTCCGGACAGACCACCGCCCAATTGCGCTTCACGCTGGCCTGGCTCACCTACGGGATGGCGACGATGATGGCGTTGACCTCGGTGGCGCTCGCGGTGGTCGGTTTGCGGCCGCCCAGGCAGCACAACGCCGAGGATCTCGCGCTGTGATTGAGGCGCTCGTCGGCTTCGCCGCCTTCCTCGCGCTCGCCCTGGTGCGCGTGCCGATGGCTTTCGCCATGGCCATTGTCGGCGTATTCGGGTTCGCCTATAAGGTCAACTTCCCCGCCGCGGCCGCGATGCTGGCGCAGGTCACCTACGAGACGGGGATGAATTACACGCTGTCGGTCATCCCGCTGTTCATCCTGATGGGCAACCTGGTGGTGCGGGCGCGGATGTCGGAGGAACTGTATCACGCGGCCTATACCTTCCTCAGCCACCGGCGCGGCGGGCTGGCGATGTCGACCATCGTCGCCTGCGCCGGCTTCGGCGCCATTTGCGGCTCCTCGGTCGCCACCGCGGCGACCTTCTGCAAGGTCTCGTACCCGTCGATGCGCAAGTACGGCTACAGCGACGCGCTCGCGGCCGGGGCGATCTGCTCCGGTGGAACACTCGGCATCCTGATCCCGCCGTCGGTAATCATGGTGATCTACGGCATCATGACCGAGACCAGCATCGGCAAGCTGTTCGTCGGCGGCATCGTCCCCGGCGTGATCTGCACCGTGCTGCTGTGCCTCGCCGTCGCCTGGATCACTTGGCGCGACCCGCGCGCCGGCCCGGCCGCCGAGCGGAGTACGTGGGACGAGCGCCTCAAGGCGCTGAAGAGCGTATGGGCCGTGATCGTCCTGTTCGCGGTCGTCATCGGCGGCATCTACGGCGGCGTGTTTACCGCCACCGAGGGCGCCGGGATCGGGGCCGGGGGCGCCCTCGTGTTCGCGCTCCTGCGGCGTGTGCTCACGCGGGGCGTGCTGGTCGAGGTGCTGCTCGAGAGTGCACGCACGACCTCGATGCTGTTCATGATCATGATCGGAGCGCTGCTGTTCGCTAACTTCATCAACTACACGACCATGCCGGGGGACCTTAAGGCCTTCGTCACCCAGTTCGAGCTGCACCCGGTGATCGTGGTGATCACCATCAGCGTGATCTACATCGTCCTCGGCATGGCGATGGAGGAGCTTTCCATGATCCTGCTCACCGTGCCGCTGTTCTTCCCGGTGGTGACGGGGCTCGGTTACGACCCGATCTGGTTCGGTATCATCATCGTGCTGGTGGTGCAGATCGGTATCATCAGCCCACCGGTCGGGATGAACCTGTTCGTAGTGAAGAGCCTGCTGCCCCAAGTGAGCATCATGACCATCTTCCGCGGCGTGATGCCGTTCACGATCGCGCTGATCGTGATGCTCGGTGTTATGGTGGCCTTCCCCGAACTCGCCACCTGGTTGCCGAAGTTTATGAAATAGCCGAAAGGCGTCGACGGCGCGGCGGTGCTGAACGCGCTTCGCGACGAGATCGCCAGGGTGACCAAGGAAAAACAGCGCCATGAAAGGTGCGGAGTCGTTAATGCTTAACCGCCTTTTTTCGCCTTGCGCTTCGCGGCGAAGCTTTCCTTCTGCTGCTTCGCTTCGTCGGATTCCCAGTACAGCCGCACGGCGGCCGTCGACATGGTCTCGAAGCCGGTGATGTGGTCGGTGTCGGCGTTGAACGCGTGTTTCAGAAAGCGCAGCGAGTAAGCGCCGAGCTCCTTGATCTGGCTGCACCAGCGGTCGACCTCGGCGTCGAGCTCGGCGAGCGGCACCACCTTGTTCACCAGCCCCATCTGCAGCGCCTCGGCCGCGGTGTACTGCTGGCACAGGAACCAGATCTCGCGCGCCTTTCTTTCCCCCACGAGCCGCGCGAGATAGGCAGCGCCGAAGCCGGCGTCGAAGCTGCCGACGCGCGGCCCTGCCTGACCGAAGCGCGCGCTGTCCGCGGCGATCGACAGGTCGCAGATTACTTGCAGGATGTGCCCACCGCCAATCGCCCAGCCGTTGACCGCAGCGATCACCGGCTTGCCGAGCGTTCGCAGCCTCAAGTGGACCTGGGTGTGCCAATGGTCCATATCGGCGTCGTAGCCGCCCTTTTTCGACTCCCGCATGTCGCCGCCGGTGCAGAACGCCTTGTCGCCGGCGCCGCGCACCACGACCACTCTCACCTGCTTGTCGAGCTCGCACTGCTCGAGCGCGTTCGCCATCTCCTTCAGCGTCTGGGTCCGGAAGGCGTTGTAGGCCTCGGGCCGGTTGATGGTGATCCGCGCGACCCCGTCCTCGTTCTTGAACAGGATGTCCTCGAACTGCATCAGATCTTCTCGAAATAGAAATCGGCGATGCTGCCCTTGCGCTCGTCGCGGAACACCGCCTTGACGCGCGTTCCGGTGGCGATCTCGCCCATCGCCTGGCCCTTCGGCTTCACCCCGTGCGCGAGGAAGGTATCGGTGCCGTCGAGCTGGATCAGCGCCAGGACGTAGGGCAGGTCGAGGAAGCGCGCCAAGTCGCCGCCCATACCCATGAAGTAGCAGTAAGTGCACGACCGGACGGTGCCTTCGCCGCTGAGCGGCACCCACTGCGTCGCTTCGTAGCAGTCCGGGCAATAGCCGCGCGGCGGCATCCACACCTTGGCGCACTTCGGGCATTTGGTGCCGTAAAGCTTCTTGTTGTCGACGATTTCGCGAAAAAAACGGGAAACCTCGCCCAGACTGTAGAGGTACTCGGGCTTCCAGTCGGTGTACGGGATCTCGAACGGTGCGTCCATGTCTTTCATTTCGGCCATGTCAGTTCCCTCGCTGCAGCACGGCGACGCCGTTCATGGAGCCGTGGCCATCGATGGCCTGCACCAGCCCTCTGCCGTGCTTGATTTTCACTTGGCGCTCGGCGCCTGCCTCTTCGCGCAACTGGCGCACGACCTCGCACGCCGCGTAGGCGCCGGAGACACCACCAACGTGCCCGCAGGCGATGCGGCCGCCATCGGTGTTGGCCGGAAGCTTGCCCCCGCGGTCAACGATGCCTTCCTCCACCAGCCGCCCGCCCTGACCGAGCTCGCACAGGCCAAGCTCCTCGTAGGCCATGATCTCGGTCCCCACGATTAGATCGTGGACTTGGATGAGATCCAGCTCCTCGATCGGCTTCTTGATCCCCGCCATGGCGTACGCGCGCTTCGCCGCGATGTTGGTGCCGAGCAGCCTGCCGATGGTGTCGGCAGTGGCGCGACTCGTGGAAAACGAGGACGTCGAGATGCCGGAGATCCATACCGGCTTGTCGGTGAGCTCCTTTGCCTTTTCCTCGGAGGCGAGCACCATCGCGCAGGCCTGGTCGCTGTAGAGGCAGCACATCATCGCAGTCGTCGGCCAGGCGATGATCCTCGAGTTGAGTACGTCGTCCTCGGTGACCTTCCTGCGGATCTGCGCCTCGGGATTGGTATAGGCGTTGTTGTAGTTCTTGACCGAAACCTTCGCCAGTTGCGACAGCGTCGGACCGCCGAACTTCTCGATATGCGGCTGCAGACAGAACGCGGTCAGGTACGGCGGCACCCCGGGCACGAGCGGCTGCAGCCAGGTGGTGTCCATCGAGATCGAGAATCCGCGCAGGATGCCGTCGCCGCGCGAGCGCGTGTCGAAAGCGTAGAAGTCCTGGCCTTTTTGCACCGCGAGATACAGGACCAAGTCGCTCATGCCCGAGGCGATCTGCGTGTATGCCGACTGCAACGCATACAATTCGCCCGCGGCGCCGGCGGTCACGCGCGTGCTCGAGGTGCCCTGCGTGCCCAGGTAATCCTGCAGCAGGGGTTCCGGAATCTGCTGGCGCAGCATGGTCTCGCAGTAGATCGAATGCGTGACATGCTCGACGTCCTTCTGCGTAATGCCGGCCTGCTGCAGCGCCTTCTTCGACGCTTCTAGCGACAGGGCGCGAAACGACTTATCGGCGTACCTGGATTTCCACGGCAGCGTGCCGGTACCGACGATGGCGACTTTTCTCATGCCGCAGCCCCCCGCTTGGTCGCCCACAGGATGCGGTTCAACAGAGTCATTTCGGAAACCTTGCCTTTCTCCACGCACAGCTTGCCGCGCGCGATGGGATGCGATACGTCGAGCTCGCCCCTGACCACCCGCGCGAACTCCTTCGTGTCGCCGGTGACGACGATGTCCGCATTGGCCGCCGCGCCCTCGCGCAGCCCGATGCGCCCGCCCTCGATAGCGATGTGCAACTCCCTGCCCTCACCCTCAAGATTCAACTGCACCGTTTTCGGAAACGCTTCCATGAGGTTGCGCGCCGTCCTGTTTTCGTTCAGCAGCGCCACCGCTTTGCGTAGTTCGTTCTGGGTCTCGTTCATGCGTCTTGGGTCTCGTTCCTATAATTGATGTTCCGGGTCTCGTTCATGTAATCGATTATAGCGCTGCGATTCATGGCGCCACATCAGGTTGACTGACGATCAATATTGACCGTTTAGAGGCCGGCTCTTACACTGCGCCCGCATCATCACGGAATTGCGCCTTGGTCAGGATCGAGGATTTCCCAAAGGAACGCCGCACGCTCGGCCGGCTGCTCAGCGACCAGGCGGAGAAGCTTGGCAGTAAGGTCTTCTTGCAGCACGAGCACGGCAGTATCACCTACGCCGAACTGGACAGCATCGCGAGCCGCGCGGCCAACAGCCTGCGCGCAGCCGGCGTCGCCAAGGGCGACAAGGTCGCAGTCATGCTGCCGAACTGCCCCGAATACATCACGATGCAGTTCGCAGTGGCGAAGGCGGGTGCCGTACAGGCCCCGGTAAACACCGAGCTGACGCCGGAGCTTCTCGCCTTCACTATCGACAACTGCGATGCAAAGGTGTTGGTCGTCGACCAGGCGTTCATGCCTGCGCTGCAGCCCGTGATGGAACGCCTGGGCAAGCTCAGGCACGTGTTCGTCCGCGGGCGGAAGAGCGGCCCGTTCCATGCGTACGAGGACCTGCTAGCCGCTGACGCCGTGCATTTCGACTCCGGCGTGGCTTGGCACGAGCCGGTCGCGATCTTCTACACCTCCGGAACCACCGGCGTATCGAAGGGCGTGGTGCTGCCGCATAACCACCACTTCGACTTCGGCTGCACGCTGGTGCAGTGCGCGAGGTCCGGCCCAGAGGACGTGTGGTATGTCTGTGCGCCTTATTACCACGGGCTTGCGCAATTCATGTCCACGGTGCCCGCCATGCTGGCGGGCGGGGGCGTGGCGCTCGCCGAGCGTTTCAGCGCCAGCCGGTTCTGGAGCGACATCCGCAAGTACCGCGCGACCGTGTCCTGGCTGGTCTACACCATGGCGCCGTTCCTGCTGAAGCAGCCGGAGCGGCCCGACGACGCCGACCATCCGCTGCGCACTTACTACACGGTGGGAGTGGCCGCCTCGCTAGTCGAGCCGCTGGAGAAGCGCTTCGGCGTCAACGTCATCCAGATGCTCGGCTCCACCGAGCAGGGGCCGGTCGCCTATACGCCTTACGACCGCAAGAAATACGGTGCTGTCGGCATCGTGAACACCCGCGATTTCGAGGTGAAGATCGTCGACGAGTTCGACGAGGAGCTGCCGACAGGAAGCGTCGGCGAGTACGTCAGCCGGTCAAAGCGCCCGTTCGTCAGGATGCTGGAGTACTACAAGATGCCGGAGGCGACCGCAGCCGCGACGCGCAATCTCTGGCTCCACAGCGGCGATGCGGCCCGCGTGGACGAGGAAGGCTGGATCTATTTCGAGGGGCGGCTGAAGGACTCCATCCGGCGCGGCGGCGAGAACATTTCCGCCTTCGAGCTTGAAGCGATTGCCGGAACCTATCCGGCGATCGAGGAATGCGCCGCGCTCGCGATGCCTTCGGAGGTGGGGGAGGACGAGATCAAGTTGTGCATCGTGCAGGCCGCGCGCCAGAAGGTCGATCTCGCCGCCTTTCACGCCTTCTGCAAGCAGAAGATGCCGAAGTACATGGTGCCGAGGTATCTCGAGGTCGTGCAGTCCATCCCGAAGACCGGCACCGGGAAAGTCGAGAAGGTGACGCTGCAGAAGCTGGGACTGACGCCGCAAACCTGGGACGCAGTGACCGGCGACTACATCAAGCCATAGATCTGGACCCAGGGCGCTCGCTGAGCGCGATCACAACATGCGCGTCCGCAGCGGACAAGGCGCGACCGCGGCCGCGCGTATGACGCTTCGGATCATGATGCTTCTTCAGTGATCGCCAGTGAGTATTTCGCCCGCGGTCGGATGACGAATCCGGCGAGGCGCTGCTCGAGAACATGCGCCACCCACCCGGCAGTGCGGCCAAGCGCGTAGACGCCGGAAGCAGTGCGATTTGGCAAGCCGAGCGCGCGGCAGAGAAGCACCAGGCCGAATTCCATCCTTGGCAGGATGCCGTAATCTTCTTCGAGCCGCGAAAGCAGCATTAGCATGTTTCGCACCATGGGGCGGGTGCCACCAATCGCCAGTGACAATTCGATCAGATAGCGCGCCCGAGGATCCCCGCGCGGATAGAGCGGATGATCGAAACCCGGCAGGCTGAGCGCCGCGTCCAGCATGTGCCGTACCCGCTTGAGAACGTCGTCCGGGCTGGCGGGAGGCTCGAACAGCGCCTCGACGCGGTCGCAGGCCCGACCGACTAGGGTGCCGTAATGAGTGCTCAGGGCGGCACCAATGCACGAATGCAAGTCGCTGCTTCCGGAGGCCGCCACACGTGCCGCGAAAGTTGCCGGGTTGAGTTCGTGATCGGCGACGATCACCAGCGCGCGATTCAACGCATCGATCTTGGCATTCTCGCCCGGGATGCCGAGCAAGCGCGCCACGGCGCCGGCAATTGTTTCTCCGTCTTGCAGCGGCGCGTAGCGCTTTTCTTGACCGAGAAACCCGAGGACTCCCGTCTGGGTCCGGATCAGGCTGCGCGCCATTCCCACGGGGGTCTGTCCCGCGCGAATGCGTTCGCGGCGCATCCCCTTGGCGATACCGAGGGCGAGCACCGCAACGCTCATGATCTGTACGACGTGTGCTCCCTCGTGCAGATGGTTTGCGGTGCCGAGCAGGCGAGCAAAGCCCGGCGGATCGGATTGTTTATTCCAGGCGATGGCTTCCTCGGTGAGATCACCGCTCCAAAGAAACTCGGCGACGTTCTCGAACGGTACGCGGGCCCGGGCCAACGCAGACGCGGTGCGACCGCGATAAGCCGGACCGGCCGCCGTGATTTCGGTGATCCCCGTTGCGACGACGGGCTCGCCTCCGCGCAGGGTACCGGCTGCAACCAAGCCGCAGCCGGATCGAGTCGCGCTTCGGGATCGGACCCTATCGACGTCCTCCCGAACGTAGAAGCTCGAACGTCCGTCGGGGTGCGTCACGCTGCGGATATAGCCTCGGCTCACATAGGCGTACAGAGTCTGCCGCTTGATACCCAGCAACTCCAGTACCTGTTCACGGCTGAGATAGTCGCCGCGGCGGGCTACCTGGTCGGGGATGCCGGGGATAGCCGGCCGGAGATCAGCGGGGGTTCTCGAGTTCATATTCATTGTCAGTCGGATCCCAACGGTCGTGGATGAGCGTTCTGGATGAGCGTTCTATATATGAGTGCTCTTATTATGGCTCTTCGCTTACTTGAGTAGGTGATTTTGAGGCATCTTGGAGAACCGGAAGCATGCAGGTAAGGACTTGGGGCCCCGTAGACACCCCGCTCAGACTAGTACCATGTTGGACGAGATTCTAACTCGACAAGGTCACCGCGAGATGCAACACTCTTCGCGCCCCGCCGCTGCAAGCGCGTGCGAAGAGGGATCGCGAATCCGGTTCAATTCTTCAATCCGTAAGGCATACGTATGAGACCGAAAAAAGCTATCCGCTCCGACATGGGCTGGAGCACAGTGGACAGAATCGTGGTGTGCGGCAAGGACCTCGTGAACGAGGTGATCGGCAAGGTGTCGCTCGGCGACATGGCCTGGCTCGAGATCACCGGAGGGTTGCCGACGCCGCAACAGTCGGTGCTGTTCAACGCGCTGATGGTCACGCTGGTCGAGCATGGCATGACGCCGAACGCGATCGCGACGCGCATGACCTATCTCGGCGCGCCGGAAGCGATGAACGCCGCGGTCGCCGCAGGTCTGTGCGGCATGGGCAGCGTTTTCGTCGGCACCGCCGAAGGCTCGGCGCGGATCATGCAGGCGGCGCTGAAGGGCGTGGACCGGCCCGACCCGAAGGCCATCGCCGCGAAGATCGTCGCCGACTTGCGCGCATCGAAATCCGCCATTCCGGGCATCGGGCATCCGGTGCACAAGCCGATCGATCCCAGAACCCCGAGGCTGTTCCAGCTCGCGAAGGAAAACGGCTACTACGGCAACTATTGCGAGCTGATCCAGGCGATCGCGCTCGAGGCGGAGCGGGTCACCGGCAAGGTGCTTCCCGTGAACGCGACCGGGGCCATCGGCGCGGTCGCAAGCGAGCTCGGACTGGACTGGCGCATCTGCCGCGGCATCGCGGTCATGGGCCGCGCGATCGGCCTGGTCGGCCACATCGCCGAGGAGATCCGCAACCCGATCGCCAAGCAGATGTGGGAGCACCTCGAGGAAGAGACTTCGGCACACCGGCGCCCCGGGCAGGAATGACCGGAAGAGGGGAGGATCGTGAAGCTGCTGCAAGACATCCGCGTGCTCGACCTGGGCGGCTTCATCACCGGACCGTTTGCCGCCATGCTGCTCGCCGAGCTCGGCGCCGACGTCGTCAAGGTCGAGCGGCCCGGGGCGGGCGATCCGTTTCGCGCCTTTCGCGACGGCCTGTACAGCCCGCATTTCCAGGCCTACAACCGCGACAAGCGCTCGATCGCCCTGGATTACACCAAGCCGGATGGGCTCGACGCGCTGCGCGAGCTGGTACGCGCGGCCGACGTGCTGGTCATCAACAACCGGCCCGGGGTCGCCGAGGGCATCGGCATCGGCTACGACGCGATGCACGCGCTCAACCCGCGTCTGATCTACTGCTCCATCACGGGCTTCGGCGCGGACGGACCGTATGCGCTGCGGCCCGCGTTCGACAATGTCGGCCAAGCGCTGTCCGGATGGATGAGTCGCCACCGCCGCGGCGACGATCCGCGCGTCGTGGGACCTGCAATCACCGATCCCGTCACCGGCTACTATGCGGCGATCGGCATTCTCGGCGCGCTGCACGAGCGTGCGCGCTCGGGCCGGGGCCACCTGGTCGAGGTCAACATGCTGGAGGCGGCCATCGGCCTCGGCATCGAGCCGATCGTCAACTACTTCGTCACGGGCGAGCCGGCCCCCGTCCACCAGCGCGCCGCGATGTCACAGGCCTACAATCTCACCTGCAAGGACGGAAAGCGCATCGGCCTGCACATGTCCTCGCCCGACAAATTCTGGCAGGGACTGTGCCGCGTGATCGGCCGCGAGGACTGGGGCACGCTTTACGCGACCCGGATGGACCGCGTGAAGCACTATGAGGCGCTCGCCTTCGAGCTGAACGAGATCTTCCGGACGCGCGATCGCGGCGAATGGATCCCGCTGCTCGAGCGCGAGGACGTGCCGTTTGCGCCGGAGCACGAGGTGCAGGACCTGGAAAGCGACCCGCAGGTCCGCCATCTGGGGGTGTTCTACGAGCTGGAGCACCCGAAATACGGCAAGGTCAAGGCGGCGCACCGGCCGGTTCGCGTGGACGCCGACCGCAGTATCGATTCTCGTCCGCCGCCGGATCTGGGCGAGCACACGGCGGAAGTGCTGCGCGAGGCGGGACTTTCCGCCGAACGCATCGCGCTGCTGCGTGAGCTGGGGATCATCTAGGCTGGCTTTGAGGGCAGGCCTTGCAGGTAGCGCAGCACCTCGTCCACGCCCAGGACGTCCGCGTACTTCGCGTCCATGTCGAACAGGCTCTGCCGGTGCGCGTTCTCGGAGCGATCTCCGACCGCTTCCCGGGCGACGATCGGCCGGAAACCGAACTGCACCGCGTCCACCACCGTGGCCCGAACGCATCCGCTGGTCGTGCAGCCGGCGACGATCACCGTGTCGACGCGCGCCGCGGTCAGCCGGGAAACCAGGTCCGTGCCGAAGAAGAACGACGCGAATTTCTTTGTCACCACCGGGTCCCCCGGCAATCGCCGCACGCGCGGGTCAACCTCGACGCCCGGGCTGCCCGCCCTCAACGCCGAGAGTCCCGTCATCTTGAAACGCCACACGCCCGCGTCCTCGAAGTCCGGCGAATCGTAGGCGACGACGGAAAGGAACACCGGCGCCCGCGCGGCGTGGGCGGCGTCGAGCACGCGATTGGTTTGGGCGATCACCTCGTCGAGCGAGGCGCCGAGCGCGATGGCCGGGTCCGCAAATGCGCGCGCCAGATCGATCACCAGCACGGCCGGACGCTCGCCGAACCCGATGCGCTGGCCGAAGCCGCGGGCGGCAAAGAATGCCTGGTCGCCTTGCCGGGTTTCGTCGGGTTCCATGGCTGATTCACTCCTTCGATTTGCCGCCGGGTCCGCGACCCGGGCCGATGACGAAGTTTCCATAGCGGTCGATCTCGAGCGTCCAGTTCGGTGCGATCACGTAGTTCGTGTCCGGCCCCTCGACGATCGCGGGGCCGTGAACGACCTGGCCCTTCGCGAGCGCGTCGCGATCGAAGACGGGCGTGGGCCGCGGCTGCCCGCGCTCCCAGTAGACGGGTCGCTTTGCCCGCGGCGCGGGCGCGCCCGCGCGCCGCGGCGGCCTGCTCGCCGCAGGAGTCCAGTGTTCGACCGCGGCCGTCGCCACCAGTTGCACGCTTTCGATCGTCATTCCTCTCGCCTGGGCGGCGAGGGCTTGCGCGACCGAGCGCTTGCGAGCCGAGACGGGAAGCTCCACCGCGCGCCGATCGCTTCCCCGGAGCACGATCGCATTCGCTGAAAAAGTCACTTCCTTCGGCGCGAATCCTTCGCCCTGCATGTCGAGCAGCGCCTGCTCGCGAAGCGCGGCAAGCGTGGCATCGACCTCCTTCGTCATGGTCGCGGGAATCGAGACCGTGCGCAGGTAGCGGTGCTGCACGTTCGTGGTCGACCCGCCGAACGCACTGAACACCGAGCCGAAGGCAAACGCGACGATCCGGCCGATGCCCGCGCGCCCGGCGATCGCGCACGCATGCACCGCGCCGCCGCCGCCGGCGGGAAAGAAGACCATGTCCGCGGGCGCCAGGCCCTTCTGCAGCAGGCGCTTGCGCATCTCCTCGGCCATCGATGCTTCGATGCAGGCGCGGATGTCGAATGCAGCTTCTTCGACCGAGAGCCCCAACGGCCGGCAGATCCGCCGCTCGATGACGCGCCTTGCCGCGGCGAGGTCGAGACGCATGCGCCCGCCGAGGAAGCGCTCCGGATCCAGATAGCCCAAAACCAGATTCGCGTCCGTAACGGTGGGCTCCATGCCACCCTTCCCGTAGCAGGCCGGACCGGGCGCAGAACCCGCGCTCTGCGGGCCGACGCGCAGCACGCCGCCGTCCACGCGCGCGATGCTGCCGCCGCCGGCGCCCAGGGACTCGGTCTCGATCATCGGCACGGCGACGCTGATATCGTCGAGCATCGGCGCACCATTGAACGCTGCCCGGCCGTCGACGATCATAGCCAGGTCGAAGCTCGTACCCCCCATGTCGGCCTCGATCACTTTGCGCTCGCCGAGGAGCGTGGCCAGATAGGCCGCCCCCTGAGCCGCGACCGCCGGACCGGATTGCAGCGTCTGCAGCGCCACGGTCTTGGCCACGCGCGCGGTACCGCCGCTCGCGTGCACCACGAGCAATGGGCGCTCATAGCCGGCCTCGCGCAGCTTGTCCTCGGCGCGATAGAGCGCGCGCGCAAGATCGCCGTGGATGTAGGCGTTCAGCACCGCCGAATTCGTGCGTGCATGATCGTCGGCCACATGCGCGATCTCGGTGCCGAGTTGCAGCGGAACCGAACGCAGATAATGCACGGGATAACGCGCGAGAATGATCGCGCGTACGCGCCGTTCGTTGTGCGGGTTGCGCCAGGCATTGCGAAAGCTCGTCACGATCATTCGGGCCCCTGAGCGGATCAGTTCGCGCACCTTGCCGAGCACGGCGGCCTCGTCCACTTCGCTTAGGA
>Ga0080064_1002351_pt1 | contig 32532 bp, 34 predicted proteins | sample Subgrocontami54m_FD_69260 | JGI IMG/M metagenome (GOLD analysis project Ga0080064, IMG submission 69260) | Subsurface groundwater microbial communities from S. Glens Falls, New York, USA - GMW46 contaminated, 5.4 m (SPADES assembly) (version 2) ...
TAAAGGAATTCGCGCATCGGCGTACCCGTGCCCCAGATGAGCACTTCCGCGAGGCCGCCCTGCTTCGCCTCGTGCATTTTCCGAATCAGGGCGGGCAGGACGTGGGAATTGTTCAAATCGTAGCTGTCGCCCGGCCCGTAGAGATTGGTCGGCATCGCCGCGAGGAAGCGCGTCCCGTACTGCCGGTTGTAGGACCAGCACATCTCGATGCCGGCGATCTTGGCAATAGCGTAGGGTCGGTTGGTCGGCTCCAGCGGTCCCGTGAGCAGATATTCCTCCTTGATCGGCTGGGGACAATCGCGCGGATAGATGCAGGAAGACCCCAGGAACAGCAGGCGTTTTACGCCGGCCCTCCAGGATTCGTGAATCACATTCGTCTGGACCGCAAGATTGCTGTGGATGAATTCAGCCGGATAGCTGCTGTTGGCGATGATGCCCCCGACCTTGGCGGCGGCGAGAAAGACGCAATCGGGCCTTTCCCGCTCGAAGAAATCCCGCACCGCTGCCTGATCGGCGAGTTCCAGCTCGGCATGGGTGCGCAGCACTAAGTTGCCGTAGCCCTCATGCTGAAGCTGTCTGACAATCGCGGAACCAGCCAGGCCGCGGTGACCGGCGACGTAGATTTTCGACGTTTTATCCATTACTCGTGCCGGTCGAAGGTCTTATGGCCGTGGCTCTTGACCAGTTCGTCGCGCTCGGCCGAGCGCAGGTCTTCGCGCACCATCTCCGCCACCAGTTCTCCGAATTTCACTTTGGGCACCCACCCCAATTTTGCTTTCGCTTTTCCCGGATCGCCCAGCAGCGAGTCCACCTCGGTCGGTCGGAAGTAGCGCGGATCGACGGCGATGACGCAGCGGCCGTTGTGGTCGTAGCCTTTCTCGTTCTTGCCCTTCCCTTTCCAGGTGAGTTGCATGCCCAGTTCCGTCGCGGCGGTCTCCACGAATTCGCGCACGCTGTGCTGCTCGCCGGTGGCGATGACGAAGTCCTCCGGCTGCTGCTGCTGCAGCATCAGCCACATAGCCTCGACGAAATCGCGCGCATGCCCCCAGTCGCGCCGGGCGTTGAAATTGCCGAGGTAGAGGCAATCCTGCAGGCCGAGCTTGATGCGCGCGAGCGCGCGCGTGATCTTGCGCGTGACGAAGGTCTCGCCGCGCACCGGCGATTCGTGGTTGAACAGGATGCCGTTGCAGGCGTAGAGGCCGTAAGCCTCGCGGTAGTTGACGGTGATCCAGTAGGCGTAGAGCTTGGCCACGCCGTAGGGGCTGCGCGGATAGAAAGGCGTGGTTTCCTTCTGCGGCGTTTCCTGCACCAGGCCGTAGAGTTCGGACGTGGAGGCCTGGTAGAAGCGGGTTTTCTGTTCCAGGCCAAGGATACGGATAGCCTCGAGCAGGCGCAAGGCGCCGAGGGCGTCGGAATTTGCCGTGTATTCCGGTTCCTCGAACGATACGGCGACGTGGCTCTGTGCCGCGAGATTGTAGATTTCGTCCGGCTGGGTCTGCTGGATGATGCGCACCAGGTTGGAAGAATCGGTGAGATCGCCATGGTGGAGAATGAAGCGGCGGTTGGTTTCGTGCGGATCCTGATACAAATGGTCGATGCGGTCGGTGTTGATCAGCGAAGTGCGGCGCTTGATGCCGTGGACGACATAACCCTTGTCGAGCAGAAATTCGGCAAGGTAGGACCCGTCCTGTCCGGTGATGCCGGTGACAAGCGCAGTCTTAGGCATGTTTTCGATACCTTGTTCGTGGTTCGTGGTTCGGGGTTCGAACAACGAACCACGAACCACGATTCTCAAGAGCGGCCATAATTGTCCTCCAGACGAACGATATCGTCTTCCCCCAGGTAATCGCCGCTCTGCACTTCGATCATCACGCAATCGACTTCGCCCGGGTTGGCGAGACGGTGGGCAGTGCCGGCCGGAATGTAGGACGACTGGTCCGCACCGATGGTGATTTCGTGCTCGCCGTTCACCACCTTGGCGATGCCCGAGACCACCACCCAGTGCTCGCTGCGGCGCTGGTGATACTGCAGCGAAAGCGAAGCGCCGGGCTTGACCACGATACGCTTGATCTTGAAGCGCGGCCCCTCCTCCAGCACGGTGTAAGTGCCCCAGGGGCGATGCACGGTGCGGTGCAGGCGCGCACTCGGGTGGCCGCTTGCCTTGAGGCGGTGGACAATGCTCTTTACCTCCTGTGCACGGCTGCGGTCGGCCACCAGCAGGGCGTCGGGCGTATCCACCACCAGCAGGTTCTGCGCGCCCAGGACCGCCACCAGCCGGTCTTCGCTGCGCACGAAACAATCCTTGCTGTCGACCAGCACGGCCTCGCCCTGGACGCGATTGCCCGCCGCGTCGGCGGGCACCAGATCGCCCAGCGCCTGCCAGGAGCCAATGTCGCTCCAGTCGAAGCGCCCCGGCACGACGGCGACGCGCGTTGCTTTTTCCATGACGGCGTAGTCCACCGAGATGTCGGCTATCCGGGCGAACGACTCCGGGTCGATCGCGATGGGCGTCTGGTTGCGCGGCGTCGCCTGCCAAGCCGCCGCCACGGCGTCCGAAACTTCGGGCGCGCAGTGTGCCAACTCGCTCAGAAATTCGCCGACGCGGAAGCAGAACATGCCCGAGTTCCAGTAATGGCGCCCCGATGCCACATACTCCTCGGCCTTCTCGCGCGACGGCTTCTCGACGAAGCGGCGCACGGCCAGCCCCGTGCCGCCGAGCTTGCGCGATTGGTCGGCCTCAATATAGCCGAATCCGGTCTCGGCGCCCGTCGGCGCAATACCGAAGGTGACCAGATAGCCCTGCTCGGCGAGCTTGGCGGCCGCCTCGACCGCGTCGGCGAAGGCGGCGAAATCCCGGATCAGGTGGTCCGAGGGCAGCACCAGCATCGTCGCCGCGTCGCCGAACTGCTCGCGTATGCGCAAGGCCCCCGCTGCGATCGCCGGTGCGGTATTGCGGCCGGCGGGCTCGAGCAGGTAATCGAGGGCTATCCCGGGAGCCAAGGCCACTTCCGCATACGCATCGCGGGTGATGAAAAAATAATCCCGATTGGTGATGGTGAGAATCGAGTCCGGCTTCAATGCCGCCGCGCGCAGCAGTGTCTTCTGCATCAGGCTCTGCCCGTCGGGCAGAACGATGAAGGGCTTGGGATGCGCTTCGCGCGACACCGGCCATAGGCGGGTGCCGGCGCCGCCGGACAGAATGACAGGGATCAGCAAGTGAAGACCACGCAAGTGACGAGCACGACTGGGATTCCGAACCGCCAGAAGGTTTGATTTTAGCTCACATCAAGGGTCGCGACTTGCTCAACGTTGCCCTTTAGGGGGTCTCCAAACAATGTCATTCCGGAATTCGTTTCCAAGTTCGATTTCAATCAGATCAACTTTCCCCACAAATCGTGCGCGTCGGCGCGCTCGATCTTGACCGTGGCCCAGTCGCCCGGCTTGATTTCCTGGCCGCCGGCGATGAATACCACGCCGTCGATTTCCGGCGCATCCGCGCCCGAGCGCGCGAGCGCGCCGTTGTTGTCGACCGCATCGACCAGGACCTTGATCGTCTTCCCGATCTTGCGCTTCAAGCGCTTGCGGCTGATTTTCTCCTGCACCGCCATGAAGCGCGCGCGCCGCTCCTCGCGCAACTCCGCCGGCACCGGGTCGGGCAGCGCGTTCGCGTTCGCCTTCGCCCCCTCGACCGGCGAATAGGCAAAGCAGCCGACGCGGTCGAGTTCGGCTTCCTCGAGAAAATCGAGCATCTGCCGGAACTCGGCTTCGGTCTCGCCCGGAAAGCCGGCGATGAAGGTGCTGCGGATGGTGATGTCCGGGCAGATGGCGCGCCAGGCGCGGATGCGCTCCAGGTTCATCGCGCCCGAAGCCGGCCGCTTCATCAGCCTGAGCATGCGCGGGCTGGCGTGCTGGAACGGCACGTCGAGATAAGGCAGTAGCTTGCCTTCGGCCATCAGCGGAATAACTTCGTCCACGTGCGGATAAGGATAGACGTAATGCAGGCGCACCCACAAGTCCCCGGCCGATCCCCCGAGTTCACACAGAGCGCGCGCGAGTTCGGTCGTGCGCGTTTTCAATGGGCGGCCTTGCCAGAAGCCGGTTCGATACTTGATATCCACACCGTAGGCGCTGGTGTCCTGCGAGATGACCAGAATTTCCTTCACCCCGGCCTTGGCGAGGTTCTCCGCCTCCTGCATCACTTCGCCTATCGGCCGGCTCACCAGGTCGCCGCGGAGCGAAGGGATGATGCAGAAGGTGCAGCGGTGATTGCAGCCTTCGGAGATCTTGAGATAGGCGTAATGCGCGGGCGTGAGTCTCACGCCCTGCGGCGGCACCAGGTCGGTATAGGGATCGTGCGGCTTGGGCAGGTGCGCGTGCACCGCCCGCATCACTTCGTCGGCGGCATGCGGCCCGGTGACCGCCAGCACCTTGGGATGCGTCTTGCGCACGATGTCGCCCTTGGCGCCGAGGCAGCCGGTGACGATCACGCGCCCGTTCTCCGCCAGCGCCTCGCCGATGGCCTCGAGCGATTCCTCGATCGCGGAATCGATGAAGCCGCAGGTGTTGACCACCACCAGGTCGGCCGCTTCATAGGAGGGCGAGATGGCGTAGCCCTCGGCGCGCAACCGCGACAGGATACGTTCCGAATCGACCAGCGCCTTCGGGCAGCCGAGCGAAACGAATCCAACTTTAGGCACGGTGGTCATTTATTGTAGGAGCCCCGCCCCCGGGCATTGCAGGAGGCCCGCCCCCGAGCCGACCGGTGGTCAGTCATGGCGCGGGTCGCGGCGAGGGCGCCGCTCCCACAAAATCGGCGCCCCTCCCACAAAGGCGCCGCTCCCACGGGCGAGGCTTCAGGACTTTTCGCCTTCGTCTTTTTTTTGCGGCCCGGGCTGTCCGGGAAAGCCGGGGAAAGAGAAGCCGGAGAAGATATTCTTGGTCTGGTTCTGCAACTGCTCCTGCATCTGCATGAATACATTCTTGCTCTGATCCATATAGGCGGACATCATGCCCTGCATGGCCGAACCCTGGAAATTCATGAACTGCGCCCACAGATCCTTGTTGATCTTGGTGTTGTCGCCGTACATCGCGCGCGACTGCTCCTGCAACTGCTTCTGCACCTGGACGAAAGTCTGCATGTTCTTCTCCAGGTAATTGCCGACCATGCCTTGCATCGCATTGCCGTAGAAACGGATCAACTGCGACAGCAGGTCGGCGGTGAACATGGGCATGCCGCCCGCCTCTTCTTCGAGGATGATTTGCAGCAGGATGGACCGCGTCAGTTCCTCGCCGGTCTTGGCATCCACGACCTGGAATTGCTCGTGCTTGAGCACGAGCTCCTTCACGTCGGCCAGCGTGATATAGCTCGAGGTCCGCGTGTCATAGAGGCGGCGATTCGGATATTTCTTGATTAGCCGCAGCTTATCTGTCGCGGGGCTCGCCGTGCTATCCGTTTGATTTGACGCAGTTTCAGTCTTATGTTGCATCGCAGCATTCCCCTTGACTTTTCCGATCAGTCGGGTACAATGATGTCATGTTGCGTTGCAACATAATAACATTTCGCATCCATCACACCAAACTCTTTTACCGCAGAGCCCAAGATGGCCAACCCCAACGAGCAACTGGCAGCGTGGCAAAAGGCCGCTCTGGAATCCACGCTTACCTACGCCCAGGCGAGCCTCGCCAGTGCGGTGCAACTGCTGCAACTCAATCTCGATGTCGCCCGCAATGCGCTCGAGCAGGCCGGCAAGAACACGCGCGACCTGCTCTCCATCAGCGACCCGCAGGAACTGGTGCAGCTGCGCGCCAAAATCGCCCAGACGAACATGCAACAGACCGCCAGCTACGCCCAGAACATCTACGAACTCGTCAGCCAGACCCAAGCCCTTCTGACCAAGCTCAACGAGGAGCAATTTTCACGCATGAACAAAGAAGCCACCGCCGGCGCCGAGCAGCTATCCAAGGGTACGCCGGGCGCCGATGTCGCCTCGGCCACGGTCAAATCGACCTTGGCCGCAACCAACGCCATGATGGACAGCCTTAACCGAGCCGCCAAGCAGTTCGCCGAATTGTCCGATGCAAGCATCAAGGCCGCGACGGCCGGCATGTTCAATAGCGCCGGCAAAAAGTAAGCGCCCGTCGCCCCAAAACGCAAGCCCCACCAAAACCAGGCGGGGCTTTTTTGTTGCTTTCAGCCTAGCACAAATCCCACCGCCACGCCCTGCCCCGCCCCAGACTCCGCCGGCTCCGGACGTGTAAACAATTTCAACCTTCACCCTGTCGCCGGCCTTCCCTTCTCCGGGGTCGCATCCCCGCAAGCGGGGACCCCTGCTCCTCCCTCCGAAGGTTTATTGCATGTGCTGGCCGCCGTTGATGGCGATATTGGCGCCGGTCACGAATGCCGCCTCTTCCGAGCACAGGTAAATGATGAGCCCGGCCACTTCCTCCGGTTTGCCCAGGCGCCCCACCGGAATCTGGGGAATGATCTTGCTGTCGAGAATTTCCTTCGGAATCGCCGTCACCATTTTGGTGCCGATATAGCCCGGCGAGATGGTGTTCACGGTCACGCCCTTCTTCGCCACTTCCAGCGCCAGCGCCTTGGTGAAGCCGTGCATGCCGGCCTTGGCAGCGGAATAGTTGGTCTGGCCGAATGCGCCTTTGGAGCCGTTCACCGAAGATACGTTGACGATGCGGCCCCAGCCGCGGTCGACCATGCCGTCGCACACGGGCTTAGTCATGTTGAACACGCTGTCGAGGTTAGTGTGCAACACCGCGTCCCAGTCGGGTTTGCTCATTTTCTTGAAGGTCATGTCGCGGGTAATGCCGGCGTTGTTGACCAGGATCTCCACCGGGCCGACGTCGGCATGGATCCTGGCGACGCATGCCTGGCAGGAATCGTAGTCGGCCACGTCAACCGGCACCGGGTGAAAATCATAGCCGCGCAATTTCATGTCCGCCTTCCACGCCGCCACGTTCTTGTTTCCGGGCGAATGCGTCACCACGACGCGAAAGCCCGCATCGTGCATCTTGGTGCTGATCGATTCACCCAGCCCGCCCATGCCGCCGGTAATCAGCGCAATCCTTTTTCGCACGACAACCATAATTGCTCCTCCTTTGTCGATGCGGTCCGACACCGCCTCCGGCAATCTTACCGGGTGATTATGGCATTAAATTGACGCGCATCAAGAACACCCGCCGCCGGCTCCGACGCGACCAACAAATTCAAGCTTCGTCGCCGGCCTTCCCTTCTCCGGGGTCGCATCCCCGCGCGAGCGCGGGGCCCCTGCTCCTCCCTACGAAGGGCCGGCTCCTTCCGTTCGTGCCGCGTCAAACTGCAGCGTGTCGCCGGCGCTCCCTTCTCCGGGGTCGCATCCCCGCGCGAGCGCGGGGCCCCTGCTCCTCCCTACGAAGGTTTAGGCCATGTGCAAGCCGCCGTTGATCGATATGTTGGCGCCGGTGATATAGCCAGCGTCGTCGGAGGCCAGATAGGACACGAGGCCGGCGATTTCGTCCGGCCGCGCCAGCCGTCCCATCGGGATCGTGGCCACGATCTGCTCGCGCACCTCGGCGCGGATCGCCATCACCATGTCGGTCGCGACATAGCCCGGGGAGATGGTATTCACCGTCACGCCCTTGCTCACCACTTCCTGGGCCAGCGCCTTGGAAAAACCGTGCATGCCGGCCTTGGCCGCCGAATAATTGGTCTGCCCGAACTGGCCTTTCAACGCGTTGACCGAGGAAACATTGATGATCCTGCCCCAGCCGCGGTCCATCATCCCCTCGACCACCTGGCGGGTGACGTTGAACACGCTGTTCAGGTTGGTGTTGATCACGTCGTACCAGTCGCTCTCCGACATGCGCTTGAACACGCCGTCGCGGGTGATGCCCGCGTTGTTGACCAGGATATCGATCGGCCCGATGATGGAGCGGATGCGGTAGAACATGTCGGCGCAGGAATCGAATTCGTCGACATTGCCCTCGGCGGCATGCACGGCGTACCCCTGCGCGCGCATGCTGCCCAGCCACTCCTCTTTCTTGTCGTAGCCGGGGAGGCAATTGGCCACGACCTTATCGCCGTTCGCCGCCAGCCGTTTGCAGATCGCCGTGCCGATGCCGCCCATGCCCCCGGTCACGAATGCTACCCGCTCAGCCATGTTCACATCCTTTCAAATCGTGGTTCGTTGTTCGAACCACGTGCCACGAACCACGAGCCACTCACATCACACCCTCACCTTTACATACCTGCCGGGCGCCGGCTCGATCGCTTTGAATTTTGCGTTGCCCAATTTCTTGCGCGCCGCGCACTCGCCTCCGGAAAAACGCTCCAGCCACGCGTTCCAGTTCGACCACCAGCTGCCTTGCGTCTCCTCGGCCCCGGCAAGCCATGCTTCCGCGCCCGCGGACAAGCGCTCGCTCGTCCAGTAGCTGCGCCGGTTCTTAGCCGGCGGGTTGATCACGCCGGCGACGTGGCCGCTCGCGCCGAGCACGAACCGCGTATCGCCCTTGAGATGCCGCGTCGAAAGATAGGCGGTCTTCCACGGCACGATGTGATCCTCGCGCGTCGCCAGGATATAGGTCGGCAACCGGATCGAGCCCAGATCGACCGGCACGCCGCACACGGTCAATGTTCCCGGCTCGCGCAGCTTGTTCTCCAGGTACGTGTTGCGCACGTACCAGCAGTACATCGGTCCGGGCAGGTTGGTGCTGTCGGCGTTCCAGTAAAGAATATCGAACGCATCGGGCGTCTTGCCCTTCAGGTAATTGTTGACCACGTAGGACCAGACCAGGTCGTTCGCGCGCAGCGCCGAGAACACGAAGGCAAGGTCCTTGCCCGGCAGGATGCCGCCCTTGCCTATCGCCGCCTCGCGCGCCGCCATGCTCGCTTCATCCACAAACACGCCGACGTCGCCGGGGTAAGTGAAGTCCAGCATGGTGGCAAGGAGGGTCACGCTCGCCACGCGCTCCTCGCCCCGCGCGCGCAGCACCGCGAGCGCGGCGCCAAGCAGCGTGCCACCGACGCAAAAGCCGAGCGCATTGAGTTTGTCCGACTTGCAGATCGCGCGCACCACCTCGATCGGCTTCAACACGCCGTCGGCGATGTAATCGTCCCAGGTGAGCCCGCCCATCCGGTCCTCGGTGATGTTGCGCCAGGACACCATGAACACCGTGTTGCCCTGCTCCACCGCGTAGCGCACGAATGAGTTCTCCGGCTGCAGGTCGAGGATGTAGAACTTGTTGATGCAGGGCGGCACCATCAGCAGCGGCAGCTTGCGCACCTTCGCCGTTGCCGGCTGGTACTGGATCAGCTGGATCAGCTCGTTCTCGAACACCACCTCGCCGGGGGTGACGGCGAGGTTTCTGCCGACCTCGAAGGCGGACTCGTCGCTCATCGACACCCGCCCCTGCTCCACGTCTTCGATCAGGTGCCGGATGCCGGCGTGCAGGCTCTCGCCCTTGGTATCGAGCGCGAGCCGTAGCGCCTCGGGATTGGTCGCGGCGAAGTTGGCCGGACTCATGGCATCGATCAGCTGGCGCGTGTAAAAGCGCAGCCGGTCCTTGGCATGCGCCTCCAATTCCGCCGTTTCCACCAGATCGTTGAGAAAGCGCGAATTGAGCAGGTAGGCCTGCCTGAGATAGTCGTGGTAGGGGCTATCGCGCCACTCGCGCCCGGCAAAGCGCTTGTCGCGGTTGTCACCCGTGTCGTCCTTGCCGGCGCCGGCAATGGGGCCGGCAGGCCGGCAGAACTCGCGCGCCAGCATTGCTCCCCACAGGGCCATTTGCTGCTGGAAATAGCCGGTTTGCAGGGCGGCCAGACGGGATGGATCGGCACGATGGGCGGTGAGCAGCGACAGCCACACCCGGCCGGCCTCCGAACCCACCGGGAACAGATTGAGAAGATTCTGCAACAGCGCGCCGCCCGCTTGCGCGAAGTTGCCGGCTTGGTCTTCAGGAATGTGTGCTTGCACAGACGCCCGTGTCTCCGAAAGCGGTGCACCAAAACCAGCCAGCCCGGTTCCGGTAACCCCGCAGAAAGACTAGCTAAAGCGGAGTATTTTGCGCTGCAGCAATGAGGCTGTCAAATACCTTATCGTTCCAATAACTTCAGGATATGCGGAGCAAACACGAGGACGCCCACAACCAGCGCTCCGATTGCCGCGACCAGAACGGCCCCGGCCGCCACGTCCTTGGCGTTGGCGGCGAGTGGGCGACGGTCAGGGGAAACCAGATCGACCAGGAACTCGATCGAGGTGTTCAGCGCTTCCGTAGCCCATACGCACCCTACCGCAAGCGCGATCAGAACCCATTCGGTGAGCGAAATCCGGGCGAGCGCCCCTGCGGCGACGACCAGGATAGTAGCCACGGCGTGAATCCTGGCGTTGTGCTGGGTCTGCACCAATACCTTGAGGCCGCGGAAAGCGTGGCCGAAACTGCGCAGGCGTCCGGTCAGATAGGAACTTGGCATGGGTAAGGCGAATTGGACGAGGTGGATGGCGACAGCGCGATTATGCCCGATTGCCGCGGTCTCCGATCAGTCCCAGGGCGGGCCTTACAAGACGAGACGAAGTTGTAGGAACGTCACCAGGAAAAACTGTCATTCTATTTTCAAACCTCAGCGCTTCGCCTCCGACAACGCCTTTCGTCTGAGCATTTCGTCGACGAGCTGGCGAAAGCGCGCGCGCGTTTCGAACTCGACCAGCGCGCGGCCGATGAGCGGGGGCATCCAGACATCCGGAATCGATTCCAGGTGATACACGATGCGGGTGCCGCTTGCGTCCGCAATGAGCCGGGTCGTGGCCTCGCTTTTCTTCATGTTGCCGCTGACCATGCGCGACTGCATTTTTTCGAACGGAGTCAAACGTATTTCCGTCACCGTCTCGAGGTTCACGGAAAACGGGCCGTAGCCCATGGTCCCCTTCTGCGACACCAGGAGCAGCTCGTCCGTGCGCGACAGGATCACGCTTTTTTCCAGTTTCGAGATGAAAGCAGTCGCGTGATCGTAGTCCGTCATCACCGCCCATGCCTCCTGCGGCGTGACGCGGACGTGGAAGTTCACGTCGACGATGGCCTGTTCGCCCTGAATGCGGACGGTAACGTCTATCGCCTGGTCCGCATCCGCGTTTACATGAGTTGCGAAAAGGCAGAGCAGCGCCAGCGCGATCGGCAGCGGACATCGCGAGGCGGGACAGTAATTGGACGCAATCGACAACTTATTGAGCTTTACCTAAATTCGACCTACGGCTACGCGTAGGAGTTCGCTCCTACAATGGGGTCAGTGGCGTGTTTGGCAGCCGAGTATCCCCCAAATGGGAAACGGTTTCCAGCGCCGAAGACGGGGCTTTGCGCTCTGGCCGCCTTGTCACCCCACCTTGTCCACTATTGCAATAATCCCCTGCAGCGAGCAATATCTACCGAATACGATCTCTCTCAACATGCCGGGGGCTGACTTCGCCGAGAATGCAAGCTCGCGGTCGGCCAGCAAAGCGCAAGTGTTTGATCGCACAATTTGACGGGTGTACTTCTACGGGAGGCTACTATGCGTCGGTCATTGTTGGTTGCATTGTGTTTCGGCTTGTGGACCCTGGTTTCGGCACCTTTGGGATTCGCCAACGGGGTTTTTCAAAGTGTCACCGGAGACGTAAGAGCCGCTGCGGGCGCGGCAGCGCCTGCAAGCGTTGCCATAAACCAGCGAGTCGTTCCCGGAACGACCGTCACCACCGGGCCCGGTGCCCAGACCATCATTCGGTTCGATGACGGCCACACGGTAGTCCTGAACGAAAACTCGGAATTTCGCGTCAATCAATACAGCTTCGACAAGGACAAGCCGCAAAGCGACAACATTGCGATGCAACTCTTCAAAGGCGCCATGCGGTCGGTGAGCGGTTTGATCGGATCGAGAAACCGGCAAGCGTTTGCTTTGCTCGCCCCGCAGGCGACTATCGGCATACGCGGCACGGACTTCATGATCGCACTGGTCAACCCGGCTTATCTCTCTGTACTGCAGGGCACGATCGGGGTAAGCAACGCAGCAGGGGCGGCGGCTTTTTCAGCCGGCGCAACCGCAACGGTGGCATCGTCCACCGCACTCGCGGTGGCGATCCCTGCCGCCGCACTGCCTGCCTCGGTGGCAGCATCCTTCAACAGCATGAGCTCGATCGCAATCAGTGCGGGAGCCGGAGCGGCGACCGGCGCGGCATCCGGTGGAATAACGGCAGGCATGGTCGCAGCCGGTGTCGCGGTCGTCGGTGTAGCTGCCGCGGCAGCGTCCTCGAACAGCACCAACAACCCGCTGACCACGACCACAACGACCACAACGACGCCGTAAATCGATTCGAGGGGGGCGCAGTACCCCCCCCGACGGTCGGCTGGCAGTTGTAGTCGATACACGAACGTAGGAGCGAGCTGCTCCTACAAACCACCACCGTGGGAGAGCTTGCTCGCGAACGATGCGATTCGCGAGCCCCGCAAGGGGACTTGCTTCGCGGCGCAAGCTCGCTCCTACCTCGCTCAGCGACGCACCAACGCCGGAGAGCAACGCAGGCGCTGATCGACGGGCTGTGAAGCTGTCTGCCGCTCGGTTTGCCGGCAAACGGCCAAGGCCAGTTGCGGATCCCCGGTCGCGAGCGTCATGGTCAGCTTACCGCCCTGCTGCCGCACGGACGGCATGGAGAGCGGCTCCCGGGAAAGGATTTTCCTGCGTTCGGCATCCAGTCCGCGAAAGCAGCGCTCGACGACTTTGCAGGCCGGACAACTGGCGCGGATGGCGTTCGCAACCTGGCTCGCGCCCTGCTCGCAACTGGATCGGTCGAGTTCGCCGTTCTTGAGCAGTGCAATCCGGATATTCTCGGGCGTCGAGTATTCCACTATCGGGAAATATAAAGTTTCAGGCAAGAATTCGATCGCGGCCGCCGTCAGCAGCATGGTGAGGCCCAGTATCAGAATCGGCAGACCCTTGTATAACACCTGAGCGCTCCTTTCAGTACAGCCCCGGCAGAAGCCGGCAAGTGCGCTGCTTGCATCCGGCATATCCGGGGAACGCTTTGTATAACACCTGATCGCTCCTTTCAGTACAGCCCGGGAAGAAGCCGGCAAGTGCGCTGCTTGTATTCGGCATAGTCGGGGAACGCTTTGGCAAGAATGCCTTCCTCCCAGTCCATGCGGCGAATCTGGAAATACAAATGAACGATGAGAATCGGCGCCGCCTGCCAGGTGCGAAACTGCAGACAGAATCCCAGCACCGCGATTTCCTCGGCCAGATAGAGCGGATGCCTGATGCGCCCATACAGACCGCCCGTCACCAGCTTTCTCGCTTCGGGCATGATGCTCATCGAACGCCCGAGATCCAGCACCGCCAGAATCGCCATCGTGCTTCCGATCAGAATCAGAACGGTCGAAAAGCCGTCCCAAAGCGCATCGGATGCCGACCGGGGTGTCAGCAAAATCAAATAGGTGAACAAGGTACCCAGGAGCGCCGTAATCTTGGGATTCCAACTGGAGTACTTGCCGACGGGACGGAAACGCGAGATGGAAAGCAGCAGGATCACCGAGATAAAAATCACCCCGGCAACGCGGGCGGAGACCGTCATCAGAAACGACCAATCGCCGCCAAAGTAGGGATGGAATGCGACGAGCCCGCGTATTGCCGACAGCTCTCTTGAAATCAGGAACAGTTGATACGCCACGATCGGCAGGCGCATTACCGCGTCGTAGAATTTTTCTGCGTTAGTCATCGGCTAAGAGGCCATTCAATATCGGATGTCATTCCGAGGCCGAAGGCCGAGGAATCTGCTTTTGACTCAACAGCAGATTCCTCGCTTTGCTCGGAATGACATTTCTACGCGTAGTCATTCTGACACACGCGCACGCTCTTAGAGGCACGGCGTCCACTCCGCCGCCGCGGACCAGATGGTCATGCCTTTGACTAGCGGCCGGTCGTCGATCACATGCGGCTGCCGGCCCGGATCGTCGATGCGCACTTCGACCCGGTCCACGTCAACCGCCGTCACTTCACCGCGGATCCAGTCGCGCACCGCAATGCCGACCAGCAGCGCGCGGCAGACTTTGACTCCGGATTTCCCGACCGCCGCGAGGGCCTCCGTTTTCGCGCGCGCCCGCGCGATCATCATCGGCGTCGGCGGGCCGGTAATCGCATCGTTCGCCCAGGTGCCGGCGTAGCGATCGCCCGAGGGCCATTCGTACACGCCATAGCCGTGGCGCAGATCGTTCAGATAGGCACCGCTATAGCTCTCGCCCGCCGAGGGGCCGCGCAGGCTCCAGGTATACTTGCCGGCGCCTTCCTTGCGGTCTTCCACGAATTCGCCTTCATAGCGGTCGCCCGAAGGCCAGGTCTTGACGCCCTTGCCATGCTTGCGACCGGCGTGAAAGTCTCCCCGGTATTCGGCCGTCCCCTTCGCCTCGCCGTAGCCCTCGGCAAGACCATCCTTGCATCCACCCTGGTAGATCCCGGCGAGTTCGGGATCGAGCGCGCGGCACGCGGTCTGTGCGCCCGCGCCCAGCGGGAACAGCGCCGCAGCGGCGAAGCCCGCTAACAGCGCGAGCATCAGCGTCGAGCGCTCGCCACCGATGAAGCCGGCTCTGCCGGTGATTTGGATCAAGTCACGCTCCGCGTATTTGAATGCCCCGGCATTATAGCTTTAGCCGATGGACGATCAGACACCGATCGCGGCGGGGGCGCCGCTCCCACAAAATCGGCGCGGGGTTGTTGTTGTAGGAGGCCCGCCCCCGGGCCGACCGGTGGTCGATGAGGTTGTAGGAGGCCCGCCCTCGGGCCGACCGGTGGTCGATGAGGTTGTAGGAGGCCCGCCCTCGGGCCGACCAGTGGTCGATGAGGTTGTAGGAGGCCCGCCCTCGGGCCGACCAGTGGTCAATCCTGGCGCATGTCGCGGCGAGGGCGCCGCTCCTACTTCACAATGTCCACGCCTGCAGAATAGAATCTAGCGATGGGATACAGCCATCTTCGCCGTGGCCGAGTGTCTGTTAGCGGACAGGTCTATCACATTATCGCCACCACGAAGCAACGCGCACCTGTATTTTCGAACTTCAACCAAGCGCGCATTGCCATTCGGGTTCTGATGGAAGAGGACAAGCTGGGCGCGGTTTCCACGCTGGCCTTTGTATTGATGCCAGACCATCTGCACTGGTTGGTCCAACTTGGAGACCACGCCGAGATCCACAAGGTGGTCGGCAGGGTCAAGTCCTTGATCGCGCGGCGCCTCGATGGGGCAGTTTGGCAGCCAGGATTCTATGACCACGCCCTGCGAAAGGATGAGGATATCGCTACGGTAGCGCGGTACATTGTAGCGAACCCGCTTCGCGCGGGGCTCGTAAGCAGGTTGGGCGATTATCCGCATTGGGACGCGATCTGGATGTGAGCGTGATTTACAAGACCGGTCGGCCCGGGGGCGGGCCTCCTACAACACCGTACACTGATCGGCCCGGGGGCGGGCCTCCTACGACATCGCGTCGGTTTTGTTGGGGGGGCGCTGATTTTGTGGGAGGGCGCCCTCGCCCCGACCGGCACCATGATCAACCACCGGTCGGCCCGGGGGCGGGCCTCCTACAACCCCGCGTCGGTTTTGTTGGGGGGGCGCTGATTTTGTGGGAGGGGCGCCCTCGCCCCGACCGGCACCATGATCAACCACCGGTCGGCCCGGGGGCGGGCCTCCTACAACCTCATCGACCCCTGGCCGGCCCGGGCAGCCTGCCCGGCATGCTGCCCGCCATCCAGTTCCACTACCTATGCCAGCAATGTCATACCCGCTTTGGCGGCGGCCTTGTCGAATGTCATCACGACCGTGCATCCTGCTGCAGCCGCCATACGCTCAACCAGACAATCGGCGAAATCCGCCTTGCTCGACTCGAACAGGCGCAAGGCCTTCCAGGCGATCTCGGCTTCCTGAACCACGAGCTGCCGGATGCTTAGAATCCGCCGCACAATGTCGGCAATCTCGGCTCGGCTGGCTCCGTAGCAACTCTCGCTGACCCAGACTAGTATTGCGAATCACTAATTTCGGAACATTGTTCGCATCTGTCGTGATGTTGCAAAATTAACGTGTGTCGATACTAGTTCTAACAGAACCACGAGACCGATGAAGCCGGGCGTCGCGGGGCTGCATTCCTGTTCGAGAAGCCGGGTTGCCCGTGCCGATTGGGTCGCATGATCCTGGGCGATGTACCGCACCAGCACATTGGTATCGATCCCGATCACCGGCCGCGCCCCGCCGCAGCCCGTTTGCGGATAGCCGCATTCATGTCGTCCACGCTCACGGACTTCTCCGGCTCGCGCAGCACGCCCTTGAGCAAGCGCACATCATCAATCGCCGGCTTGATGGCAAACTCACCGGTTTCAAGCTCGACAAACTCGATGCGATCCCCGGTACCCAACCCCATCCGTTGCCGTACCTCGGCGGGTATGGTTACCTGCCCTTTGCTGGTCATTGTGGCGGTTGTCATGGCGAGAATCCTCTGTAGCAACGAAATCCTTACTCTACCGTAAGGAAATAGAGACATCAACCACTTATTGCAACACGGCTTTCCCGCTCCGGGCTGACGTAGGTATATGCCGATTTCCGTTGCCGGCGGTGCCGGTGATCGCCTTTTGGACGCTCTTGTCGTAGCAGTCGAAAACAAGATCACGCCGCGGCGTGCCGGCCTGGCTCAACAGAAAGCCTCATGCCCACTGCCTTTAATACCGCCAAAAGGGTCTTCAGCGTGGGATTACCTTTGGGTGACAACGCACGATAAAGCGATTCCCTGCTGATGCCGGCATCGGTGGCTATCGCTCCCAGGCCGCCGTAGGCTTCCGCCACGGTTCGCAGCGCAAGTAGTCCAACTGCGCGGTCATCCGGATTATCCAGAGATTCCATCGCAGCCTTGAGGTACTCCACCGCCAGTTCGCGATCAGCGCGAAGCTCAGCCACCTCGCGGTCGTGATGAGAAACTGCCGCCACTACCTTCTTAATCATGCTTGCCTCCGTTTCCAATCGACCCAGTAGCCCTTGGCCGTTTTGATATCCGTCGCTTGTGTCTTTTTCGAACCACCACACAGCAGAATCACAATCGATAAGCCGCGCCGGCCAAAATAGATTCGATACCCAGCGCCCAAGTGCTCCCGCAACTCGATCACACGGTCACCTACGGGCTTGCAGTCACCGAAAATCCCAGCTTCAAGGCGCTTCAAGCGAATCCTGACCTTTGCTGGCGGCTGCCGACGCGCGCGAGGTTGGTGACGGCCGCGACGTCATACCGCCAGGGCGCGTCGTATTCCTGCGCAAACGGCGTTGCAACCGGCGGAATCACCTTGAAAAGGTGTTCTACCTTGCGCAGATCCTCATCAACGAACGACCAAGTCAACGTTCTTGCCGGTACGGAGCAGCATCGCAACGAGAGTATCGAGCGAGAAGCGTCCCAACTTGAGGTTGACGAGGTCAGACACTCGTGGACGAGAAACATCGAGAATTTCCGATGCGGCGACCTGGGTGAGCTTCTTCGCTTGAATCCATTGTGCGATTGCAGTTGCCGCCTCTTCTTTCAGTCGTTGGGCCTTGGCGATACGGGCATCCGCATCCTTCAGCAGAACTTTAGCCTGCTTCGGCGAGAACCCCAAATCTGCGAACACGTTGCCATCAGCGGGGGTGACGTGACGGCTCTTCAGGTCGGCATCAGGGTGAGTAGTCTTCATTTCGCTTTCCGTTCCTTCAAAACTGCGCCGTACCGGCGCTTCGTCCCCTTGGCGGGCGCCCCGCAGGTCTCGATTCCCCTTGTGGGGAAAGTCCCCCACCTCTTCGGGTGGTCCCGACCTTCGGTCTCCCACCTCGGGGGATGCAGCGGGAAGCGCGCACTGCAAGTGAGGGGGTCAGCGTGACCAAGACTGTCATGCAATGACGTAATTCTCAGTAATAGTACGTTTTCAAGCGCGGACCTTGATCACCACTGGGCAATTCATTACACACAACGCGCCTTCGGCAGCCACTGCTCCGAAGCCAAACAAGCCGCCGGAACAGCGGTCACCCCTTCGGCCAATGGCCAAGCCTCGCCTTCACCGTGACACATCACATACAAATGATCCAGCCTCAAGGTTTCTTTTGATGAGCGCATCGAGGCAGTCACTTGCGGCGACTTCGTCAATTTGATTTCAAACCCCAAGCGACAACCGTCCTGAAGGATCAGCAAATCCAACTCCGCTCCGGCATGCACGCCCCAGAAAAACGCCTCACCGCGTTTTGCCCCGATGCGGCGGATGACCTCGCGCAGAATAAAGCCTTCCCACGAAGCGCCGCATTTCGGGTGCGCCAACAGGGCATCCTGGTCGCCGATTCCCAGCAAGCTATGCAGCAAGCCCGTGTCCGCCACATAAACCTTGGGGGCTTTTACCTCGCGCTTGCCCACGTTCGCATGCCAGGGAGTCAGGCGAAACGCCATGAACGTCCCCTCCAATATATCCAGATAACGCGACACTGTTTTATCACTCACCCCTAGTGCCCGGGCCAATTCACTGCCATTCCAGGTTTGCCCGTGGTAATGCGCCAACATGGTCCAAAAGCGGCGTAGCGTCAGCGCGGGTAGATGAATACCCAACTGCGGCAAATCGCGCTCGAGATAAGTGCGGATAAATGCGTCACGCCACTCACGGCTAAGCTCGATATCGTGCGCAAGTAAAGCGCGCGGAAAACCACCGCGCAGCCAACGGGTATCCAGCCAATCCGGCGCAGAAGCAACCGGCGCAATTTCATCCAGCGCCAGCCCATCCAAGTCGTGGAAATCTACCCTGCCCGCCAGAGTCTCGGCGGTAGTTTTCAGCAATTCAGGCGCCGCACTGCCGAGAACCAAAAATCGTGCAGGTGTGCCGGGTCGATCCGCCAACACCCGCAACAATGGGAAAATATCCGGGCGAAGCTGAATCTCATCCAGTACCACCAAACCTTTTAGTTCCCGCAAGACAAAAGCCGGATCGGCAAGCCGTGCCTGGTCATCCGGATCGTCCAGATCGAAGTGACGCTTTGGCCCATCCCAATCAGCTTCGAACTGCGTGGCAAGCGTGGTTTTGCCGACTTGCCGAGCGCCAAGAATAGCGACCACCGGGAAATTGACAAGCTGTCGCTTAAGCAACTCAAGATGACGTGTTCGTAGAATCATTAGAGCATTATATATGAAAAATTGGCATATCAATCCGACTTTTCATGATTATTGCTCGAATAAATCCAGATAGAGGGTAATTGCAGCCAACCTCAGCACTCATCCCTCTCCACCGGAAGCCCGGGGGGCGGACAGCGACGCCGATGTGGCCGTGCCACCTTTCGGGGTTTTCGTGCCAATTTCGAATTTACGAGTTCCACCACCCACACGGTTGCGATCACTTGGCGCCCTCAAGCGCCGCCCGTCGCTTGGTCGTTCTCCCGCTGGTGGCGCGCCGGACTTCACGGCCGCCGTGCGCGGTAAAGCGCAACTCCTTCAAGTGGGGCGAGGGAGAAAATCCCCTACCCTTGCCGCTCGCGGGGGGATCACGGAATAAAGTCCTCCAGTCGCGCACCCGCGCGCAGGCCGTCGATGTTTTGAAAATGCGCGTCGAGCGTCAACAGCGCCGCACCGTGCTCCAGGCTACTGGCGGCAATCCACAGATCGTTGGTGGGAATGGGCTGGCCTTTGCGGCGCAGTGCGGTATAGACCAGTGCATACAGATCGGCTGTGGCCGCAGTGCTCGGAACCACCTTCACGCGTGGTACGTTGATAAACTGCGTCAACTCGCTGCGATTGGCACTCTCCCGCCGACCCGCAGCAAAGCCACCCAATAGTTCGCCCAACACGGTAGCGCACACGATGATGCTGGGTGCGTGCCGTAGTACGCCTACTATTTTCTCATCGCCGCGCTTGAAGGCAACGTAAGCGTTGGTGTCCAGCGCGATTGGGCGCATTGCTTAATGCCAAAGTGCCGCGTCAACCTCGGCAAAGGCAGCAGTGTTGCGCGCAAAAGCTTGCGCTTCTTCGTCGCTCCAAGTGCCCGCCAAGGCATCGAGATCGTCAAACTTTTTCAATGCACCCGGCTGAATTGAAGTGCCTGCGCCTTCTAATAGACGTAACACCAAGCTGTTGAGACTACTGCCCTCTTGCGCGGCCTGACTTTTAAGCCGGGCCAGTGCCTGATCGTCCAGTCCACGAATACTCATAGTTGCCATGATTTCACCTTCGCATTCAATTTGAATGCACACATAGTAGCACTTTGGATTGAATAACAAAATAACGATGCCGGCAGCGACTTGGATTTCTAGGGGGATAATTGCAGCCAACCTCAGCGCTCATCCCTCAGCACCATGATTTTAGTCACCGGCGGTACCGGCTACATCGGCTCCCACACCTGCGTGGCGCCCGCCCAAGCGGGTCACGACATCGTTAACCGGCTCGGTCCAGGCCGTCATCGTGGCGAGAGCCTCCTCGCCGGGCGATTCGCGGGGCGTTTGATGCAGGTCGCGCCGGCGGTAGTGTTGCTGATGCCCGGGGTGAAAACGCTGGCCTGACTACGGGTGGTGCCAAGCCAATGCCAAGTCTGAGTTTGGAATTGGCCTATGCTTGCCGCGCGCGTGCCCGAGTACACCCCGCAGGTTAGGACTGCTGCTGCAACTCCCGCAATGCCTGTAGCGCCGCAACCAGGCTGATTATTATGGCCAACGAACCGAACCTCACGCCTCAGTCCTCATTACCCGTTTGTGCCAATGTGACGTGAGACACCTACCTTCGTATAATTACTGTCGAAAGGTAGGCCAACGATTTTGGAAGAAAAAGGCCTTTGGGTCACCTGACACATTGGACAGCAGGCAGTCAGTATTTGCTCTGCGTCTCCAAAAACTTAGTTTGCGATTGGGAGCGCGGTGTCAAGAAACCGGGTGAACCGGCCTTGCGTCTGCTGACTGTGATTCAGAAAAAAGGGCTTATGGCGATTGCCTAAGCTCCTCCGCGGCGCTACCCTGCGACGCTTACCCGTTGGGTGCGCGCCTTGACAGAAACCGGGGCGCTGCAGCAGTTTCGGCAATTCCGCAGCAGGTATAATGAGGCTATATTTTATAATTGAGAGCAAGCAATGAAGCCATCTGAAGCATTGCAGTTATATCGAAATGACATTCGTCGTATCGTCGAACAAAATGACGCACGCAATCCGCGCGTCTTCGGTTCGTCTGTTCATGGCGGCGACACGGAAAGTAGCGACCTCGACCTTCTTGTTGACCCGATTGATGGCAAGACGACGCTAATTAGCTTGGCGCAAATTCAACTAGAAATCGAATCGCTGACCGGTGTGCAGGTAGATATAGCAACACCCATGGCACTGCATGAGCGTTATCGACGACAAGTTCTTAACGAGGCCGTGCCCGTATGAACAAAAAACTGCGACGCCTGCCCGATTGGATTGAAGACATAAGAGGTGCCATCAAGAATATCAGGGAAGATATTAAGGGCCGGACAAAAGGCCAGTTTCTCGATGATGGCAAATCTCAACGAGCTGTAGCCAAGAGCGTTTCTGACAGTCGCCAGGAAACGGCCTCGACGATCTTCGGGTGCGGCAGCGATGACGTGAAGAAAGCCGACATTCCGGGACCTCTAGAAATTGTCGAGGTTTGCCGTGCACCCGATCAATGCAAAACCGCATTTTGTGATTAACTTTTGCTGAGGATCAGCGGAGAATAGGGGAGCGTTCAGCGGAGGTGACCATGGAAACTCAACTTGTAACAACTGACCCGGAAATTCTGGGTGGAACCACTGTGTTTACCGGAACCCGTGTCCCGGTCGCAGTGCTTTTCGAGAACTTGGCGGACGGCTTGAGCTTGGAAGAAATCCTTGAATCCTACCCAACGCTCAAGCGCGAGCAGGCTATTGAAGCGCTTCAGCAGGCGGAACGTCTTCTGGAGCTACCGAAGGCGGCATAGATGCGTATCCTGGTTGACGAATGCCTGCCTAAGCAACTCAAGGGATGGCTTGCCGGAAAACATGACGCAGTGACCGTCCAAGAGATGGGCTGGGTAAACGTCAAGAACGGCAAACTCCTTCGTTCGGCAAACGAATCTGGATTCGATGTCTTCGTGACTGCCGACAAGAACATGTACTACCAGCAGAACTTTGCCGGGTTACAAATCTCGGCGGTGGTTATCCCAAGCAACCGAAAGCTCCTCGTGCAGAAGAGCGTTGCTGCCTTCCTGCAATCGCTTGAGCAGGTGAAGCCCGGCCAGAAGGTGGTAATGGATTTGGGGCCGGACGCAAATACCTGGCAATCATTACGTCTGCACGCCATCGAACAGCACGAACAGTACATAACCCACGTATTCAAGCCCCCAGGCATGGGACTGTAGGTATGCCGACCAATATCCTCGATCTGCCGTCCTATCCTATACGGTGATGGGTCCGGAGGCGGATCGCAAAGACAGCCGGAGTTCGCCTCAAATGAGCGAGAATCTGAAGCTAATCGAAAAGAAGCTTGGCCAGCCCCCCTGATCGGTGGCGTGGTGCCAGCGAATATCCTTAACCTCCGTACGTACACGGTTGCTGCATTTCGCGAGAACGATCACGATTTTACTGAGGGGATCTCCCTCGACTGCGCGGAGACGGCCGGAGTGAGGAGATGGTTTTCTCCCTTGCCCCGCTTGCACGGGGACCTCGGTGGTGGCCTGCTCAGACCGGTGACAGCCAACGCCGCCAACATTCTAAAACATTGAAAGCTGGGGCGCGACAATCATCCTGTCCGGTCGAACGACAATCATGATGGCCGGTGGTGAGGAGTCGAAGGCGGCGTAGCCGCCGTAGACGACGAACCACCGGCGGCGCCGGCATGTATCGCGGCATGTGGCGCTATGCCAGCGTGCCGGACCTGCAACGCATCGCCCTTGCCGTGATGTTGTCAACGCTGGCGATCGCCTTGGCGCTGCTGCTGCCGCCGCAGCAGCCGCCGGTGCCGCGTTCGGTGCTGCTGCTCGATCCGATTCTGCTGATCCTGCTCCTGGGCGGCAGCCGGCTCGGCTACCGCGTATGGAAGGAACGGCGCCTGCGCAACGTGCTCGGCTCCCCCGGAAGACCGGTGGTGATCTTGGGGGCGGGCGACGCCGCTGCCGACCTGCTGAAGAATCTGGCGCGCGCCGGCGCGCACTGGAGATCTGCCGCCGCGCCGGCGTGCAAGCCTTGACTGTGCCCTCGTATCAGGATCTGGTAAGCGGAAAAGTCACGGTTTCCGAAGTGCGAAACATCGAACTCGACGACCTGCTCGGCCGCGACCCGGTACTGCTCGACGAAAGCCGTCTGCGGGAGTGGATCCACGGCCGCAGCATCCTCGTCACCGGCGCCGGCGGATCCGATCGGTTCGGAACTGTGCCGGCAGATCGCGCACGGCGCCCGATGCGCACTGGACGGCCGAACTCCTTGCCTGGCTGCAGCAGGGCAACTCCGGAACCGAACAGGTGCGGCACGAGCTCGCCGCGCGCGTGCCCGAGTACACGCCGCAGGCTACATTCCATATTCCCATGGGTTGATCACCGTTCCTGGCAGATCATCAAAGTGGCGGGTATTCCGCGTCGCGATTCGAGCCTTACGGGCCAAAGCAATGCCGGCGATAAAGGTGTCCCGCATGTCGACCGGTCGGCCTGCGTGTTTGCGCCGCGCAGCCAAATCAGCCGCTTGCCTTGCCGCCGGTTGATCGAACAGCAACACCCTGTTTTCAAAATCGCTTACCAACAGGTCATCGAAACGCGCCGTCAACTGTTGGCGATGAGTCCCCTCCGGCAGTAACGCCAAGCCAAAACGCGCCTCGAACAGCGTGATGCTGGTAATCCAGATCGACTCAGCCACCTGCTCATCCAACCAACTCACCACGGCTGTATCGGGTTCCGACCGCATCAGCGCGGACAACACATTGGTATCCAAAATTATCACGAGTTGAAGTCCATCCCCGCGAGTATATGGCCATGCAGTTCGGGCAAATCTTCAACGAGCCCACACCCGGCGAAGCGCGCGGCGATACGCGAACCCAGCGCAGTTGAAGCAGCAGAATCCGCCAGCACCGCTTTGCGCAAAATCTGGCGCGCCTCTTCCTCCATGCTCCAACCATGGAGCGATGCACGCCGCTTGAGACCTGCCTTTACCCCATCTTCGAGATTACGCACAACGACTTGAGACATAGGATACCTCACAAAAAAAGCATGATATCACGATATCATTACAGCCGACTTCATGCAATACCGAAATTCTGTAGAACGCGCTGAGGGTGGGCACACGAGGGCTGGACGCCATGTGCGCTGATGGAGGAGGGCAACGCCCTGAACGAGAGGCGATCCAGAACAACGTGCTCGGCAGTACCGGCAGCGTGATCCCGAAGTTCCGCGAGCAGATCGCGCGCGGCGCCGGAGGCTTACTGGATGGCCGAACTCCTTGCCTGGCTGCAGCAGGGCAACCCCGGAACCGAACAGGTGCGGCACGAGCTCGCCGCACGCGTGCCCGAGTACACCCCGCAGGCTACATCGGCTGCTGCAATTCCCGAAAAGACTGCAGTGCCGCAGCCACGCTGATTATTATGACCAACGAACTGAACCTCACCCCTCGGTCCTCATTACTGACCTCCTCGTGATCGGTAACGGGTGAATCAGAACCGGTGATTATATTGCTTTGGCTATTTTTTCAAGCCGGAGCGCTTATCTGATTGCGAATCGCTTCACGCCCGCCTTATTGGCGACCTTCTGCAATGAGATCTTTAACGTTCGCGATGGTGCGAACCGGGTTTTTCCGCATAAACGCTTTAAACTTTTCAACTGCGGCGGACTTGTCTTTCGGCTTCACATTCTCGCTGGGAACGAGGTCGGCAATCGCCTCACCGCGATTGGTGATTGTAAACCGCCTACCCGCTCTCACTTGCCGCAGCAACTCGGGCAGTTTGGTCTTGGCCTCATAGGCGCCGATTTCGGTCTTCATGCAGATTAACTCCTGAATGTTTCAGACTAGAGTATAGACCAGTCTGATACGCCGTTTAAGCACTAGAATCAGTGATTCATGTCGATCCGGGAAGCGGCGCAACTGGTGCACCCTAACATTTTTCCAAAGGCTGGGAATGACAGAGGGGGCCCTTCGGCCTTGTCACCCAGGATCGCTATTCACCCGCCCAGTTCTGCAACCGCAACTCTGGCACCCGGGCGAATTCGCGGGTGTTGTTGGTAACCAGGATGGTGTTTGACCCCAGCGCATGGGCGGCGATCATGGTGTCAAGTGCGCCGATGGGCTGGCCGCGCCGCTCCAGTCCGGCACGCACCTCACCGTAGTGCCAGATGGCAGATGCATCGAAAGGCAGGACTTCCAGCGGCGCCAGGAACATTTCCAGCGCCTCGCGGTTACGCGCGGAACCGCTTTTGGCCACGCCATAGGCCAACTCTGCAGCCGTGACGCTGGAAATGCCGATACTGCCCAAGCGCGCTCCAGCCTAAAGCGCGCCAGCACCGTTGGGGGCCGGGCATTGATCACATAGATGCAAATGTTGGTGTCGAGCATGTAGCTGATCAAGACGCGATCTCCTCGCGCACCTGCGTGGCGGGCTGTTCACGGCTGATCTGAAACCCCGGCTCGAAAGCGTCCAGCGCCGCGTCCAGCATGGCCCAAGGTTCATTGAAGGGCAGCAGCAAGACGCCATTGCCGAAATGCCGCACAGCGACCTGTGTTCCCTCAAAACGGTATTCTTTGGGCAGTCGAACCGCCTGACTGCGACCCGACTGGAAAAGACGTGCAGTATCCATGGCTTCTCTCCTAAAAATGGGTATCTATCAATGATAACATCAGTGATTCATGTCGATCCCGGAGGCGGCGCAACTCCGCACCATCCGCCAGCGAGAATTCCCAGAAAAGTTCGAGCGTATGTCGGGAGCCCCCACGAACAACGACCAACGAACCACGAACAACGGCCCTCAATTCAACTCCCACGCCATATTGATCCCCGCTGGATGGATCAGCACGCGCGGTTCACCCTTCTTCGGCGCGCGCGACGATTCCCAGAAAACCTTGCCGATGGCGTAGCCGAGCACGCTGCCCGCCACGGTGTCCGACACCCAGTGCTGGCGGCTGCCGACGCGCGCGAGGTTGGTGACGGCCGCGACGCCATATAGCCAGGGCGCGTCGTATTCCTCCGCGAACGGGGTTGCGACCGCCCACAAGATGATCGTATGCCCGGAAGGCATGGAATCGTAGCCGGCCGTCATGGAGAACGGTTTGAAGGCGTGATTTCCGAGTTCATTCCCCGGGCGCGCGCGGCCGACCATGTATTTCAGTCCCTCCACCGCGAGGAATGCAGTCGCCCCCGCCTCCGTCGCCGCGTAGCCGGTGCGGGAGAGCACAGGATTGCTGCCATCCAGGGCCGCCGCCGCACTACCGGCGATCGCCAGCCACGGAATCGCGGTGTTGCCGATGCTGTTCACGCTTTTCAGCCAGCGGTTCTGTGCGTGGTCCTTCACGAACTGATCACCGCGCCGATCGAGCGCGCTGCTCGCAAGCACCAGTCCGGTGCCGAACACGCCCATGCGCAGCCAGTTCGTATCCGCCGCGGTGCGGGCCGCGCCGGAGAGGTCGCTCATCACCCGGCTGACCGGACGCGAGTCGGGCAGCAGCAGATCGACAAAGCGCTTCTCTTCGGCCTTGGTATCCACGTCGTCCAGGCGGGCGAGCGGATCTGCTTCCCGCGCCGATGGGTTCAGGTAGTCGATGGCGACGGAATCCGCGAGCTGGGCCGCGTTGATCTTGCCATTGAAGTACTGGTCCAACCGCACCAGATCGAGAAAGTCATAGGTCACCACCGGATCGGCGCGCTCGGCAAACGTGATGTGGATCTCCCGCATGTCCAAGGGTCCGAGGCGCAGCGCCGTGCGCGCAGCGCGGCCGACCGCGCGGCTGATGGAATTCGCTGTATAGGAACGAGCTTGCGCCCCGAAGGTCTCGATCCCCCTTGAGGGGAAAGCTTTCCTGGGGGGCTCGCGAATTTCATCTGTGTGGGAGCGAGCTTGTGCCCCGGAGGAAATCCCCTTGGGGGGCTCGCGTATTCCATCATTCGCGATGGGATTCGCAAGCGCAATCGTCAATCGATGGGAGCTGTCGTACGCCACCCGGATGTTGCGGAACTGCTGCCGGTACAGCGCCTCGACCAGGCGCTGCTCGTAGCCTGGCGCATCGGATGCCCATTGCTCAGCCACCGGCTTCGGCGTGACGCGCGTGTAGGGCTCTGGCCCCTTGGCTGGCGGGCTCCAGGCCTCGCGCCGGTCGGAGGGAATCGACTCATCGTTCGGCGGCGGAGCCGCCTTGAAGCTCAAAGTGCGATCGTCGCGTGCGCTGGTGAGGTCGTACAACTCGACGCTGCGGTTGAGTTTGGCGCCACCATCGCGAGTGAGGGGCTTCCATAGGACATTGGCGAGCGTGTTGCTGGATCGGGTAAGAAACGCGTCGAAGGGAACGCTCAGATACACGCCCTTGTCGAAACTGCCTTCGCCGAACTTTGCTGCCGATACGTTGGTCTTGGTGAAAAACGCACCGACCGTGACACCGTTCTGGAATATACGGGACATCGCCACCGTGACGCCTGTGTCCTTGGCCAGATAGCGACCGGCGCTCAGATTCGCCTGCACGTTGTTCCATCCGGTATCCCAATATAGCGTTGCATGACCGGTGGCCACGCGATATCCAGTCTGCTCTCCAGCGTTGCGAAATCCGAAGTCCTGCTGAAAATTGCGCTGCTGCACCACATTCGCATCCACGCCGAAAGCAAGCCGGCTCGCGAACGGCCGATAGAGCCACTCGCCGCCGACGCCCGCGAAGTACGATTCGAGATAGCCCCCATACACACTGTAGTACTGATTCTCCCCGAGCCTGCCGACGTGCGTCGCCTGCAGATTCGGCATGGTGAGCTTCGAGGTAGTCACATACTCCCGCAGATACGTGCGCACCCGGGGCAAGTCGCTGGGACCGGTTACCGTGAACTTGCCGTAGTTGTCGAACAACCCGAGTTGCAGGCTGCCCTGCAGCCAGGTGTCGTCGCGAAGCCGTAGCTTGGCACGCTCCGCTACCCCGGCCTGGAACAGGACAAACGCGTCCGGGCCGCCGAGCGTCTGCTGGTAGTACGGTCCCAAGCCGGATTCGAACATGGGCCGCGTGTCCTGGTAGAGCGCGGTTTGGGGTGCCCCCTTTTCGGCCGCACGCGCGACCACCGCTGCACGCTGCTCGCGGGGCGGCAGGGGCTGCGTCTGCTGCGCAACCCAGGCGTCGCGGTCGATCACGTGCTCCGCAACTTCCAACCCCCGCTCGCGATAGGCTAGCGTAAAGCGATCGACGGACTCCGGTGCGTCGCGGTGAAGCACCGCAGCGGCGCGATCGGCGCGCTCGCGCCGATAGACGGCTTCGGCATCGTCGAGTGTCACCCGCAGCTCCCGCCCGCGCTGCTCGATTCTGCCTACGTGCCAATCGGTCTGCGCCGCAATATCGCGACTGGTCGCCGACCAGTCCGGCGCCTGCTGCGGACGGCTGGCGGCAACCGCCACCCGCGGCGGATCGTTCAACTTGGGCATGGAAAGCCCATCCAACTGCGTGTGCAAAGTGACGCCAAGCATGCCTGTGTTGCCGCGCTCGACCCCGAGCGTGATATCCACCGCGCGGCCGACCCGGTACACCACGCCGAAGTTCCAAGGAGAGCTTTGCCGTTTGTTGAAAAACGGCTCGTGCTGATAATCGTTGCCGTCGTACTCCAGCTTCACGATCAGCGGCTCCCAGGGTGTCTGGTATTGAACGCCGCCGAACAACGCGGCAGGTCCATGGAAATAATTCCCGAAAGCGAAGTTGCCGCCCAGACCGACATTGTTCGTACGCGTATCGAATTTCGAACTGATGCGCGAGAGCGGATTACGCAAATTGCCCCGCGCGCCCACGTAACCCCAACCCACGCCGAGGCTCCAGTCGAGCGGGCCGGTACGCTTGCTCGCGACAACATATTCCCCCGAGAACAACCCCGTCCCCGCGACGTCGCGCAGGCCAAGCGCGACTTGAGGCACATAGGCCGATTCGGACCATAGCCGGAACTTGGCGTCGATGCTCTTGTCCTTGAAACTTTGATCGAGTCCAGCGCCGTAAGCGACGTTGCTCACGCTGGTGTAGCGAAATCCCGCCTCTAGCCAATCGAGAGGTTGCACCATTATGTTGCTTTGCAAATAGGGATATATGCGGCTGAAATTGACAGTCAGATGGCCGGTTTTCTCCATGCGCGCGCTTGGCGTCTGCAACAGGCCGACGCCGCCCCAGTCGCTTGCCGTGGTCTCGAAGTTACGTGATCGGGAGGTAAGGCTTTGGGAAGGCGCTGGCAAGACAGCCGTCATGTCGGAGTCCGACGTGCCGCCCTCGGTAAGGGCGTTTCTTCGGTCACGCAGACCTTTCGTTGTTCCTGCCAAGTCAGGAAGCCCCTTTCGGTCGCGCAGGCCTTGCGCGGTTCCACCAAGTTCAGCAAGGCCCGAAGGCACCCACGCTTCGGATGCGCCCCCCGGCGCGCGCTGCGGAGCGCTCACGCGCGATTCGGCTGCCGAATCAGGGTTTGTAGGAGCGGCGCCCTCGCCGCGATCGATATCTGGAGCAAGCGTAGCATTACCAACCGAATCGGGCGCCGGCCCCTGCGTAGCCAGGAACGTAATGATCTGTTCAGACAAGCGCTCTGGAAATCCACCGCCCCGAGGCGGCGCCCAGATCCAGGCACCCGGCGCAGGCTCGTCCTGTTTCTCGCGGTTCCAGGCGGCCACGCCGAAGCGCTGCACCCTGCCGTCTGGCTGCGCCACCCAAGCCCAGTCCGCTCGCTTAGAACTGCTGGGGCTGCAAGCCTGGACATAGGCCATCGCCTCGTGACCAGCGGAATGGGTCACCGCGCAGCGCGTGCCGCGTGCCGTAATAACCGTGACGGTGCGCGGACGCTTCGGCAACACCGCGCTGTGACCAGGCTGAAGCACAGGATCACGCGTCGGGTTGGCCTGCAACCAGCGCGCATCGGGCACCGCCACCGGAACGCGCCCCGTGACCGGAAGCGTGCGCACCCAGTCGCGAAGCCGCCCCAAAGCCGCGGGATCGGCCTTCACCTCGCGATCGAGGCCAGACAGGCTCTTCAGAAGGTCGAGACGCAGATCGCTCTGTGCCGCCACTTCCCCCCGCACCCGCCAACTCAGGCCCAGCGGATACGCATTTGGATCGGAGGGCTGTTCCAGCAGCCAATCGCTCAACCGCTTCGGAGCAACCTGCCCGTACAGCAGAGATGGTGCTAGGACGAGTAACCCAATAAGCCCTATTGCAAGCTTGCGCAAGAGCGAAGTTTCCGTCCCCCAAGGGGACTTCCTTTGGGGCGTAGGAGCGGCGCCCTCGCCGCGATCAGCGCCTTCTGTAGGAGGGGCGCCCCCGCCCCGACCAGCGCCAAAATTAAACACCGATCGGCCCGAGGGCGGGCCTCCCACGCCCTGAAAGAAGTCCTCTTGGAGGACAACCCCAACAACCCTGCGCCACGCGCACGAAACAATGTATAACCCCGGCTTCATCACTTCTGCTCAGCCGCGCTTTGCGTCTGCGCAGGCCAGCGCTGCCATGTGAAACACAGATCCGACACGAGGCACTGCTCACCATAGACAACCGTTTCCAGCCCGCCCTGAAGATCCACCGCATAGCGTGCCGGCGGCAGCGGAATATCAACGGCTGACCTATTACCGAAAACTGCCGAGATCCCCGCAACCGGCCCGGACTCGGCCCTCTCCTCGAACCAGGCCAGGCGCTGTGGATCCAACCCCTTCAATGCGCTCCGCTTCGGTTCCGGAACAACGCGCAGCGAGAGCGCGTCTTTCACCCCGAACCGGTACCCAGGCATGACGTCGCGAGTTCGAGTCCATAGATATGCCTGATTAGCACGCGCGGCTACGGACCAGGACGGCAGTTCGGGCAGCGAAACATCGCGCCATTCCGTCGTGAGTCCGACTGCCCCGATGATGCGTCCATTCTGCAGCCGCAGCACCTCTCGCTCGGCGCTGTACCACACCTCGATCGGGCCCTGAGGGTGGCTGTCTACGTTGCCCAGCGCAAGCAGAACGACGCGGCCGCCGATGGTGACCCTGAGATAACGGAAATTTGGATTCAGCCGGGCGTTGTCAACGCCTGGGTTTCGCCCATAGGCGTAGGGCAAGGTTTGCAGGATCGCATTGCTGCCAGCAGAGCAGGCCGATAGCGCAGCGGCTAACGAAAGCACCGCGGTTCGGGCTCGGATCATCACGTGTACGGGGACAGAACCAGGTCGGTGCATCACGTCGGAAGCATGTGGCATGTAAGGCGGATTAGGCGTGACGCGCCACAACCCGACGCCCACACTGGATGTAGGTTCAAGTCCCGAAGCAAGACTCCCGCCCCGAAGGTCTTGTTCTCCCTTGAGGAGAAAGCCCCCCGTGGGGATTGGGGAACTACAGAAACAAAAAATCCTTGGCAACAGGCCAAGGATTTTTTGAACGACCGTCGTCGATTTACGGCGTCGAGGTTGTGGTGGTTGTAGTTGTGGTGGCCGCGGCCACTGGGTTGTTCGTGCTATTGGAAGAAGCGGCAGCCGCGGCAACTGCGACTACAGCCACAGCAGCGGCAACCATGCCAGCCGTAATCCCACCGGCCGCTGCACCCGTAGCCCCACCAGCCCCACCAGCACCACCCTGACCAGCGGGCGCCTGCGCCAATGCACTACCTGCAACAAATGCGGACGCAACCAAAATAGCCAGCGCTTTCTTCATTTTTCTCTCCTGTATTAACCTAAGCGAAAACCGAATTTGAAGGGAAATCCAGATAACGGAAGGTCCATTATCCACAAAAACCAGAAAGTTGCAAGTCTTAGCGTCTACCCGCATCCCCCCTAGGGAACCTATTATCCACAGGAAATTAGAAAGTTGCAACTTTTTGACCTGTAGCACTCCGGTACTAGTTGGCATTTGTCGCGTCAAAACAACAAATTTGCAGTCGCCTTCGACCGCCTGTTCCCTACCTCGCGTAGCGTTGACGTGGGTAGCGAATCCAGATCAAACGGCCAATGACTCGATCTTCTTCCCCTGTGCCAATCATTCCGTGACCCACTTTGGCTTTCTACCGCGCCCCGTCCAGGTTAGGCCAGGGTTGTTTGGGTGTCGGTACTTGATCGCTACCGAATTTCGTTTACCCTTTTTTTTCTGGCAGAATCGCACACTCCCCTTACTGCATATCGACAAGCATGATCCTCGTCACCAGCGGTACCGGCTACATCGGCTCTCACACCCGCACTGCGCTCGCAAAAGTCATGAGCGCGGCGACCGTCTGACCATGCATATCCGCAACTGGATGGCGCTCGGCCACGACGTGGCTGCTGCGATGATCGCCTGGGTTCTCGCCTACTGGCTGCGCTTCAATACCGAAATACCGCAATTCAACATCCCCAACATGGTGGGCGCCATGCTGTGGGTGGTGCCGCTGCAGGCGGTCATTTTCTTCGGCGCCGGCATGTAT
>Ga0080064_1002353_pt1 | contig 32518 bp, 32 predicted proteins | sample Subgrocontami54m_FD_69260 | JGI IMG/M metagenome (GOLD analysis project Ga0080064, IMG submission 69260) | Subsurface groundwater microbial communities from S. Glens Falls, New York, USA - GMW46 contaminated, 5.4 m (SPADES assembly) (version 2) ...
GTTTTGTCACCAGCGGCTGGTGCCGTGCGCACCTGCCGGTCGTGTACGACACCATTCGCCGCGATCTGCTCGCATTGGTCCAACTCGGAATTCTTCGAGCGCATGGTAAGGGGCGGAGCACGCGCTACGTGCTCAAGACGACCCCATGAGGAATCTAACGATAATCTACCGATCAGCTAGCTTCCGGGCGCCCGCCAATCGTCAGGTATTCGTAAAGTGGTTCCACCTAATCGTAAAGCCACCGGCGCGCAATCGTCAGATAATCGTCCGAACTCGGACCACAATCGTCAGATCTCTGGCAGCATCATGATGATCAAAGGCAGCCGGCCGTCAACCATCATGGTGACCATGACCGGCATCATCACCGTCATGATGCTGATGGCGGTGGCCAAAGAACCGATATGAAGCCCGCCACTATCGCCGCCAGCAACAACAGTGCCCCGAAGACGCTGCGCGCCAATCCCGACTGGGCGAAGTTGCTGCTATTCGACCGCAAGGGCTGGAGGCGACTTGCGTTTGGCGAATTGGCAGAAAACACTCGCGACAGCGTAATGCCAACTCCAGCAGATTCAGCGGCCTATATTGGGCTTGAGCACATGGACCCCGGCTCATTACACGTACGGCGCTGGGGAAGTCAGGCTGATCTCATAGGACAAAAATTGCGAATGCGAAAGGGCGACATTCTATTCGCACGACGCAATGCCTACCTTCGACGAGTTGCTATAGCACCACACGATGGTCTATTTTCAGCACATGGGATGATTCTGCGTGCAAAAAGCGACATCGTATTGCCCGAGTTTCTTCCATTCTTGATGATGGGCGACAATTTTATGAATCGGGCGGAGAAAATTTCTGTCGGATCACTCTCGCCCACGATCAACTGGACTACGCTTAAGGACGAGGAGTTTGACGTTCCACCTCTCGACCAACAGCGCCGCATCGCTGTAATCCTATTGGCCGTGGATGAGGTCGTAGAGAATTGGCGAGCAACAAAGCTTTATCTCGAACAGGTTCGTACTGCGAAACTCAAAGCCATGATGCTCGGAACGACGAACGGGAATGAGCGCCAACTGCGGGACATTGGTGATTTTTCTCCAACTCGTCGATGGAGAATCCAAAGAGCGGAAGAGCTGGTTGCCAGTCCTATCACCAAAGGGGCAACGCCGTCGCCCTATCTGAACACCAAGAAAGCAACCGTCCCATTTCTTAAGATTTACAACCTGACCTTTACGGGTGCTCTGGACTTCACAATCAACCCAACCTACGTGGAACCTGAAGTCCATCAGACCGACCTGAAGCGCTCGCGGGTTCGCCCTGGTGACGTTTTGATGAATCTGGTTGGGCCACCGCTTGGGAAAACTGCGCTGGTTCCTGCCGATTTTCCAGAGGCGAACGTGAATCAAGCAATTGCAATCTACCGAATAGAAGACCCGATGATGCGTGAGTTCTTTGCAATGTATCTTCGCTCAGACTTGGCGCAGAGATGGCTGGAGAAGCGGTCCAAGAAAACTTCTGGGCAGCGGAATCTAACTTTGGAACTCGCCCAGCAGCTTCCTGTTCCGATTCCACCGGCTGAAGTACTCTCCGAAGTTGTAAAAGCGGCTCGGAATTTCGCAGTGGCACACCATGCGGTTGATGTGGTCTTAAAGGAGGTTTTCGCTCTGGGACAGTTCCTAACCAACAAACTTTAGAAACGCTCCATGACCTTCACCGAATCCAACACCGTCGAGCAGATGATTCTCGACGCCGTCGTACCGAAGAAGGGCGCAACGGTCTTGCCTGCCCGCCAGAACCTACCGTCGGGTTGGAAGGAATCGCTCGGCGGTGAACTGCGGCCGGGACATTGGGAATACGTCCCCGGCGCTGAGCTACCGCGCCAGCCGCACGAGGTGATGGTCGAGGTATGGGTGCGGGAGGCGCTTGTGCGGCTCAATCCAGAAATCGCCGCCCAGCCCGACCGCGCTGACGAGGTGATCTACAACCTGCGCGCGATCCTGCTGTCGGTGCAGGCGGACGGCCTGGTGCGAGCCAACGAAAACTTCATGGCGTGGCTGCGAGGCGAGAAGACCATGCCGTTCGGCAAAGATGGCGAGCACGTGTCGGTGCGCCTCGTGGATGCTGCCAACCCGGCTAACAACCGCTGCACGGTTGCCAATCAGTGGACATTCCAGGCCGGCGCAGTGACCAAACGCTTCGACGTGGTATTCGTCGTCAACGGCCTGCCGCTCGTGATCGGTGAGGCCAAGACGCCCGCGCGGAGCAGCGTGACGTGGTTCGATGGCGCGTTTCAGGTGAACCAGATCTACGAGAGGGAAATCCCGGCCATGTTCGTGCCGAATGTCTTCTCGTTCGCGACCGAAGGCAAATGCTTCCGCTACGGCTCGATCCGCATGCCGATCGAAATGTGGGGGCCGTGGCGCGACGAGGAGAACCAGGCCGAAGGCCAGTTGCATCACGTGAAAGCCAGCGTTCACAGCATGCTGCGCCCGCATGTGGTGCTCGACATCCTGCAGAACTTCACGCTGTTCGCCACCGACCACAAGCACCGCCGCATCAAGATCATCTGCCGCTACCAGCAATACGAGACCGCGAACAAGCTGGTGGCACGGGTCGTGGCCGGTTACCCGAAGAAGGGCCTGATCTGGCACTTCCAGGGCAGCGGCAAGTCGCTGTTGATGGTTTTCGCCGCGCAAAAATTGCGGCTGCACCCCAAGCTCGGTAACCCCACGGTGATAATAGTCGTGGATCGAATCGACCTGGACACCCAGATCACCGCCACTTTCAACGCCGCCGACGTGCCCAACATGATAGGTGTGGCCACGCGGCAGGAATTGCAAATCCTGCTCGCGCAGGACGTGCGCAAAGTGCTGATCACCACCATCCACAAATTCGCCGAGGCGGGTGGCAAGCTCAACGAACGCCCGAACATCATCGTGATGGTGGACGAGGCGCACCGCACGCAGGAGGGCGACCTCGGCCGCAAGATGCGCGAGGCGCTGCCAAACGCGTTCCTGTTTGGCCTGACTGGAACGCCGATCAACCGCGTGGACAAGAACACCTTCTGGGCGTTCGGCGCGGACGAGGACGAGAGGGGCTATCTGAGCCGCTACTCGTTCCAGGATTCCATTCGCGACAAGGCGACGCTGCCGCTGCACTTCGAAGCGGCTGAGGTAAAGCTGAAAATCGATAAGGCCGCGATCGACGAGGCTTACCGGCAGATTACCGGCAACCTCAGCGAACAGGACCGCGACGATCTCGCTAAGCGCGCCGCCAAAATGGCCGTACTGGTCAAAAACCCCGAGCGTGTGCGCGCCGTGGCGCAGCACATCGTCAACCACTTTCAACAGAAAGTGGAGCCCAACGGTTTCAAGGCGCAGGTCGTGGTCTTCGACCGCGAATGCTGTGTGCTCTACAAACAGGTGATGGACGAGTTGATCGGCCCTGAGGCCAGCGCCATTGTCATGTCCGGCGCGCAGGGCGACCCACCGGAATGGCGGCAGCACCAGCGCGACAAGGACGCCGAGGAAAAGCTGCTCGACCGTTTCCGCGACCCGGTCGATCCGCTCCGCTTCGTCATAGTCACCAGCAAGTTGCTCACCGGCTTCGATGCGCCCATCCTGCAGGTGATGTACCTCGACAAGCCGCTGAAGGACCACAACCTGCTGCAGGCTATCTGCCGCGTGAACCGCACCTACGGCCAGGACAAAACCCACGGCCTGATCGTCGATTACATCGGCGTGTTCGACGACGTGGCGCGCGCGCTCGACTTCGACGAGAAAGCCATGCAGCAGGTGGTTAGCAACATCGACGAATTGCGCAAGGCGCTACCGATACAAGTGCAGAAATGTCTGGTGTTCTTCCCCGGCGTGGACCGCAGCGTCGGCGGCTACGAGGGCCTGATGGCCGCGCAGCAATGCCTGCCGAACAATGACACGCGCGACCGATTCGCCGCCGATTATTCAGTCCTGGGCACGATCTGGGAGGCGCTTTCTCCCGACCCGTGCCTCGGCGCATACCAGACCGATTACCGCTGGCTCACGCAAGTGTACGAATCTGTGAAACCGCCGAGCGGCAATGGCAAACTGCTGTGGCATGCGCTGGGCGCCAAGACCATCGAACTCATCAACGAAAACGTCCACGTCGAATCCGTACGCGACGACATCGAAACGCTAGTGCTCGATGCGGACGTGCTGGCGGAAATTCTCGGCGACGCCGACCCAGATAAACGCGCCCGGCAGGTTGAGATAACGTTGGTCGCGCGACTAAGAAAACACCTCGGCAATCCGAAGTTCACCGCACTGGGCGAGCGGCTTGAGAAAATCAAGGAACGCCACGAACAGGGCTTGCTCACCAGCCTGCAGTTCCTTAAGGAAATTCTCGAAATAGCGAGGGACGTGGTCGAAGCAGAAAAGCAAACTGATCCCGAGGAAGAACGCGACCGCGCCAAAGAAGCGCTCACGGAACTGTTCAACGAAGCTAAAGGCAAGAATACCCATCTCATCGTCGAGCGCATCGTCGACGACATCGACCGGATCGTAAAAGCGGTGCGCTTCGACGGCTGGAAAGCCACCACCCAAGGCGAGCGCACAGTGCAAAAGGAACTGCGGCGCACCCTACTCAAGTACAAACTTCACACAGACCAGGATCTGTTCGACAAAGCCTACGGATATATCCGGCAGTACTATTGATCAATAAGCGTGGAACTTATCCAGGGCAAGGCGAAAGTTCTTATATAGCGCAATAGCTACTCGATTACAGGCTTTTACTTCTCATCGCCCAAATCAAGATTGCGTTGTTCCTCTTTATCCCGAACAACGTTTACTGATTCGACCTCAACTAAACGAGGCAATAGATTCGGAAGCGTTTCGTAATTCCCTAATACTTTGACCCGAGTATCCAAAAGACCCCGTGCCGCCTTATCAAACACGGAGTTGTAAACGCAACGAATCGCACCGATGTTTTGGACGCTACGAATTTCGAATCGCCGCGCGTCCAAATCGATTTCTCGAACCGTCCCTTCAAACTCACCATGCCCTTTTATCTTGACGGGTTTCGACAAGGCCTGCGCAAGAACTAATCGTGATCTGGTTGTAAGAGGTTTTTGCTCACCAGGTTTTTGGTCGGAGACAAAAAACGAAACTTCGTTAATTCCTCTCCGACCGGTAGGCGCAAGTCGGCTTGCGGATACCATGACCGCATCTCTAATTGCGGGATCTGGGAATGCGTCCCTAATGGCCTCCCCGACATGGTCTTCTTCAACATGTCGAGCCACCATCGAAAGGCTTCTGACAGCGTCTCTTATTGCAGTTACGACCTGATTCGATACTCCCTCTATAGCCAACTGTTGCCCCTTCGCAACCTCTGCTGTTGTCGGGACTTTAATACCGACCACAAGGCTTCCGCGCGCTAGCCCGGATAAATATGGGTCGAGTTCATTTGGCCATTTCGCGCGGCTGTCCTCGGCTAACCCAACGATAGCTTTTGCAATACTCCTAATCTCATTTCGCAGATCTGAGAATACATGCGTAACAATACTGACTGACGGATTAAGAGTCTCGACTGCGGGACCGTTAAATCTGGCGACCAGATCTGATTCGTCCATGGTCCTAGCAAACGGAAACTCATCCTCGTACAACCGACTGAGCAGCTCGAGGTAAGGTTTCGATACCGTACCAATATCTCCACCGTGGCGCGCAGCTAGTACTCGGGCTGCGGCAAGCTGCTCGTGGATAATGTTGGCTTTCGCCTCAATGTCTTCGACCCAAGCACCCATCAAATTACCCGCAGTATTCCTTTGCGATGTTTTGAATTAAGTCCTTTGGACGTCGCAGATTTGACTCCAAGGTATTGAAAGTACTGAATGAAGTCTTTAAGCCCGGGTAGAGTCACCCAAAAATGGACTCGATATTGCGACAAAATTCTGGATTGATGCGAGACCATGAACCCTAAACCCATCCACATAACTGCTTCGGGAGCATTTACTAAATCTAGAACAACGTCAGTGTCATCGGGAAACTCCTTGTCGGTAACGAAGCTTCCATCTAATAGAATGGGCTGATTAATGTGCTGGCGCAACTCAACTAAAAACGCCTGAAACAACTGACACAATGTTACACGGTGCGAATTCCAACACAACTGGGACTGCACGTCGGCAAGCATGCAATCATGCACACCGGCAGGCAGTAGCCCATATTTGTCAAAATCAGGAATCGGCATGTGTCCCGGAAAACCGTTGTTTTGTGGCCCATTACCGCGGGCCGCGGGCTTTTGTTCACTTTCTTTTTCGGTATTTGTTCGCCAACAACGACACTGTATCACTGAAAGTTAGCGATGACGCTTGCATAGAATACTTAGATCCAACGGCGCAGACTACGCCGGCCCCTTACCCGGCGCACGAATACCCCCCGCGCGAGGAGCCCATGCAACCGATCCGGTCACCATGCTGTAAGAGAGTTGGCGGCGAGAGTGATTGCGGTAGAAATCAAGTATCGCGATGCAATGGTAAGTCCGAGCCGTGATCTACCTGTACGCCCGGGTGTTACTTCCTTAGCCTCCTTGGCGAATTGGTTGCCAGATGGGATCACCCGACGCCAAGACAGATTTGCAGAGGGGGCAGGTCTCTCTTTTAGTCACTTCCACTTCAAGTAAGGTTCCAGATAAACCATCGTACTGGTGCCTAACTTCCCGGTGAAATTTCAGACCCGCGATCAGGCGCAATACCTCACAGGCGGCCTCACTTGCGAGCGTACCGTTGAACGGCGCAACAAGGGCGTCTCTTCCCGCCGGGTCCCGAAGATAGGGCCGTCCCCGTCCGCCTGTTTCCCGTTCAAGTTTGGCCTCTGTGAGAAATTCTGCGCACCAGAGACAAGGTGCACCGGGAATCGCCGTGAAAAGGTTTCCAGGTATGGCAGTGAGCGGTCGCGGTTCTACGGCTGCGCGTTCGTCCGTAGCCAAGACAAGTCCGATGTCAACATACGGAATGCAGTAGCGCCACGCGACTTCATTCAAGTCGGCCCTTGCGTGAAGATTGTTCACGCATCCTACGATAATGTCGGCACGCTTGAGGGCGTCTAGCGCAGAGCGTTCTGGCACACGCGCTTTGATGCCAGTGAACGTGACCTTCCGGTTGATTACCCAAACCCTCCACTTTGCGGCCGTTGTCTTATGGAGCCTGAATAACGAATCGATCCATCCCAAATTGGGGGTCGCCATGCGGTTGCTGTCATCCGCTCGTTGGCTATCAATGCCTATGATCTCGCCAACCCCGAGTGTGGCGAGTTGGGAAACGATTTGGCTTCCGCCGCCGCTAAGACCCACGACAGCAACCACCGTCTGATTAAGCATTTTCTTAAGGAGACGGTTCTCCGCGAGGGGCTGCCGGCGCAGTAAGAGATATTCTTCGGGCGTTGCAGTTGGCAGCGGCCATGTGCGAATTTCATGTTCCTCGATCATCCTGAGACTGAATCTTTCAACAGCCTCATCACTGTCTGGCATCAAAATCGCACCCGCGACCGACTCGACCCCGAGCACAATCGAGCCATGTGGCCGCTGCGGCAGAACGAGTTGAAACTTGGGAAGCAGCTCTCGAGCACTTGCTCGATCATCCTCCGACATCACCACAGCTTTGGCTCCTATATGGGCGTGAAAGATAAACAAACCAAGCTGTTGTTCGAGAGCACGATTCAAAAGGTCCACCATGTAAGCCCCGCTCCAGCGGGCTCCGTGTCCTCGTGAGGGAAGGAACGCTGATTCGGGTGGAATGGCTAGATCCCGAAGCAGAATCAGGTCGCGCGATCCAGTTCGGGCGTGGCTGGCAAAAGCAAAGACGACCGACTCCCGAGGGCCTAGCCGATAAATTTGCTCAAGTAACCGTCCAACGAGGTTGCGCGGGACGCGCATTTGGATGTCATTCATTTTGCGCAAACCTCCGAAGCCGACCTTCGACGAACTGCACGGCGCTGTTGGTGTTTTCATCCCAGCGCTGATTGAAAGAGAAGCTATACCAGGGGTCGCCGGCAATCGCGGTGGCGCTGACGCTCTTTGGCGTCCTGCCATTTGCAAGTGTGGGCACCTGTTCTATTAGTAGCTGCGGGGCTGCTTGCTGCTCGTCAAGAACGACCAGTGCTCGGGTGCTGATCGGGTTGCACCCTCTTGGGAAAATGACCTCTGGAAGTCTCACCAATATCTTTCCGCCATCCTCCAGACGGGTCGCGCCTTCATACTCGCGCGCGAGTTCATCGACAATCTGAAATACGTTCTCTCGCTTCATGGCCGTTACCTCAGCTGATCGTTCCGGGCGGCAACGCAACAAAATGCTCACCGTCCTTGATGGTGATGACTTGGTCATTTGTGACCAATTCGAGCTTCTGGCCCTGCCTACGTGCGAGGTCATCGTCGAGAGGCACGCCAGCCTTTTCCTTGATTTGGCGGCCGGTAACTTCCGGCGTGTCGAACTCCAGCTTTTTCTTTTGTGTGCGGTCGATTTCTATGAATACGTGGATCGTTTTGGTTGCGGTTTCCATTTTTTACTTCTCCTTCAATTAGTTACGATAAACACCGGCGGCTTGTCCGCGAGCGAGTAATCGCTATATGCGATTTATAGTATTGTATAGCGAGCGTAGTTAGTTTGTCAACATCTGCGAACTTTGTTCTCTGACAGCGAATTAATGCTATGTTATGCTGTAGTTTTTAGGAGGAAATATATGGCAACACCTGGCGACAGGATTAGGACCGCTAGGGAAGATCGCGGCTACACCCAGGAAGATCTCGCAACCAAGGCGCGAATGAGCAAAGGCTTCCTTAGTGATGTTGAGAACAATAAGCGGAGTGTCAGCGCGGAATATGCATTGCGAATCGCTGATGCGCTGGGTGTTTCGCTGGATTTTCTGATGCGAGGCGAGCCGGGCAAGGAAGAAAATGCACGCGAACCCGTCAAGATTCCGCCAGAGCTGTCACGAGCCGCTCAGGAGCTTGGCCTAAGTTATAGTGAAACTCTTATGTTGCTTGAAGCGCATGAGGCGGTCGTGGCACGGCGCAGCAAACGATCCATGGCGCATGCCACTGTTGACGATTGGAAAAATTTGCATAGCGCTATCAAGAAAGTCTATCCCGATGCCTCTGAAACTCGCAAATAACCCCGTGGTGTGGGGGCTGGCTGCCGACCTCCGCCTCAAACCGAAAGGTGATCCGCTCGAGGCGATCGTCAGGTTCACGCGGCAACGAATCCGGTCCTTCATGGAAGAAATTTCCTGCAGCACGCTCACTGAACTTTTGGCAGTTGCTGCAGCGAAGGTGGACACGCTTTTCGTGGAGATTCACACTGATGAAGATCTACAGACCGTTAAGAAAAAATACATCCGTGAAGGGGAGCTGGGCTTTGCGAATCTCGAATCCCAGTTGGCGCCCGATGTCTATGCGATTACGTTCAAAAGGCTGGAAATGCAACCGCATGACAGGCGATTCATATCGGTAATCGACTGCCGCGGCGAAAAAGGCGCTCGCTGCTACTTCTCCAAGTGGCACGAGATCGCCCATTTACTCACGTTAACGTCGCAGCAGCGACTCAAGTTCTGTCGGAGCCATGTGCCCGCCGAAATTAAGGATCCAGAAGAGGCGGTAATGGATGTCATTGCGGGTGAATTGGGCTTCTTTGACGATATCGTCCGGTCGCACCTGAAGTCGCCACCATCATTTGCTACGATCGCAGAGTTGCGTAAGTGCCTCTGCCCAGAGGCCAGCACACAAGCATCGCTAATCGGTTTCGTTCGCGCGTGGCCCAACCCGTGCCTATTTGTTGAGGCTGGTTTGGCGTTAAGGAAACGCGACGCAGAGCTAAAGAGCCAGGGATCATTTGGCTTTCATGAGCCGCCCGCACCAGCTTTACGCGCCATCCACGTAACACCGAATGACGCGGCACGTCGGTCGAGCCTTTTTATTCCGTGGAATATGCGTGTCCCAGAACAGTCCGTTATCGCGCGGGTACTCGCAGATGACCTACCGGAGCTCGAGGCGAGTGAGAATCTTTCTTGGTGGACCACAAGCGATGGGACAAGACTTCCTGCTCTGCCCGTTGACGTATTGGCCAGACGCGCGGGCCGTAGCGTGCAAGCACTGATTACGCCAATAGAGTAGAAATCGTCTGTTCCGTACGCTGCGGTTTCGGTATTGTTGCCTGCAATGCGCAATTGCAGTCGTTGGCAGCATGCAGCGAATCAACGGCGCCGAAACTTGAATCCGCCCCTCACCCCGGCCCTCTCCCCGCAAGCGGGGCGAGGGAGAAAATCAAGACACATGGAACGTGCGTCGGCCAGCAACGCACTTGGATGATGATCCAAACCCACCCACTTGATTTCCCGAAGACTCTTAACCAATAACCGCAAAGACAGCCCTCGCGTTGTTTACTTCTCATTCCTCAGGGTTTTTTTGCCATCGTCGACTTGTTGAGCGAGCGCGCATCGCGCGGTTTCCAGCGGCCGGAGTCGACCTGCGCGAGAAACTCGGCCGTGATGCGGTTGAATAAATCCGGCTCCTCGAGATTGACCGCGTGGCCGGTGCCTGCGACCACCGTGAGCCGCGCCGACGGACAGACACGCTTGATGAATATCCCCGGTTCGAGGCAGTTGTCGTCCTCGTCGCCGCTCACCACGTGCAGCGGCACCTTGAGTTTCGCCAGTCCGCGCTCGAGACTGTAGACGGTTGGGCGCCGCCCCTGCACGTTGCGCAACGTATTTGCCGAGCCGCGCGCCGAATGTTTCGCGAATTCGGCGCAGAAGTGGGCGAAGCCGCGCGGGTCCTTGTTCTGGAACTGCACGCGCGCCGGGCCGATCTGGTACGGCTTGATCGCGGCCGGGGTGCCGAGTTCCTCGAAGCGCCGCGCCATGATCTCGTTGTCGCGCAGGAACTGGGCGCGCTTGTCCGGGTCGGAGCCGAACCCGACTCCAACGGCGGTCAGCGAGAGCGCGAGGCGCGCGTAGCGCAGGCCGAAGTGGATCGTCGCGTAGCCGCCCATCGAGCAGCCGATGAGGTGCGCCTTGCTGATTTTTAGATGGCGCATGACGCTGGCGATGTCGTCAGTGGCGATCGCCTGCGAGTATCTGGACAGCGCCTGCGGCACGTCGGACGGCGGATAGCCGCGCGCGTTGAACGCGATGCAGCGGTAGCGGCGGCTGAAATAGCGCAGTTGCGCTTCCCAGCTGTGGAGATCGTCGGCGAATTCGTGCACGAACACGAGCGGCGTGCCGCGCCCGGCTTCCTCGTAATACAGCCTGACTCCGTTCGAATTGGCGTATGGCATGAGTTTCTCCCTGGATAATTGGCGTAAACGGTGATTATGCATTGATCAATGCGGCGCAAGCTCGGCGGCGGCAAGATTGCGGAATTTGGCTTCCAGGCCGGCGTCGCTGCTCACGGCGACTTTGTCACGGAATGCGACGCCGCTCATTTATTCAATTCTGATACCGGCGTCTTTCACGACTTTCGCCCACTTCGCGATCTCGGCCTTGATGAATGCGGTGAACTGCTGCGGCGTGTTGCCGATGCCGTCGGCACCCATCGTCGCGAGCCGCTCCCTCACGTCCGGAAGCGCGAGCGCCTTGACGGCCGCGGCGTGCAATTTGTTGACGACCGCCGGCGGCGTGCCGGCCGGCACGAACAGGCCGTTCCAGCCAACGATCTCGTAACCTTTGAGCCCCGACTCGTCGAGCGTCGGCATTTCGGGCAGCAACGGCGAACGTTTCCTGTCGGTGATCGCGAGCGCGCGCAACCGGCCGGCTTTGACGAACGGCAGCGTGCCGGGAATGTTTTCGCACATGAATTGGATCTGGCCGCCGACCAGATCGGCGAGCGCCGGCGCGCCGCCTTTATAGGGTACGTGTATGACCTGGATGCCGGCCATGGTTTTCAGCATTTCGCCCGCGAGATGCGGCGTCGTGCCGGGCCCGCCGGAGCCGAAATTGAGCTTGCCGGGATTGGCTTTGGCGTAAGCGATGAATTCCCGCACCGACTTCACCGGCAGCGACGGATGCGTCACCAGCATCAGCGGCGCCGAGGCGACCGCGGTCACCGGCGTCAAATCCTTTTCGGTGTTGTAAGGCAGTTTTTTGAACAGGCTCGGATTGACGGTGAGCGTGAGGCTCATCATCAGCACGGTGTAACCGTCGGGCTGCGCCTTGGCGACGATATCGGTGCCGATGATGCCGGAAGCTCCCGGCCGGTTGTCGACCACGACCTGCTGGCCGAAGTTGTCGGAAAGCTTTTGCGCGACGAGCCGCGCCATGATGTCGTTGGAACCGGCGCCGGCCGCAAACGGCACCACCATGCGCACCGCCTTGTCCGGATAGGCCTGTCCTGAGCCCGTCGAAGCGGATTGAGCCAGCGCCGCGGTTGATGCGAACAGCAAAGCGAGCAACGATAAACCGGATTGCGTTACCTTGGTCATTGAGGTCCTCCCAGGTGGATTACGGCGCAGATGGCCGAACGTAATCGAGCGACTTGAAGCATAAAGAAACCCGCGCCTTCGATCAACGCGCGGTTTCGGTCTGATGCACGATGCGGATGCCGGCGAGCACCGTGATCGCACCGGCGATCTCGATCCATCCCAGCGTCTCACCGAGCAGTATCCATGCAAAAAGCGCTGCCATCACCGGCTGGAACAACAGTCCCACCGAGGAAAAAGTGGCGGGCAGGTGCGCCATCGCGTAGGCGATCAGGCTTTGCCCCACCACCTGCGACACCAGTGCGAGTCCGATCAGCTTGCCCCAGCCGCCGCCGGTGAGCGGCAGAAATTGCTCGCCGGAGGCCAGCGCCAGCGGCAGCAGCGCGGCCGCGGTGATCGCGCCGCTCCACGCCATGATGCTGGCGGTCGAGGCGCTCGCGCGCAGGCGGGTCACCACGAGTTGGTACCCCGCGTAGAACATCGCGCTCACCACGCCGAGTGCGTCGCCCAGTACTTGGTTGCCTGCCAGCCGAAAATCGCCCCCGATTAGTACCGCCATTCCGGCGAGCGCGGCGGCAAGCCCGGCCAGGAACCTGCCGCTCGGCGTGCGGTGAAACAGTAGCCACGCCGCAAGCGCAACGAAAATCGGCGCCAGATTGGCGAGCAAAGTGGCGTTGGCGACCGAAGTGAGCACGACCGACCAGTGCCACACGGCCAGATCGCCGGCGAAGAGCAGGCCCGCCCAGAGCATGAGCCTGCGCTCGGTCGCCGGAACGGCACGCGCCGGGCGGCCGCGCTCGGCGAGCGCCCAGGCCCACAGCAAAGGCAGCGCCAGGAACACCCGCCAGAACGCGGTCGAGACGGGACCTGTTTCGCTGACCTTGACCCACAGCGCTGAGGTGCCGATGCAGGCAGCGCCGACGAACAGTGCAGTCACGGCGAGCGCCGCACTGCGCGGCGTCTTGGTCAACTCGCGCATGATCCCGGCGGTATTGCGGCGCGGGCGTCACGCCCAACCGTCATTCGCCAAGGGCGCGCCAGCGGCGGTAACCGCGAACCAGCGCAACCGTGGCGAGCACCAGTATCGCCACCAGCATGAACACGAAAAACCCCGGCTTGGCGGCATAGGCAATGACGAACGCGCGGCCGGCAAAGAACTGCCCCGTCATCGCGCCGTAAACAGCGAAAACCACGAGCCCCGTGCCGAGGCCGAAAAAAAACCCCGGCGAGTCGAGGAAGCCCGCGCCCGTTGGCGACGCGAGCAGTTTCTGCAGCGCCGATCTCACGGCGCCGCTCCCGCGTCGGGTGTCACGCGCCTATTTTCCTTCCCACCTGGCTTTGCGCTTTTCGATGAAGGCCTGCATGCCTTCCTTCTGGTCGCGCGACGAGAACAATACCTGGGACGCCTTGGTTTCAAGCCGCAGCGCGGCGTCGAGCGAGGCGTCCTGCCCGGCGAGCACCACTTCCTTGATCTGCTGTACCGCGAGCGGCGGCAGCCCGGCGATCTGCTGTGCCAATGCGACGGCGCGTTTTTCCACTTCGGCGTCGGGCACCAGTTCGCTGACGAGCCCCATCTCGTAGGCTTCCCGCGCGCTGAATGGGTCGCCGGCCAGGCAGATCTTCATCGCTTTGTACTTGCCGACCGCGCGGATCAGCCGCTGCGTGCCGCCTCCGCCCGGAATGATGCCGATCTTGACCTCAGGCTGGCCGAAGCGCGCCGATTCACCGGCGATGATAATGTCGCAAGTCATTGCCAGTTCGCAGCCCCCGCCGAGCGCGAAGCCATTGACCGCGGCGATCACCGGTTTCGGGCACGCTGCGATTACGCGCCACAGTTTGTGCGTGCCGCGCAGCATCATGTCGATGCTGCCGGCGCCGGCCATTTCCTTGATGTCCGCGCCGGCGGCGAAGGATTTGTCGTTGCCGGTGAGCACGATCGAGCGTGTCGCGCCATCTTCGCCGAGTTCTGTCAGGTATTGTGCGATCAGTTTGCGCACTTCGATGTTAAGCGCGTTGCGTGACTCCGGGCGGTTGATGCGGATCAGCGCGACGCCGTCGGCCGGGCGTTCGAGCAATACTACGGGTGCGGTCATGGCGGGGTTCCTTGATGAGGGAGGTGCGGAGATTGACGAGTTCGAAAGCCTAAGCCATACCAAGTGGGAGTGCAAATTTATGCCGCGGCGCCAAAGGAACGTGTGGTATACCCGGGGAACCACAGCAAGCGGTATGCCGTATCATAGGCAGAGTCGGCAGGCCACCTTGTCGCCGCAAGCGGCGGGGCATCCTGAATGCGCTTGGCAAAAGGAGATCCGCTCATGTCCAAAGGGAAAAACTTCGAACCGCAAGGGGTCATTCCCGCTTGCCTGCTGCCCTTCAAGAGCGATTTGAGCATTGATGACGCGGCTTACCGCAAACATCTGCGAGACGTGGTGGCAGTGGCCGGTCTTTCCGCGGTTACCATCAACGCGCATTCCACCGAAGTCGCCTCGTGTAATTTCGATGAGCAGACCCGGGTGCTCGATATCACGATGGATGAGGTTGGAACCGCTATTCCCATCGTGCACGGCGTGTACGCCGACGGCAGCCTTGAAGCGGCTCGCATTGCGCGCATGGCGGAGCGCGGTGGAGCTTCATGCCTGTTGGTGTTTCCGCCGGGACCGCTTGCGCTGGGCGCACTCGCCAGGCCGGAAATGGCGATCGCGCACTTCAAGGCGATCGCGGACGCGTCCACCCTGCCTATCATTTGCTTCCAGTATCCGCTGGCGAGCGGATTGGGTTACCCGGTCGATACGCTGCTCAAACTCGTGGAGGAAGTGCCGTCGATCAAGGCGATCAAGGACTGGTGCAACAGCGTGATGCAGCACGAACGCCAGATCCGCGTGCTCCAGAATCTGCCGCGGCGCGTGAACGTATTGACGACCCACAGCTCGTGGCTCCTCAGCTCGCTCGTACTCGGCTGCAATGGACTGCTGTCCGGGTCCGGCAGCGTCATTGCCGATCTGCAGGTCGCGCTCTGGCAAGCGGTGCAGCAAAACGATCTCGCGCGCGCACGCGCGGTGAACGACCGCATTTTTCCGATTGCGCACGCCTTCTACGCCGATCCCTTTGTCGACATGCACAATCGCATGAAGGAGGCGCTCGTCATCCTGGGCCGCATCCCGTGCGCTGCCGTGCGGCCGCCGCTGGTGAAGCTCAGGGAGGTCGAGATCCGGCGCATTGCACAGGCACTGGAGCAAGCGGGTGTGCGGCGACAGGGGGCGATGGAACGCGCGGCATGACCGCTTTATTCACGCCGATGTCGATCGGCGGCGTGGAGCTGCGCAACAGAATTGTCATGCCCTCGATGACCACGCGGCTGGCGGACCGCGAAGGGCATGTCACAGACGCCACGGTCGCGTACTTCAGGGCACGGGCTGCGGGCGGTACCGCGCTGATTACCGTGGAAATGGCGTCTCCGGAACGCTCCGGGCGACATCGCGCCCGCGAGCTCGGCATATACGACGATCGTTTTCTGCCCGGACTCAACCGCCTGGTCAGCGAAATCCACGCGTGCGGCGCGAAAGCGTCGATACAGCTCGGCCACGCGGGAGGTCACACGCGTGAAGATGTGTGCGGCGAGCCGCCGATCGCGCCCTCGGCAGTGCCGCACTACGTCTACGAAGTCACGGGCCAGACGATTACGCCGCTCGCGATGAGCCAGGAGAGAATCGCCCGCACCATCGACGCGTTTGTCGCAGCGGCAAAGCGCGCGCGCGTGGCGGGTTTCGATTGCGTCGAACTGCACGCGGCGCACGGTTACCTGTTTTCGCAGTTTCTGTGTCCCGAAGAAAACCGGCGTCTGGACGAATATGGCGGATCGCTCGGCAACCGCGCGCGTATCGGCCTCGATACCCTGCGGCGCATCAAGGTGGAGTTGCCCGGTTTCCCGGTCGTTTTCCGCCTGAGCGTTGAAGATTTTTTCCCGACGGGGCTGCATTTTGAAGAAGGTTTCATTGTCGCGAAATGGGCGGCCGCGGCAGGCGCCGATGCAATTCACGTCTCGGCCGGGCACTACCGCTCGCTGCCTACCGCGCATCGCATGATTCCGCCGATGGAATATCCGGAAGGCGTGTTCCTCGATTACGCGGCACGCATCAAGGGCGACGTCGCGGTGCCGGTCATCGCGGTGGGCCGGCTCGGGAACCCGGCGATCGCCATGGCGGCGGTCGATACCGGCAAAGCGGACTTCGTCGCATTGGGGCGCTCGCTGATCGCGGATCCCGAGTGGGTGAACAAAGTTGAGCGCGGTGTGCCGGTCAGACGCTGTCTTGCGTGCAACAAGTGTATTGACGAAATGCGCGGCGGCGATTCCCTCACCTGTCTGGTGAATCCGACTGCCGGTCGCGAGCTGGAATTTGCTGCCGGGACCATCGCCCGGAAAGGCGAGCGCATAGCCGTGATCGGCGCCGGTCCCGCCGGACTTTCGTACGCCTCGCTGGTCGCGCAGGGCAACCGCGTCACGGTGTTCGAGCGGGAGCGCGTTTCTGGAGGCGCTTTCCGCTATGCCGGAAGGGCGCCGCAATTCCAGGGAGTCGAAGCGAAGCAGGAGTCCCTCGACGCCTACGTGGGTGAGCTCGAGCGCACCTGCACGCAGGATGGCGTGACGTTCGAATATGGTGTTGATGTTGCGAAATCTCCGCAAGCCCTGCGCGATTACGATCGTATCGTCATCGCGACGGGTGCCCAGTACCGGTTCGGATGCGGTCCAATTATTTATTGGCTGCTTGAGCACCGATGGGGCAAATCGCGGCTCATGCGCAGACTATTCTCGTCAGAGCGGCTGCGGAACTGGTTTTATTACCGTGCGCGTAAGCCCACCGGCGGGGCGCACGGTGCGCTGGCACGGCCCGGTCAGAAGATCTCGATCATTGGTGACGCGGCACAAGCGGGCAAAGGAAAAGAAGCGATCGCCTCGGCGTTCCGCACAGCCTATTTTGCAGAATAATACTCACCCGGGGTCCGGCCGTCATCGGTTGAGTGTCAGTCCCTGGTCAGAAGCGGCCACAGCTGGTCAGCGCCGGCAGCGGCGAGCGCGCGCCCAAGCTCGGCCGCCCATGCGGTTTCGTTGCCGAATTCGTCGCGCCAGGCCCACAGCCGCAGCGTCGAGTGATGCAGCGCGTATTCGTCGGTGACGCCGATCGCGCCGTGTACCTGGTGTGCGATCAGGGCGCCTTCGTGTGCCGCCTGCGCGGTGCGGATTTTGGCGGAGGCAACCGCGAGCAGCGAATTTTCGCCACGATCGAGCGCGCCGGCAGCCGACAGCGCGGCAGCCACCGCCGCCGCGACCTCGCCGGCAAAACGCGCAAGCTCCTGTTGTATGGCCTGAAACTGCCCGATTTTGCGTCCGAACTGGATACGCTCGGTCGAGTAACGGACCGCCAGCTCCAATGCCCGCTCGAGTGCTCCCGCCATCAGCAACGAGCGCGCCAGCGCGCCGCGCAGTCTGAGCGCCGCATGATCCACGCAGGAGGCTGCCGGTGCGACGAGATTTTCCGCCACGACCACGCCGTCGAGCACCACGTCGTCACGCGGCTCCAGGGCAAGGTTGCTTCCGGGGCTGACCTTGCACTGCTTCGGATCGACGCACGCAACCATGGCACCGGCGGGGCCGGAGACGAGCACGACCAGGCGGTGCGCAATGCGCGCCCACGGCACGCGCCGCATGCTTCCCGACAAACTCCACTGTGTGCCGTGCTGGCGGGCGGTCACGTTTTCTCCGTGTACCGGGCCGAACGCCAGCGGGCCACTTTCCATCGGCAGCCTGCAACTCGCGAGCATCCAGCCCGCGATCGCAGTTTCAGCCAGCGGAATCGGTGCCGCATAACGGCCGGCGATAAGCAACACCGCCCCCAGATCGGACAGCGAGCCGCCGGCGCCGCCGGCTTCCTCGGCGATCGACACGAGCGGCAGCTGCGCTTCTTCAACGATGCGCCACAGCTCGGACGACCAGCCGTCGCGCTTGGCGGCATCGAGCAACCTGGCGTCGACGTGATCGGCGAACAGACGCGTCGCCGACTCGATCAGCATCGCGCGGACTTCGCTCGTGTCATTCATTTCAGCGGCCCCAGCAATTTGCGCGCGATGACGCTGCGCAGCACCTGCGTCGTGCCGCCGCGGATGGTCGACACGGGAGAACAGACGACGGTTTCCGCTAGGTAGCGCTCGAACGTATCCGCAGCGTCAGGCGTCGGCTCGACCTCGAACAGCAGGCGCGCGGCGTCGATGATTTCGCGCTCGAAGAACGTTCCCATATCTTTCACCAGCGCCGCTTCGGTGGCGAGATCGACGCTCGCTTTGGGGGCGCCGTCAGCGCCGTCAGGCCCGGGATCGAGCGTCATGGCGATCGCGAGCGACATGCGCCGCAGCGACCACAGCCGGGCGGCGAGTTTTCCCGCCATTTCCAGCGCGCGCGCATCGGGTGCCGAGCCGAGCCGGCGCATCAATTCGGTGAACAGCGGAAAGGTGGTCATGTAGCGCTCGGGGCCGCTCCTCTCAAGTGCGAGTTCGGAGGTTACCTGCTTCCAGCCCTGGCCGATGGCTCCCACCACCCCGGCGTCGGGAACGAACACGTTGTCGAGAAACACTTCGTTGAAGGTGTGGCGGCCGTCGAGGAAGCGGATCGGCCGTATCGTTACGCCGGGCGCGTCGAGTTCGACGATCAATTGTGACAGCCCTTCGTGACGGTCGCCCGCTGCGGGAGCGGTGCGGCACAGCACGAAAAACGCATGCGCCCGGTGCGCCCAGCTCGTCCACACCTTCTGTCCGGTCACGCGCCAGCCGCCGGGCGCGCGCTCGGCGCGCGTTTTTACCGAGGCCAGATCGGAGCCGGAATTGGGCTCGCTCATGCCAAGCGCAAACGAGTACTCGCCGCGCGCGATCGCCGGCAGAAAGCGCTGCTTTTGCTCTTCGCTGCCGTAGCGCAGCAGGCTGGGGCCGGTCTGGCGGTCGCCGAACCAGTGTGCGGCGCACGGCGCGGCAACCGCAAGCATTTCCTCGGTCACGACAAAGCGTTCGAGGTAGGAACGCTCCTGTCCGCCGTAGCGCTTCGGCCAGGTCATTCCGATCCAGCCGCGCGCGGCGACCCTGCGGGTGAATTCGGCATTGAACTCGGTGTGCCCGAGATGCGGCTGGAACGCCTGAGCAGCGATTTCCGCGCGCAGGAATTCGCGCACTTCGTGCTGCAATTGGCGCGCCGGGGCGGGAAGCTCGAGCGCGGAGAAATCAACCTGCTGGAACATGCCCCCGCTCACTGGGCTCTCAGGTTGGTGGCTTTTACCACTTTCGCATATTTTTCGATTTCATCCCGAATGAACGCGCCGAACTGCTCCGGGGTGCCGCCGATCGGCTCGATGCCCTCGTTCATGAAGCGGTCGTGAACTTCACGGGTGGCCTCGATTCGGGCGATTTCGGTATTGAGCCGCGCCACGATGTCCTTCGGGGTTTTCGCCGGCGCCATCAGGCCGAACCAGGTCGTCGCCTCGTAGCCCTTGAGGCCTGACGCATCAATGGTGGGCACGTCGGGAAGGGCCGGAAAGCGCTTGAGACTGCCGATCGCGATCGCGCGCAGCCGCCCGCTCTTGATATGCGGCAGCAACGCCGGCACGCCGCTGAAAATCATTTCAACCTGGCCGCCGATGGTGTCGGTCAGCGCCGGTGAGTTGCCCTTGTAAGGCACGTGGACGATGTTGACCCCCGCCATCAGCTTGAGCAGCTCTCCCGCCATCATGTTCGAGCTGCCGAGTCCCGACGAGGCGTAATTGAGCTGGCCCGGGCGCGTCCTGGCGAGCGCGATCAGTTCCCGCAGGTTTTTCGCCGGCAGCGACGGATGCACCGACAACACGTTGGCGCCCTTCACGCACAGGATCACCGGCGCGAAATCGCGCAGCGTGTCGTACGGCATCTTCGGGTAGAAACTCATGTTGATCGCGTTCGAGGCGCCGCCCATCAGGAGGGTATAGCCATCCGCGGGTGCCTTGGCCACGAGCTCGGAGCCGATGTTGGTGCCGCCGCCCGGGCGGTTCTCGACCACGATCTGCTGCCCGAAGACATCGGTGAGCTTGGCCGCGATCACCCGCGCGGTGAAGTCGGTGTTGCCACCGGGCGCGTACGGGACCACCACGCGGACTGTTTTTTGCGGATAGCTTTGTGCGGGCGCACCGGTGCTGGCGAGCGCGGCGGCGGCAAATGCGATGGCAATGGCTGATTTCATATCCCCTCTCCGACTGAAAAACGATTAACCGCGGATAAACGTCGCTAGATTCTGGTGACTTCGTTGATGAGCGGCTGGTTGCGGGCCCAGCGTATCAGATTATCAAGAAACATCGCATTGACGCGAGCGTCATTGCCGGCTGACGCTGATGCGTTGTGCGGCGTGACGAGCACATTCGGCATATCCCATAGCGGCGAGTTGGCTGGCAGCGGCTCCTGCGCGAACACGTCGAGATAAGCGCCGGCCAGGTGTCCGCTTTGCAGTGCCGCAGTCAGCGCGGATTCGTCGATGATTTCGCCGCGGGCGATGTTGATCACGCGCGCACCCCGCGGCAGCCTCGCGAGCAACGCTGCGTTTATCACGCCGCGCGTCGCGTCGGTGAGCGGGCACGCAATGACCAGCCAGTCGCTGCGCGCGAGCAGCCCGGGAAGCTTGTCGGGCGTGTGGATTTCGTCCGCGTGCGCGGTCTTGACGGCATTGCGGCGCACGCCGACCACATACAGGCCGAGCATGCCCGCGAGCCGCGCGATCTCCGTTCCGATTGCTCCCATGCCGTACACGAGCATGACCTGGCCGCGCAGATCGCGCGGCAAATCGCCCGCGCGCATCGGATCCCATTCATGGTTGCGCTGGCCGGCCAGCCAGCGCGGAAAATTGCGCGCGAGATAAAGCATGCCGGCGATCGCGGTCTGCGCGATCGGCTCGGCGGCTGACCCTGCTGCCGTGGTGAGCCGCACGCCCCGCTCGAGGATGGTCGCGAACACCGGGTGATCGACTCCGGCATTGAAGACCTGCAGCCACTTGAGGCCGGGCGCTTTGCGCGTCGCCGAAAAGAACTGTCTGGAGAACTCGGGAACCACGTCGCCGCTGAAATAGGCAGCCTCGGCGCGCACGGCAACCGCGTCTTCGATGCGCGCTTCGGGATCTATGGGGAGCACCAGCAATTCGAGTTCGACGCCATCGCGCCCGGCAGCGGCAACGAAGCCGGCGCCGTAGCGGGCATTGCAACGATGCGAGATCAGCACGGCGGTCACGATTCGGGTTTTGGGTTTCGGATTTCGGGATTCCCGTTATTTTAGTGCGAATTTGCTAAGATGCGGGCCGGAACCCGTCTCTCGAAAGTGCTTCCCGTGTCCATCAACACGCTTGAACTCGCAAAACAGCTCATCTCGCGCCGCTCGGTCTCACCCGATGATGCAGGTTGCCTCGATATCCTGATCGACCTGCTGAAGCCACTTGGTTTCGAATGCGAGAAGATCAGCATGGGCGGCGTCGACAACCTGTGGGCGCGGTGCGGGGCCGCAGGTCCGTTGGTGTGCTTTGCCGGCCACACCGATGTCGTGCCGACCGGGCCGCTCGAGCAATGGGCGAGCGATCCGTTCGTACCGACGATCAGGGATGGAGTGCTCTACGGCCGCGGCGCTGCCGACATGAAAAGCTCGCTGGCCGCATTCGTCGCTGCAATTGCTGACTTCGTCGGGGAGTATCCCGGCCACCCGGGTTCGATCGCGTTGTTGCTGACCTCGGACGAGGAAGCAGCGGCGGTCGACGGCACGGTGCGCGTGGTCGAGGCGCTCAGGCAGCGCGGGGAGAAAATGGATTACTGCATCGTCGGCGAACCGACTTCGGCCGCAAAACTCGGGGACATGATCAAGAACGGCCGGCGCGGTTCGCTTTCCGGAAACCTCACGGTCAAGGGCGTGCAGGGCCACGTCGCCTATCCGCACCTGGCGAAAAACCCGATTCACGCAATCGCGTCCGCAATTGCCGAGCTCGCGCAGACTCAGTGGGACAGCGGCAATGAATACTACCCGCCGACCACCTGGCAGATCTCCAATTTCAACTCCGGCACCGGCGCCAACAACGTGATTCCCGGCGCAGCGCATATCAAGTTCAACTTCCGATTTTCGACCGCGAGCACCCTTGAATCGCTGCAGACGCGGGTGCACGGCATCCTCGACCGGCACGGCGTGCCCTACGATCTCGAATGGCGTTACGACGGCCGGCCGTTCCTGACGAAGAAAGGCGACCTCGTCGATGCGGTGGGGCGCGCGATCAAAAGCGTGACCGGGATCGATACCAGGCTCTCGACGAGCGGCGGTACTTCCGACGGCCGTTTTATCGCCGACATCTGCCCGCAGGTGGTGGAATGCGGCCCCACCAACGCCACCATCCACAAGATCAACGAGTGCATCAGACTCGACGAACTCGAGCAGTTGCCGAAGATATACTTGCAGACGCTGAAAAACCTGCTGATCAAGTAGATGCCCCGCTCCGACAACGTTATGGAATTGCCCAAAGACCTGCCGGTGCCGCAGGATGATGGCGCATGCAACCACCTGACCGGCATGAAGCTGCCAGCGCTTGCGCTCGCCTCGACGCGCGGCCGCCGGGTCGATCTGTCCACGCTCGCGGGCACGACCGTCGTTTACATCTATCCGCGCACCGGCCGCCCCGATCAGGAAGTGCCGACCGGCTGGAACGCGATCCCCGGCGCGCGTGGCTGCACGCCGCAGTCGTGTGCATTCCGCGACCACTACCAGGAACTCAGACGGCTTGGCGTCGCGGAATTGTTCGGGCTCTCAACGCAGGACACGGCGTATCAGCAGGAAGCGGTCGACCGGCTGCACCTGCCGTTCGAATTGTTGAGCGACGCAAAGCTGAAATTCACGCGAGCGCTGCGGCTGCCGATGTTCGAAGTCGACGGCATGAGGCTGATCAAGCGTATTACGCTGATTGCCCGTGACGGCAAGATCGTGAAAGTGTTCTATCCGGTGTTTCCGCCGGACAGTAACGCGGGTGCAGTGATTAAGTGGCTAACCGCGGTTGGCGGCAGCTAGCAACGGCTGCAATCATCCCCCGACGGCGCGATGAATCTGCGCGCTACGGCGATGGCGTTGATCATGGGTGTAGCCGTAGGGCACGGTTGTAGGGCACGGGTGCAGGGCGCAAGGACGCGGCTTTAGCGCGCCGATCCCGCCGACCCTGCTGACTTCTTCGAGGCATCACCGCGGAAGGTGTTTGCGATCAGCGGTTTCGCATTGGCCTGCGGCACGTGGCAGGCCGTGCATTGATAGCGCGCCGCGGATACTTCTGACAGCACTTTTCCGTCGCGGTCCTTGAAATGGCTGTCGGCAATTTTCGGCGCTTTTACGTTCCTGTAATTTTCGGGTCCGTGGCAGGACAGGCAAGGGTTGCTCTGCAAAGTCACTTCGTCGAAACCTTCGATCGAGTGCGGAATCACCGGCGGCTGCGTGCTGAACGTGCGTGCTACGGGTTTCTGGCTGCCGGGCGGCTTGCCCGCGTAGGGACGTTCCGGCGGCGCCTGGTCGATTGCGGCGGCATCGGCGCCGCGCAGCGTTTGCACGCGGGATGTGCCCGGTTGCGCGGGTGCTGGTTGTGACAGTATCAGGCCGAGCGTGGCGAGAAGAATCGTGACGGACTTGTTCATGAGAGGCTCCTTGGCGTCAGGACAATTGAACGGGCGGTTCAGCTGAGCGCGTTGCAGGCTGTTGGACAGGAGCCTGCGGCTTGCTGCGATTGCTGAAACGGGTAGCGAAGGCAAAGACGCCCCTGGAGCAGACGTCGATGCAACGGCCGCAATTGGTGCAGTTGGGCGAAAGTATCACCGGGCCGCGGCCCTGTTCCGCGCCCTTGAGCGCGGGCTTGATCACCAGCGGTTCCGGGCACACGGCATAGCAATCGGCGCAATCGTTGCACTGCTCGCGCCGCACCGCTGAGACGCGCAGCGGGCTGAACTTTCCGATCACGCTGTAGAACGCACCGACCGGGCACAGGTGCCCGCACCACGCGCGCTCGGCGACGAAGAGATCGAGCACGAACACCGCGGCGATGACGATCCACCCGGCGCCCATGCCGAAAATGATTCCCCGGTGCAGCATCGACACCGGATTCACCAGTTCCCAGGCGATGGTGCCGGTAATCAAGGCAAGCGCCAGCGTCATCGCCAGAATCCAGTAGCGTGTAGCGTGCGAGAACCGCGCACCGCCGCGCACGCCGAGCTTTGCGCGCAGCCAGTGCGCCGCGTCGGTCACCACGTTAACCGGGCATACCCACGCGCAGTAAGCGCGCCCGCCGGCCAGGAAATACGCAACCAAAACGATCGCCGCGCCGATCAACGCGTTACGTTCAGGACGATCTCCGGCGGCAAACGACTGCAGCAGCACGTACGGGTCGGTGAGCGGCAACACGCCGAGCGTCAGGCTGTAGTTGAGATTGCCCTTGACGATCCAGTAGCCGAGCCATGGCCCGGCGAGAAACAGCGCGAGCACCGCGAATTGCGACACGCGGCGCGCGAGCAGCCATTGCTGCGCGCGCAGCCAGCCTTTGGCGCGGATCGCCTCGGCGCCGATGCCCGGTTTCATTTCACGTTCTCCGGCATGCGGTCCGGCAGATCGATGATGCCATCGATGAGCGGTTTGCCGGCCTTTTTCTGCTCTTCCCATCCGAACCGGTAGTGCCGGCCGCCGGCGCCTTGCGCCAGGTGGCGCGGCAGCACGCGGATTGCCGCCGCTTCCAGCACGCAGGCTTTTTCGCACTTGCCGCAGCCGGTGCACCGGTCCGAATGCACGGTCGGAATGAACAGGGTGTGCTTGCCGGTGCGTGCGTTGTGTTGTGGCTCGAGCGTAATCGCCTTGTCGATGAGCGGGCATACCCGGTAGCAGACGTCGCAGCGCAACCCGAGAAAGTTGAGGCAGGTTTCGTGATCGACCAGCACCGCGAGACCCATGCGCGCCTTGTCGATATCCTTCAATTCGTGGTCGAGCGCGCTCGTCGGGCACGCTTTCACGCACGGAATGTCGTCGCACATTTCGCACGGCCCGCTGCGCGCAGTGAAATATGGAGTGCCGGTGGCGATGTCCTGCCCGGCCCTGGCAAGGTCGAGGACGTGGTATGGGCAATCGCGTACGCACATCCCGCAGCGAATGCACGCGCCGAGAAACCCGGCTTCCGCAAGCGCACCCGGCGGGCGGATCGCGGTCGGCGGCAGCGCTTTAGCCTGCTTCGCGTACAGCCCGACCCCGAGGCCAAGCATGCTGACGCCGCACGCGAGCTTCGCCGTGTCGAACAGGAACTGCCGGCGTGCCGCTGCCTTGAATTTGCTTTCGTCTAGCATCGTTGCGCTCGATTGCGCAAGGCGGCGGTGCCTTTACCGCCTCACGCCTTTCGCTCTCACGCCTTCACGATCTTGACCGCGCACTTTTTGAAGTCGGTCTGTTTCGAGATCGGGCACGTGGCATCAAGCGTGAGCTTGTTCACGAGCCGGCTCTCGTCGAAAAACGGCACAAACACGAGGCCTTCCGGAACTTTATTACGGCCGCGCGTTTCGACTTTGGTAGCTATCTCGCCGCGGCGGCTGATTACTTTCACCGTGTCGCCGCGTTTCAGGCCGCGTTTTTCGGCGTCTTTCGGGTGCATGAATACCCACGCATCCGGGAATGCCCGGTAGAGCTCGGGCACGCGCCGCGTCATGGTGCCGGTGTGCCAGTGTTCGAGCACGCGGCCGGTGGCGAGCCATAAATTGTACTCGGCGTCCGGCGATTCGGCCGGCGGCTGGTACGGCAGAGCGAAGATGACCGCCTTGCCGTCCGGTTTGCCGTAGAACCGCACGCCCTCGCCTTTCTTCACGTATGGATCGTAGCCTTCGCGGAAACGCCACAATGTTTCCTTGCCGTCGACTACCGGCCAGCGCAGGCCGCGCGCCTTGTGGTACATCTCGAACGGCGCGAGATCGTGCCCGTGACCGCGCCCGAACTTCGCGTATTCCTCGAACAGCCCTTTCTGCAGGTAGAAGCCGAAGTGCCTGGCCTCGTCGTTCTCGAACCCCTGCTGCAGGTCCTTGAGCGGGTACTTGTTGACCTCGCTGTTGGCAAACAGTACGTCGAACAGCGTCTTGCCGCGGTATTCAGGTTTCTTCGCGACCAGTTCTTCGCCCCACGCTTCCGCGACCTTGAAGCGCTTGGAGAACTCGACGATCTGCCACAGATCTGACTTCGCCTCGCCCGGCGCCTTGACCTGCTGGCGCCAGAACTGGCTGCGCCGCTCGGCATTGCCATAAGCGCCTTCTTTCTCCGTCCACATCGCGGCGGGCAGGATCAGGTCGGCGGAAAGCGCGGTCACCGTCGGGTAGGCATCGGAAACCACGACGAAGTTGTCGGGATTGCGGAATCCCGGATAACGCTCCTGCGTGAGGTTGGGACCCGCCTGCATGTTATTGGTGCACAGGGTCCAGTAGAAATTGAGTCGGCCGTCCTTCAACGCGCGGTCCTGCGCCACTGCGTGCAAGCCGATCTGGCCGGGGATGGTGCCTGCGGGCAGTTTCCAGATCTGCTCCGCGATTTCGCGGTGCTTCGGGTTCATCACCACCATGTCGGCGGGCAGCCGGTGCGCGAAGGTGCCGACCTCGCGCGCGGTGCCGCACGCCGACGGCTGCCCGGTCAATGAGAATGGCCCGTTGCCCGGCTCGGAAATCTTGCCGGTCAGCAGGTGGCAGTTGTAGACCATGTTGTTGGCCCACGTGCCGCGCGTGTGCTGGTTGAAGCCCATCGTCCAGTACGACACGACCTTGATCTTGGGGTCGGCATAGAGCCTGGCAAGCGCTTCGAGCTTGTCCTTTGGTACGCCCGAGATCTCGGCAGCCTTGTCGGCGGTGTACTCGGACACGAACTGCCTGAAGTCCTCGAAGCTGATTGGATCGGCCTTGTTGGGATCGCCCTTGGGTTTGCCGTCGGCACCCGGGTAGCCGTTGTTGTTGGCGACCTGCTCCAGCGGATGATTCGGGCGCAGCCCATAGCCGATGTCGGTCACGCCCCTCATGAAGTTGACGTGCTTCTTGACGAACTCCTCGTTGACGCTGCCCGACTGGATGATGTAATTACAGATGTAGTTGAGGATCGCCAGATCGGTTTGCGGCTTGAAGATGAGTGCCATGTCGGCCGACTCGGTGCTGCGATGGCTGAACGTGGAGAGCACCGCGACCTTGACGTGCTTGGCGGTCAGGCGCCGGTCGGTGAGCCGGGACCACAGGATCGGGTGCATCTCGGCCATATTCGAGCCCCATAGCACAAACGCATCCGCGCGTTCGATGTCGTCGTAGCATCCCATCGGTTCGTCGATTCCGAACGTGCGCATGAAACCGGCCACCGCGCTCGCCATGCAATGACGCGCGTTCGGGTCGATGTTGTTGGAGCGCAGCCCGGCCTTCATGAACTTCGCGCCGGCGTAGCCTTCCCAGATCGTCCATTGGCCGGAGGCGAACATGCCGACTGAAGCCGGGCCTTTCGCTTTCAGCGCGGCCTTGCACTTTTCTTCCATGATGTCGAAGGCCTGCTTCCAGGTCACCGGCGCGAACTCGCCGTGCTTGTCGAACTTGCCGTTTTTCATGCGCAGTAATGGGCGGGTGAGCCGGTCCTTGCCGTACTGGATCTTGGCGAGGAAGTAGCCCTTGATGCACGCCAGTCCGCGGTTTACCGGCGCATCGGGGTCGCCTTGGGTTGCGACCACCCGGCCATCCTTGACCCCGACCAGCACACCGCAGCCGGTGCCGCAGTAACGGCACGCGCCTTTGTCCCAGCGGATGCTTTTGTCTTCGGCGGGGGTGGTTGCCGCGCCCGCCGGCAGGCTGATGCCGGCCACCGCGGTAGCGGCCGCGGCCGCGTTCGCTTTGATGAATTCGCGCCTGGTGAGATTCATTTGTCCGTCTCCTGTGGAAGACCATCGTCGCAATACTGGTAGACGAGCGATGCCGAGATCACCCCGTCCAGTTGATGCAGTTTGAGAAAAACATCCGGTAGCTCGTATCCCTCGCCGTCCTCGATGGTGAGAACGAGGCGGCCGTCGTTGCCGTCGGCGTGGATTTCGACACCTGAGATCGCAGCCAAACCGGTGCGCACGCCGCCAAGCTTTTCCGGCTGCGCACGCAGAATCACGCTTGAAATGTTCATGGCCCGATTGAAACCCGCATCGACCTGCTTGGCCCGGCCCAGCATTACCTTGAGTCGTATTTATAGTCGCGCGGCGGCGCGATGGCCTTGATTTAGCTCAAGCAAAGGCGAGCGAAACTTGAGCCGACTTGCGGAAAATCAAGGAACAAAGGGGGAAAGAGGGGTTTACTGAAACTGCGTCGGCCGCGCTATGTGATTCAGCACCCATCCATGCCCAACCCGATAATCGAGTTCACCACCGACCAGCGCTTCGTGCGCCGTGCACGCGAATTGAAAACTATCGCCGCCATGCTGCGCATGTACTGCCGCGCCCACGGACACCAGCCGCGCGCGTCGCTGTGCGCGAGCTGCAACGAACTGCTGGAGTATGCGAGCCGCAGGCTGGAGCGCTGCGTCTTCGGCGACGCCAAGCCGACCTGCGCCAATTGTCTGGTCCACTGCTACAGTGCCGACATGCGCGAGCAGGTACGGATCGTCATGCGCTGGGCGGGACCGCGCATGCTGCGCCGCCATCCCATACTCGGCATTCTGCATCTCATCGACGGCCGGCGCCCTTCCCCACGCCTGCCGGAAAAGCCGCCAAAGCGCGAAAGCCAGACAGGGATCAAGGTCACTTAGGGTAGCGCTCGCGCATCACACGCGAGTTGAGCAACAGACCCGCCAGCAAGCTGTACAGCGCCACCGCGCCGAGTATCGCCGCCGCGAGCGCCCAGTTCTGGCCGAGCGACTGGCGCGCCTCGGCCAGCTGCCAAGCCGTGTGTAGCCAAGTGGCGGCTGCGCCATAGGCGAGGACTTGCAGCAGCACGAGGCTGAGCCTGCGGCGGTTAAAAAAGGCGAAAGGCGCGGCAATACAAAGCAACACCAGTAATATATTGCCCGCGCGCAGAAAATGCGCGCCCAGGAGCAACGCGGCTAGCGAGTACAGGATGACGCGAATTAACATGGGTAAAGCGCCCGCAGCGACCGGTTCCGGCATCCGAGAGGATATCGCAGAGGCGTGATATTACGCTAACAGCGGGGCGTGGCCTCTGCTGCGCGGGACGACCGCCACCAGGCCCGCTCGCTCTTCAAGGAATGCGACGCTTTCGTGCAGGGTGGTGCGCAGACGCAGCACCTGCGTTATCCTGCCGGGCAACCCATGAAGATTTTCTACGGCTGGCGTATCGTGGTTGCCAGCGGCGCAATGCAGTTACTGCAGAGCCTGCTGCTGAACCAGGCTTTCGGAGTCTACCTTGCGGTCCTGGTCGAGGAGCGCGGCTGGAGCAAGACGGCACTTTCCGGCGCGGCCGCGCTTAAATCGGTGGAGGTCGCGCTGCTCGGCCCGGTGCTCGGCTGGATGGTCGACCGCTTCGGGTCGCAGGGCATCGTGCGCGCCGGCATCGTTATGTTCGGCATCGGCTTCATGCTCCTCAGCCAGACCGATACGCTGGCGGGTTTCTATGCGGCGTTTGTGGTGGTCGCACTCGGCTCGAGCATGTTCAGCAACTTCGTCGTGAGCGTGACGATCATCCAGTGGTTCGAGAAACGCCGGGCCCGCGCACTCTCCGCGCTCCAGTTCGGCGGCGCAATCGGCGGCGTTTTTGTGTTCCTGGTTGCCTGGTCGATTCAAGCCTACGGCTGGCGGGCAACGGCCTTCGGTTCGGGCGTCATCGCGATCCTGATCGGCTGGCCGCTCGCACGGGTGATCCGCAGCCGCCCGGAGGACCACGGCGAAACGGTGGACGGCCTGTCCCCTGCGCCCAGGGACACCGTACATCCCGAGGCGTCCTCCCGGCGCGCGTTCAGCGCGCGCGAAGCGATGCGTACCAGTACTTTCTGGCTGCTCTCGATCGGCCATGGCTTCGCGCTCCTGGTCGTATCGGCCGTGAACGTGCATGCCATCACGCATATCAAGGAGGGCCTGGGCTACTCGCTCGCCCAGGCCTCGTTCGTCATCACGCTGGTGACTCTCGGACAATTCCTCGGCGTGATGCTCGGCTGGGTGATCGGCGAGAAATTCGAGAAACGCCTGGTCATCGCCGCCTGCATGCTGATGCACGCGGTTGGCCTGCTCATGATCACCTATGCTACCGGTCCCGTCATCCTGGCGGTTGCCGCGCTGGCGCACGGCACGGGTTGGGGTCTGCGCGGCCCCTTCATCCATGCGATCCGCGCTGACTACTTCGGCCGGCGCTCGATCGGCATGATCACGGGACTCGCGTCGTTGATCATTGTTTTCGGCCAGATCGGCGGACCGCTGCTGGCCGGTGCGCTCGCCGACTGGACCGGGAACTACCGCGCAGGTTTTACCGTCCTGGCGGTGCTTGCCGGCCTGGGGTCGTTGTTTTTCCTGTTGGCGAAACCGCCCAAGTAGATTGGCGGTCGCTGGCTGCCGCGGTTCCTACTGCAGTGGCGAGAACGAGGCGGGCATCACGATCTTGTTTTCCTGCGCGGTGAGCTGATACTCCGGGGTGCCGAGTTTCTTGGCCGAAGGCGGCCACACGCCCGCAGCCTGCGCTTTGCTGCGCGCGTCGTTGCGCGCATCGAGCGAGGGATAAGGCCAGATGTGCACGAACTTGTTGAGGCCGCCCAGTTCCGAATACCACGCCGCGCCCAGCGGGCTGAACTGCAGCCGTGCCGGAAGCGCTTTTTCCCACACCGCCATGATCTTGGGGAGAGCACCCGGGGCGTAGGTGTAGGTTCGCATCTCGAAATAGGGACCCATTTTGCCCGGCTTGAGTTCCGGCGAAATCGCGAACGGGATCATGATCTCCGAACGCATGCCGACGATGAACTCGAAGGTATCCGGGGGCCAGGCGCCGTCCTTGACCGCCGCGGCGCGGATGCGGCCCCGTTCCTCCAGATCCCGGTACGGCCAGACGTGAATGATCTGGTTGAGCGGGCCGATCTCGGTATGCCAGAACGCCGCCAGCTCGGAATATTTCCTGCGCTTTTCGTACATTTCCCCGAAGCGTTTTTCGACCTCCGGCAGCGAGCGCGGTTTGAGATCGTAGGTCCTCATTTCATAAATCATGGTTCTTCCCCCTTCTGGTTGAACATCATTCAAGCCGGATGCCCGCATCCTTGATCACTTTGGCCCATTTTTCCATCTGCGCACGGAAAAAAACGTCGAACTGCTCCGGCGTGCTGACTACCACTTCGTTGCCGTCCTGGGCCAGTCGCTCGCGCGTTTCCGGCGCGGTGTAACCTTTGGCAATCACCTGCTGCAGCCTGGCGATCACGTCCTTCGGGGTCCCCGCGGGCGCGGACACGCCCGTCCATGGGCTGGCTTCGAATCCGGGCAGGGTATCGGCGACCGGCGGTACGTCGGGCAGTATCGACGCCCGTTGCGGGCTGCTCACGGCGATCGCCCGCAGCCTGCCGGATCTGATGTGAGGGACCACGGACAGGATGGCCACCAACTGCCACGAGATTTCGCCGCTGATCACGGCGATCGTCGCGGGACCCGCGCCCTTGTACGGCACGTGTACCATGCGCACACCCGCCATGAGAGGCAATATTTCTCCGCCGAGATGCGTGGAGGTGCCATTGCCTCCGGAGCCGAACGTAACCTGGTCGGGTCTCGCCCGCGCCAGCGCGATCAGTTCGCGCACCGATTTCACGGGCAGCGAGGGATGAATCACCAGCACATTGGGCGACGATACGAGTTGGGTGACCGCCGTCAGGTCGCGCAGCGTGTCAAAAGGCAGTTTGCGCAACAGGCTTGGATTCGTGACGGTGCTCGTCGATGCCATCAGCAGGGTGTAGCCGTCGGCAGGCGACTTGGCAACGATGTCGGTGCCGATCACGGTACCTCCGCCCGCGCGATTTTCCACGATCGCCTGCTGGCCCAGGCCCTCGGTCAGCTTTTGGGCGACGAGCCGCCCCAGGATG
>Ga0080064_1002355_pt1 | contig 32488 bp, 39 predicted proteins | sample Subgrocontami54m_FD_69260 | JGI IMG/M metagenome (GOLD analysis project Ga0080064, IMG submission 69260) | Subsurface groundwater microbial communities from S. Glens Falls, New York, USA - GMW46 contaminated, 5.4 m (SPADES assembly) (version 2) ...
GTATCTGCGCGCACGGCCGATGGCCAGGGTTGCCATGCCCCTGAGGTCGATGGGGGCAACTATCCTGGGTCGTGAGGGCGGCAACTTCCCTCCCCTCGCCATCATGGGAACGCACCTGAAGGCGATCGACTATGTCAGTCCGATCGCCAGCGCCCAGGTCAAGTCCGCGATCCTGCTGGCCGGTCTCTTTACCGAAGGGGAGACGACAGTCACAGAGCCAGCCCTCTCTCGCGATCATACGGAGCGGATGTTCGAAGCGGTTGGCATATCAATCCACCGCAACGGCTTGAGCCTCCGAGTCGATAGCATCAAGAGGATCCCGCCGTTTCAGATCACTATTCCGGGCGATTTTTCAGCGGCTGCTTTCTTTATTGTAGCGGCCCTGGTGATTCCAGGGTCAGAGCTGACATTGCGAGAGGTGGGCATCAATCCGACCCGAACCGGCCTGTTGGATGCACTGCAGTCGATGGGTGCGGTGGTTGAGGTAAGCCGAAGGCGTATCATCTCCGGTGAGCCGGTTGCCGACCTCCATGTCAGGAGTCAAGCGCTGCACGGGACCGAGGTGGCCGGCGCCCTGATCCCCAGGATGCTCGACGAGATCCCGGTGTTTGCTGTGGCTGCGACGCTCGCCGCGGGCGCCACCATTATACGGGATGCAGCCGAACTCCGCGTCAAGGAGGTAGACCGGCTCGCCGCTCTTGGCAAAGAGCTTCGTCGATTCGGCGTACAGATCGAGGAACGCCCTGATGGCTTAGTGATCCAAGGCGGCGCCTCGCTCTCCGGATGTCACTGCGACAGTTGGGGAGATCACCGGATGGCAATGGCCGTGGCCGTGGCGGGCCTGGCGGCAAGAGGCAGCACCACCATCTCCGATTCATCCTGTGTCAGCAGCTCCTTCCCGGATTTCTGGACACGATTGGACGCAATCCGGCCAGGGGCAGTGATTCCGTGTGAGGCCTGACATCTATGCAACACCCTATGAGGCGCTGCTGCACCACGACGTACGAAAACCCCCCAATCCCCCTTTCACAAAGGGGGATTGGGGGGTTTCTCCGAGGCTGACGGCTCTTTTCTAAGGAACGACCAGTTGGGAAGAACGAGGGACGGCTTGATTATTGCGGTCGACGGGCCCGTAGGAGCAGGAAAAAGCACGGCGGCGCGTCTGCTCGCCAAGCGGCTAGGGTACCGTTATATCGACAGCGGGGCCATGTATCGCGCGCTGGCGTGGAAGGCGCTGCAGGCAGGTCTTGACCTGAACGATGAGCCATGCCTGCGGCGGCTAGTCGATGAAACCTGCATCGCCCTCGAACCTGCTGGCGATCGAGAACTGATTCTTGTTGATGGTGAGGAGGTCAGCGGGCAGATCAGGAAGCGCGAGGTAGAACAGGCGTCTTCGAGAATCTCTACCCACCCAAGCGTTCGTTGTGTGATGGTGGCGCACCAGCGACGAATGGCAGCGCAGGGAGGGGTCGTGATGGACGGGCGTGATATTGGCACGGTCGTTTTCCCGGACGCTGATGTGAAATTCTATCTCACGGCTCGTTTAGAGGTGCGGGCGAACCGTCGGCACCTTGAGGTGCAGGCGGCAGGTGCGACGCGAGGGGTGGAGGAGCTTGCCGAGGAGATCAAGGTGCGAGATGCAAGAGATATGGGCCGACGCGCCTCGCCACTGCGAAAGGCCGACGAGGCTGTGACGATCGATACAAGCGATCTGCGAGTTTCCGAGGTTATTGATGCGATGGAAGAGGAAATCAGGCGGAAGATGGCTGTCTGAAAAGACTTCACGTGAGTGAGCTGAATTTGTTCTTGCCTTTGCGGGAGGTAATCCTATATCATGAGAGTTGCTTTTTTTGGGGGCCTTTCTCTCAAAAGGGCGATCGCTCATTCCGTTTCTATCACGGGTCGCCTTTTGTGCCTCGGCATCGCAAAGATCACATTCCGTCTCCATATCGAGGGGGAGGAGTTTATTCCCCGTACTGGCCCAACGATCCTGGCGGCGAACCACGTAAGCTTTATAGATCCAATCATCATCGCGGTCGCGGTTCGGCGTCCGGTCCGTTTCATGGCTAAAAAGGAGCTGTTTCGTGTTCCCTTGTTTGGTTGGCTGCTTCGGCAATTCGGTACTTTTCCAATCAATCGGAACCGGATCAACCTGCAGGCCTTTAAGCAGGCGGCCTCCCTTTTGGAAGCAGGAGAGGTCGTTGCAATGTTTCCTGAAGGGACGCGTGGAGATGGAGTTAAGTTGCGGCCTGCCAAGCCTGGGATCGGACTAATTGCGGCGCGAACGGGCGCACCAGTGGTTCCAGTGTTACATCTGGGAACGGAGAAGGTGCTCCCCAGGGGCGCATGGTTTCCCAGGCCGCATCGAATCGTTATAAAGTTCGGGGCACCATTGCGGTTTGCCGAGGGACAAATAGGGAAAAGACAAGACCAAGTCGAGCTGTTCAGTCAGACCATTATGGAGAAAATCGCCGCTCTTAAGACTTGATCAGAGAGCGGTTCTCAATCAGGAGACGATCGGACTTGCGCTATAGGAGACGCTATGCCGACAAAGAAGCAAGGGATCAATGAGTGAACGTAGAAGAGGATGAGCATCTTATCAAAGGGAGGAACTAAAGGGTATGATGTCTGAGACGGACAAGTTGGAGGAGGCTGCTTACACATCGACGGACGAGCTGGATCGTGAGCTTCATTCCCAAGAGCACCCCCAGGAGTTGATTGATCTGTATACCCAGAGCCTGCGGGAAATTACCGAGGGAGAGATCGTCAAGGGGACTGTGCTGGAAATCAGGAACGAAATGGTCCTGATCGATATCGGCTATAAGTCTGAAGGGGCCATAGCAATCAAGGAGTTCCAGACGCCCTCTGGAGAAGTCACGATCAAGGTTGGGGATATTGTCGATGTCTACTTGGAGCAGAAAGAGGATAGCGACGGCCTCATTGTCCTCTCGAGAGAGAAAGCGGAGAAGACCAAGGTCTGGGACGATATTCGGCGGTCCTATGAGCAGGGCGAAGCGATCAGTGGAATGATCCTGGGCCGCACGAAAGGGGGCTTGACGGTAGATATTGGTGTGAGGGCCTTCCTCCCAGGCTCCCAGGTTGATCTCCGACCTGTCCGCGACCTCGATAGATTGATCGGGAAGAGCTTCCCGATGAAAGTGATAAAATTAAACCAGCGTCGAGGCAATATCGTGTTGTCCCGGCGGGAGCTGCTTGAAGAAGAGCGGCGAGGCCTCAAGGAGAGGACCTTGCAATCGCTGGAGGAGGGGAAAATTATACGAGGCAAGGTCAAGAACATTACCGAGTACGGCGCGTTCGTCGACCTCGGCGGACTGGATGGGTTGCTTCATATCACCGACATGTCCTGGGGTCGCGTCGGTCATCCCTCCGAGCTCTTTACCGTCGGAGATGAGATCGAGGTCGTGGTTCTTAAGTTCGACCGGGTGGCGGAACGGGTGTCCCTTGGTCACAAGCAGCGCTTGAAGGACCCGTGGGAGGATGTCGATCAGCGGTTTCCTGTTGGCTCCCGTATTCCCGGCAAAGTGGTGAGCTTGACCGACTATGGCGCCTTCGTTGAGCTCGCGGAGGGGATCGAGGGGCTGGTTCATATCTCCGAGATGTCCTGGACTCAGCGGGTTAAACACCCCTCTAAGATCGTCTCAGTTGGGGACTCTATAGAGGTTGTAGTCTTGGATGCGGATAAGGTCAATAAGCGGATCTCTCTGGGGCTTCGCCAGATCGAACCCAACCCATGGCTGTCGATCGAGGAAAGCTACCCGGTGGGGACGCGCGTCGAAGGGACCGTCAGAAACCTTACTGACTTCGGCGCGTTCGTTGAGTTGGACGAGGGGATAGATGGACTGATTCATGTGTCCGACATGTCCTGGACCAAGCGGGTCCGCCACCCCTCTGAGGTCTTAAAGCGAGGGGACAAAGTTGAGGCGGTTGTCTTGCACACCGATAAAACGAATCGTCGAATCTCCCTCGGCCTCAAGCAGAGCCAGCCCGACCCCTGGCAATCTACCGTCCTCGATAAGTACCGGGTAGGCATGGACGTGAAAGCCAAGGTGGTCCGTCTGACCGATTTCGGGGCGTTCGTCGAATTGGAAGACGGAGTGGAGGGGCTCCTCCATATCTCCGAACTGAGCCATGAACGGGTAGCTAAGCCAGAGGATGTGGTCTCTATCGACCAGGAGCTCTCGCTCAGGATCATCAAGTTGGACGCCAACGAGCGTAAGCTTGGGCTGAGCCTTCGCGCCTACCTGGACAGCCCGGATGCTCCCAACACTAACACTGATCAGCCCCCCCCAGATCAGCACCCATCAGATCCCCAGGGGGAGGAACTCGAAGCCTAGTAGAGGCGAGCGGGGTGATGAAACGGACTTGGTTGGTCGTCAGCCTGGCAGTGTTCGTGAGCTTGCTGCTCCTGTTCAGCCTGGCCTTCTTGTTTGGCAGATGGGAGCAGTTGGGCGGGAGCAAGGTCGCGCTGATCACGGTCGAAGGGGTAATCCTGGATTCAAAGGAGGTTATCGAGCAGCTCGAAAGATACCGAACGAACCCATCCGTCAAGGCCATTGTCCTCAGGATCAACAGTCCGGGGGGCGGGGTGGCGCCCTCTCAGGAGATCTATGAAGAGATTCTGAGGAGTCGTCAGGTCAACAAGCAACCTATAGTAGCCTCCGTGGGAAGCCTTGCTGCGTCAGGTGGGTACTATATCGCGAGCGCAGCGGATCTTATTGTGGCTAATCCCGGCTCTATAACTGGAAGCATAGGGGTGCTGCTCCAAGTTCCGAATATCTCTGGTCTCTTGCAAAAGATCGGAGTGAAGTCGGTGGTCGTCAAGAGCGGCCAACACAAGGATATAGCTTCTCCCACCCGTGAGATGACCGATTCCGAGCGGCAGCTCCTTCAAGGGATGCTTGACGATGTACATAACCAGTTCATAGACGTGGTGGCCAAGGGCAGACAACTAGATCGCAAAAAGGTCGAGGCAATAGCAGACGGGCGGATTTTCAGTGGACGAGAGGCGCAATCACTTGGATTGGTAGACCAACTTGGCAATCTTCAGGACGCTATTGAGCGGGCAGGTACTCTGGCTGGGATCCGCGGGAAACCGACAGTGATCCAGGAGCGGAAGCGGCGACCCTTCCTCCTTGATCTGGTACGCGGCCTGAATCTGTTTGACATCGATCTGCCAATTCATCCATCCTTAACCCTCTCTGTAAACTATCTTCTCTGGTGATTAAACCGTACCAACGCGGAGTCGATGCAGTTCGCGAATGCGAAGGAGTTGCCAGCGATGACGAAGGCCGACTTGGTAGAATTGGTTGCTGTCCAAGTGCGTCTGACTAAAAAAGATACCGAAGTCGTTATTGATTCCATCCTCGAAAGCATCTCGAGGGCGCTGGCTTCAAAAGATGACGGGAAGGTGGAGCTCCGTGGCTTCGGGAGCTTCCGCACCAGGCAACGGCGCGCACGGCAAGGCCGCAATCCGCAAAGCGGCGAATCGGTTCACGTTTCCCCAAAGCGAATCCCCTTCTTTAAGCCAGGCAAGGAATTGAGACGGCTCATCGACAGCTAGTCTCCTAGAGTCCTGAAAGAGCCTGGTGCGCGCCCGTGAAGGGCACACGCTGAGGGAGCCAACCCGCGACTTTCCCAATATGCTCGAAGATAAGCTGACGTCGACTTCGCGTTAGGCTGCATCTCTATTCGCCCTTCGACATGCTCAGGCTGAACGTAACTGTCAAGCCATTACTGAAACGCTTCACTAGCTCGACTTCTCGAATTTGATTATCTGTCATGACGCTGATGCCGTAAAAAGGCTTGCGACAGCGAAGATCGAATGTTAAATTTAAGTTGGTAAGACCGTTGCCAATTTGCGCAGGCATTGATGAGCGGCCAAAAGTCCTCAGTAAGACAGGTTGCTTTCTAATGGAATCGTTGTGGGCGCCATGGAGAATGGCTTATGTGGAGAACGCTTGGCCTTCAAGCTGTATATTCTGTGAAACACCATCAACCCAGCAAGATGAAAAGAACTTCATCCTTTATCGGGGTAAGTCCGTCTTCATCCTGATGAACCTGTATCCTTACAATCCTGGACATGTCATGATTGCTCCATATCGGCATCTCGATGACCTGAAAAAGCTGTCTGCGGAAGAGCAGACCGAGCTTATCCAGGAGGCCGCTAGAAGTACGTCGCTTCTGCGCCAGACTATGAATCCGGATGGGTTCAACCTCGGCATGAATCAGGGAAAGGCAGCAGGAGCCGGTATCGAAGATCATCTACACTTACATATTGTTCCGCGTTGGAACGGGGATACCAATTTCATGCCCATCGTGGCAGCAACGAAGGTCATCCCAGAAGAGCTGACTGCAACCTATCGGAAACTCGCCTCCGTCTTCCGCGAGACTCAGAAATGAGGGGAGCATGATGCTCATTAAGATGACAGTACGCGGCATTGCCCTGGATCCGATCACGAATATGCCGATTGTGATCTTGAAGGATCCGGAGGATCGGCGCGCCCTGCCGATATGGGTAGGGATCTTTGAAGCGAATGCCATTGCGCTAGAACTCGAAAAGGTATCGACGCCTCGACCGATGACCCACGACTTGCTCAAGAATATCCTGGACGGCCTGGGCATCACTGTTCAGCAGATTATCGTCAATGACCTGAAAGAGAATACGTTCTACGCAACCATCGATCTGAATTACAACGGTAGTGTCGTCAGCATCGACGCTAGGCCGAGCGATGCCATTGCAATAGCTCTCCGCACGAACGCCCCGATCTTCGTCGCCGAGAACGTCGTGGCGCAGGCCAAGAACATCGAGGTCTCAGAAGAGAAAGAAGAAACGGATAAATGGAAAGAGTGGCTTGAGAATCTTAAGCCGGAAGATTTCGGTAAATACAAGATGTGAGTCGGGATTTTTTTCCCCATCCAACCTCTTTCTTCATCACCTTTTCTCCCTGCCTGGATTGATCCGCTACACGATACGTTCCGATCCTACTCCAGAGTCACGAGAGCAAGCGGCAGAAGTGGAGTGGTCTCATGGGGCTTATGTCGGTTGAGGCATATAGTTTACGGCGGCAGGTGTTCAAGTTAAACATAATAGTTGACATAATCTTTCTTATACGACGTTGGATAATGAAAGTCAACCCATTCAAATCTTCGTGTATTCACTGCCGTGCTTTCCAGTTTTTGCATTTGTCGTAGAGGCGTTGAAATTTCCGATATACTGTCGGGTCCGTCTTTCGAGCCCATTTGATGTATTCCTGGATTTCGCGATTCTCCCAAACTATCTCGATGTATGTACTAAATTCCTCCCACACCATTTCCAACTCCAGGATTGATTTTTCTTCTAAGAGACCCAGATCCTCAAAGTGTCCCAGCAACAAGTCATCAAGCTCATAGGTCGAATATCCCTGCTTGGCCCGGAGTTCCCTCTTAGTGCTGTCATCGAGCTGGGATTTAGCCACCTTCTCTTCGTTGATCTTAAAATATGCATCGTTCTCAATTGTTTTAAAGCTCAGCCAGTTATTGTCAAGAAGGTGAATTACATGCCTAGCCTCTTTGGTGTAAACATCACGCTTTAATTTCAGGAGGAAATCGGCGCTCGCCGTTTTCGCAATGGCCCCGAGTTGGCGCCAAGCTATCAAGGTAAGTATCACAGTAAGTATCGCAAGTACCGCAGTGGCAACGGCCGTCACCCATCCCGCTTTTAATAAGCCTAGGTCAGTGCTCACAGGCCCGCCTTTCGTCCATTCTTCAACCGTCCCACCAGCTCCGGGCGACGACCTGGTTCCTCCCGATCCCTCGGAGCTCCAACGCCAGGCATCCTAGGCCTCGGCAGCGCTTCCGTTCCCTCAACCCGATACGGTTCCGCCCGTCGCCGACGATCCAGAACCGGCGGACCAAGCTCGCGCAACCGAGCATACTCTTGTTCCTCAACCTCTTGCAGCATTCGGGCAATCACACCATAGGCCAAGACCACATCCGAAAGCATGGTCTCGATCCTCGCGCACGGACGCGCTCTTGCAATAAGCGCCAGCACGATTTCCTTGGTTGTGTCCGAACGCCTTGCACTCACGCTTACACCTCAAGCACCCCTCGAACGTCTGAACCAGTCCACGCCTTCACCCGCCCAGATACCACTTCCCGCATCTTCCCAAACACCAGAGCGATCGCCTTCTGGTTCCCATCCATGCACAAGCTCATCAAGACAGCACTTCGAATATACGCATCTTCAGACGTACCCTCTTTCTTCACCTGCTCATTCAACATCTGACGTTCCTTCGTCGTCATCCTGGTCGTCAACACCTGATCTCTTCTCTCGTCTTTTCTCACCATTTTTCCACTCACCCCCCCATCACAATTTAACCCGATCGCTCTCACATGCCTACATCTTGTAGACGACCCTCAAAACCTTGTCAAGGAAAATCGTACTCCTCCCACAAGGCGAGGCCGCTTCCGGCACGCCGGCATCGCGGCCACGCCTCTCACACGCACTGTTTCCCTCCTACCCATAACTACCGACCTCCCCTAAGCTTTCTCGGAGCACGAATTGAACGCTTTGGTGGCATGGGCCGCTCAACTCCACTCCCACCCTTCATTTCCGCCTCCTCCTTATGCTTAAGACACAATTCTATCTTCTCCCCATTCTCGTTCTTTACACATCCACACTTCATCTTCCTCATTCCCCCCTCCCCTCCCCTTGTCATCCCTCACTAAACACCTCAACCCCCAGCTCCAACAACTCCAACTCTAACTTCATGTTCTCTGCCTCAGCTCTTTTTATCCTCTCCCTCTCCCGCCAAATGCTCTCCCTTAGCACTCTCACAAGTTCCTCGTTCGCCATCCTCACAGCACCCTTTCTACTCAACGTCACCCGTCACGCTACACCGATCACGCATGACCAGAACATTCATCCAGAGCGAAGCAGATTTCAATCTGATTGCCTTTTCTCTCTACGTGCACCATCCCGTCAGCTTCCAACGCGAATAACAACGCAAGCTCCATGTAGGCCTCCATCGTAATCCCTCGCTTCCTCGCCGCCCTGTCGATCGCCAGAGCGAACACACCCTCTCCGATCTCCTGGGCCTCGGCCCCTTTAGTCTTACGCCGCATCCGGCCTAACGCACCCACGCCGCTTACGCCTCCTTCTACGCCACCCCCACAGATACGGCGTGGCCTCCGCTTCAATTCCGTCGTTATCCACCCCACCACTCCTGAACTTCCCGATATTATCCGACACGAAGATTTCTCCGCGCTTCCCTGAGTACTTCGCGCAGTAAAAGCTTACGCCCAATTGTCCCCTAGGAGCTTCAAACCGTCCCGCCCCGTTGCGATCAAACCAGGCCCGCCAGTAGGGTTCCATCAGCATCCGACCTTCCTCCCGACCCCCGCAGATCAACCCGTGACCGTGCGGGCGATCCGCCCCATACTCCTGCTCAAGCCCGTACATCCAGCCAATACGCCGCCCCATCCCCCACTCGATCAAGGAGAGGTGTTGCCGTATTTCATGAGTCGCCTTCACGGGACCAACAGGATCCCGAAACGTCCAGGTCATGTACCAGGTCCACGGCCACTCCTCAAGCAGCTTCCCGAAAGCTTCACGAACCGGCCCCGCCTTCCTATGCCCCTCTAACCGCACTCGACCAGGAACGGCAGCCGTCGTCTTTGGCACGTACAGTCTCGACCTCATCCTCCCCCCCCAGGGTAGACCTCTCGGACCAGTATAGGAGAGCTTGCCACATGGTCCGGCGATCTGCCTCAGTAGTTGCCGCGACTCGGCTCGCTCAACGGTGCCTTTTCGATCCACGCCATCGGCCCACCATCACCGACCGCGCTCCCAAAAAGGGCTTGACAAACCACCCTGGGAAGGGTACAAATACAAACGGGGTGAGTCCCCCCAGGGCTACCCTACAGACCTAACCACCGCCCCCGCGTGCCGCCAAGCTCCGGGGGCTTTTTCTTTGCCCTACTCTTGCCATCCTAACGCCTGCTGAACCGTCCGCCGTGACGCTAAGATCATCTCGATTGCTTCCTTCATGAGCTCCAGCCGTTCCGTCCGGTAATCATCGAAGTCGTCAATCAGACGGCTCAACGTTCGCTCGACCAGGTGGCGCTCCATCGACTGCGTTCTTGACCCAGGCTTCAACATCCTACGTTGCCCAAGATTCGACGATCTCCTGGGTCTCGATCCCCCCCCCCTCACATACCACCCTTTCCCCCTTTGAACGGTCCTCTACCTATAAGGAACGGCTCGGCATGTCGCGTATCATGGACATGGGAGCAGACCGAAGAGATCGACGCGCCAGTCCTGCTCCTCGAGGTAGAAGTTAAGAGTGATCGAGCATGGCCGCTCCACGGATCTGCGGGGGGGGCCCTTGGTCTCGAAAAGCAGCGTGGCCAACACGACGACGTAACCAGACGATACTGGTGTGATGTGGAGATTTTGAAGGCGCTTGTCGCAACATGCAAGTTGCCACGGGCTGCTGTCCATCCTGTGAGCGAAGGCGTCCTTCGAGGTGGCGCCGCGGCTCTGCGTCGTGCCTTGCTCCCACATCGACCACCATTCGTGATAGCCCCAGTGATCAACTAGCTGCTGAAAGCGGTCCCGAACGAGGTCACCGTGGGTCGCGCCCTCAGCAATGGAGGGGACCGCCGGAAGACACAGCAGCCACAGCGCGAGCATGGCGAGAATTACGAGACGTCGGCATCGGCGGGCATGCATGCAGACGTGACCGCGCTCAGCCGCCACCTTAACGGTCACTTTGCGCCGCTTCTCGCTCAATCTAAGTGGTTCGATCAGATATGAGAGTGTCATGTTGCTAGCACCCCCATGGGAACGCGCTCCAACGCTTTTTCACGTTACCCACGCTCTGGTTACGTTGCCGTACCCTCAAAGCCAGCCTCGAAAGGGAGGGGTGGGGACCCCCCAAACTCGCTCGTCTCCTGCCACGCTGGTCATTCCGGCAACACAGTGGGGCCTCGTGACCATTCGAGCGATTGACCGGCTTTCGCCCCAGCTCGTACCCCCCGATTTTGCCACACCGCGGCCGGGTTGCGCTTCCGAAGCCTTGCCGTTTGAAGACACCGGTTCTTTCTTATACGACGTTAGGCTTCTTAGCTCATAACCCATCTGCAGGCTGTCTTATAGGGCAAGCTTACGGGTTATCTCGCTGAGGGACTGCGGAGAGGAAGCTGGATTCTTATCGCGACGTAAGGGTGAGCTTGTACAACTCGGCCTGTGCGTTCCTGGCCCAGCTGGTATTGGGATAGGCTACGACGAGCTTCTCGTAAACCGCGCTGGCATCTTTCAGTCGATTCATTCCAAGATAGGCTCTGGCTAGATGAAGATGCGCCTCAGGAAGCAAAGGCTCTTCAGTGAACTGTTCGATAAGCCTGGAGTAAATCTCTACTGCCTTTATATAATTGCGCTGCGCCAGGTACGTATCCCCCACTCCGATACCGGCCGAAAAGGCCATCCGACCCCTAGGGTTCTTGTCAAGATAGGTGGTGTACACGCTTCGCGCCTCATCGTATTTGCCCTCCGTGTAGTAGAGGGTACCCAAGCGAAGCGTAGCCTCCACGGCGGCGGAACTACTGGCGTAACGAGTCATCACCTCACGCAATAATCGAACACCCTCCTCCTGTTTTGTGGCACCCTGGGCACCTGGAGTGCTCGCATCGAGTCGGCTAACCGCCTGACGCAGGAGGGCGCTGGCGTTCGCTTCCTTGCTGCTGCTCCATGCGGAATAGCCGGCGATGATGGCCGCGAGAGCCAATAGCCCAATAGCCCCGGCGATAGCCCACTTCCACCTGTCGATGACGAAAGTCGTGAGACTGCTTACGCTTTCCATCATTGAGCAGTGCAGGCTAATGTGCCAGCAACATCATTTACGTGAAACCACATCATCATTCTTTTCTACTCCTTATGGAACAGCAGGCCGCTGGTGCGCCCGACAGGACTTGAACCTGCGACACAGGGTTTAGGAAACCCTTGCTCTATCCATCTGAGCTACGGGCGCCCGGATGTACAGCACTCGGGCGAGACCACTGATCAGAATTGGATCAAGGAGAAGACTTCCCGATCTCCAAACCGCTCTCTTCCCTGCAAGGCCAATAGCTCAATTAGGAAAGTTACGCCGACCACATTACCGCCGAGGCGAGTAATGAGATCGACCGCAGCGGTCATGGTGCCGCCGGTGGCCAGCAGGTCGTCCGCCATCAAGATTCGCTGACCTGGCAGTACGGCATCCTGGTGAATCTCAAGGGTATCGTCGCCGTACTCCAAGGCATAGGTTGTGCGATGTGTCTTATACGGCAACTTTCCAGGCTTTCGGATCAGTGTTGTACCCGCATGAAGCCTATAGGCCAGCGCGGCAGCGATAATAAACCCCCTCGCCTCTACCCCAACCACCAGATCGATATGCCGGTCGTGAAACCGCTCAGCAATCTGGTCGATCGCTGTACGAAAGGCCTTGCCGTCTGCGAGCAACGGCGTAATGTCTTTGAAGATAATTCCCTTTTTAGGGAAATCCGGAATATCCCGGATTTTCTGCTTCAGCGCTTCAATCGGCATCTGTGCTGTCCCTCATCGATAACTACTCAGGTGTTTAGGCTGTAGGCTGTTAGTCGTTGCGTATGGACCGAATCAAGGCGCCCAGAACCTTTTCGGTCTCCATCATTTTCGCGTCGCAATCGGAAACGCCTGGCTCATCTGTGCGCGTTCCTACAGTCTAAAAGACTACAGTCTATCTACCTGAGTAGTTACCCTCTCACCGTTGAGAGACCTCCCGGATGCACTTTACGGACCCGATGACACCGCCTCTGATGGTCCTGCATCGCGATTCCCAGAATGGTCGACAAAAAAGCAAGCCTGTATGGCTTGCCGCTGTCTCGACCTGCGATCCCGAACAGTCTAACCACTGCCCGCACCCATCAATAGAGAGCGGTCCACCATATGAGAGAAGAAGATGGTCGGGGCGATTGGATTTGAACCAACGACCCCTTGCTCCCGAAGCAAGTGCGCTACCAGGCTGCGCTACGCCCCGACATCACCGTCCCACCCCTGCTCGCCTATCAATTTGACAAATGTACAATCTCCAAGGTCAGTCCAGTGTATGCTCGTCCCGTTCCTGGTGCCTTTTTTGAGAACTTGGTTCCGCAGTTGACCAACTGGCACCACGAGACGCCCATTCTCAGCGAGCTGGTCGATAAGAGACGTCGGGATTTCGGGAGCGCCCGCGCTCACAACAATTGCATCAAAGGGCGCCTTCTCCTTCCAACCGACAGAACCATCCGCAACCCGAATCCACACGTCGTCATACCCGAATGACTCGAGACGGCGCCTCGCGCGTAGCGCGAGGGTCCTATTCCGCTCGATAGAATACACCTTCGCGCCTAATTCCACCAGGATGGCTGTCTGATATCCGGACCCTGTCCCGATCTCCAGCACCCGTTGATCCTCTTCCAGTTCAAGCGCCTCTGCCATGAGCGCCACAGTAAACGGTTGGGAGATCGTTTGCTTTTCACCAATCGGTAGGGGATAATTACCGTAGGCGCGCCCCCAGAACGCTTCCTCCACAAACAGATGTCTGTGGACCTTGGCCATTGCCTCCAGCACCCTGTGGTGCGTAATCCCACGCCTTACTAGCTGCTCGGCCACCATCCGCTGCCGGGCAACCAGGTAATCCATTATCGAATCACAAACCTGTTATTCACCTGAATTGACAGCCACTTCACGCTGTTACGTGGCGGCGACCCGCTGTGGAGGAGGCGTGGGCAGTTCGACGGATCGCCGCGCCTGGTTTTCGCTGGGAGCCGAGATCCGACCGCTGATGCCTGCCTGCTTTTTCATGTGTGTCCCAGTGGAATTTCCACCTTTGAAGATCTTCGACAGCGCCAGGGTTGGTCAGATCTATGTGAAGCGGCGTGATCGAGATAGATCCTGCCGTCACCGCAGCATAATCGCTTTCTTCCGATGGCTCCCACGTGGGCGCCTTCCCTCCGATCCAGTAATAGGCCTTCCCGCGAGGGTCCACCTTTCTTACAATGATATCGCCATAGCGTCGCCTTCCCTGCTGCGTGATCGCCACCCCTTTAATCTCTGAGGGGCGCAAATTCGGGACATTCACGTTCAGCATGGTATTCCGCGGCAGACCATGTTTCGAAATCAGTTCAGCCACCACAACAGCAACCTGTCCTGCTGCCGTGAAATTGACCCGTCGCTCAGCCACAACAGAAACAGCAAACGCCGGATACCCCAGCAACGTCGCCTCGAAGGCGGCTGACACCGTCCCGGAGTAGGTGACATCATCGCCCATGTTCCCACCAAGGTTGATGCCTGACGCAACCAAGTCGAACTTTCGCTTGATCATGCCCATGAGGGCCAGGGCGACACAATCGGTAGGCGTGCCGTCGACGGCGAACCACGTTGGCGCAACCTTGGTCACCCGCAGAGGTCGATTAAGCGTAAGGGCGTGACTGGACGCACTCTGTTCACGATCAGGCGCCACCACCCACACCTCACCGAGACTGGACAGAGCGTCCGCAAGCGTGCGAAGTCCGCGCGCATGAATGCCATCATCATTGGAGATCAGAATGTTCATCCACAACCTGTTACTATTCAGGTGTTCAGGCTGTAGGCTGAAGGCTGTTAGCCGTTGCGCAGGGACCGAATCAAGGCGCCCAGAACCTTTTCGGTCTCCATCATTTGCGCGTCGCATTCGGAAACGCCTGGCTCATCTGTGCGCGTTCCTACAGTCTATCTACCTAAGTAGTTACCACATGTATGTGGTCGGGGCGATTGGATTTGAACCAACGACCCCTGGCCCCCCAGACCAGTGCGCTACCAGACTGCGCTACGCCCCGATGATTCAAGACCTTCACGTCAGGGGGAATGTCTGCGTAATAACGAAGAGATATTCTTCAGTTCTTCCCTCACCAGTCGCACAGAGTCCAACAGAGTTGGCTGAGACAGCCCATGCTCTGCCGACAAATGGCGTCTGGCGCCCGCAATGGTGAATCGCTTCTGGTAAAGCAACTCCTTGATCTGAAGCACAACCGCGACATCATTCCGCCTATACAGTCGCTGTCCACTAGGACTCTTGGTTGGCCGCAGCGTTGTAAACTGCGTCTCCCAGTAGCGGAGGATGTAAGATTGAACGCCGGTCAGCTCAGCGACCTCTCCGATCTTAAAGTACAGCTTCTCGGGGATCTCGAAACCGCCATCAAGACCCGGGAGAAGCCTTTGTGAGGCTCGCGGCCTCGATCTGGCCAACCTCGTCCGTGCACCAGGCACAGCCTTCCCTCTTCCGCTATAACTAGCTACCCACCGAGATCGTTTACGGCCTGATGCAAGGCCTTTCCAGGCTTGAACTTCAACACCTTACGAGCCGAGATCGTGATCGGCTCACCGGTCTGAGGGTTCCGGCCTTTCCTCGCCCGCTTGGCCCTGACCTGAAAAGAGCCAAAGCCGACGAGCTGGATCTTCTCCCCTTTCTTGAGAGCGTCCTTCAGAATGCTGAGGGTCGCCTCCACTGCTTCCATCGCCTGCTTCTTGGCGAGGCCTTTTTCAGCGACGATTGAAGCTATGTCAGCCTTGGTCATCGTTTCCCTTCCCTCTTAGTGAATAATACACCCGCCCTTCCAGGATTCCGCGGTCCAGGCACTACCCCTCGCTTCAGATCAGAGCACCTTCTCAATCCCCCTCTCAGGAATCGCTGAGATGTATGATAGATAGCGGGCGGAAGGTTGTCAAATCCTTTTTCCAGGCACACCACACCTTATGACGGTCTCGAATCGTTCCAGCCCACCAAGTGAAAGCGGATTCCATCTTGGCCAGGTCCGAACCAAGAGTTGATCAAGTGTCAGAACAGGAGCGTTTCACAGTTTCTACGAGCCACCGGAAAGGATACGGAATGGGTCACTTGCAGCCGGAGGAACAGAGGATCGATAGGCATAGCTCAGGGTCCGTGCCATCACTGCGACGTAGATCAGACCCCCCAGCGCGATCACCAGAGCGCCTAGCTGAGCAACTGCCACCTGAGCCGAGATCAAGCCACCGGCAGCCGTCAGGACACCTGCATTCAGTAAGGAGAAAACTACCGGCCGGCAGCTAAGCAAGGAAAGTTCTGCGAGCGCCAGCTTTGGCCAACCCCTGCGCTCACGCACGCCGACAACGAATCCCGGAAAGAGCTTGTAAGACATCCCGATAATGAGATTCGTCACCCAGCCGAGCAGTCCCAGGACCCCATACGCTCCCGCCACTCTATTACCAATGGCGCTGCCTGGATCAATCCATAGCAGTGAGAATCCGAGTCCAACGGAGAGCAGTAAACACACGATACCGGCCAGCGCGTGCCGCATCGTCCAATCGATCGAAATCCGTCGGTTGCGCACAAGTGTCTGAAGTACCCCGACATATGCAAGCAGAGCCAACATGATGATGACGCTCCAGATGGACGCCCCGCCACCAATCCAGCCCAGAAGCGAGAGGCCTAAGCCGGTCACACCGATGGCAAGACTGTAGAGCTGCCACATCGCCACACGCGGCAGCGTAAGCTCCGATAACAGAAACGCTGGAGCCATCCGATAGGAGACGGAACAAATGGTGAGACTCACCCATCCGATCGCGGCCAGATGCGCATGGCTGGCCAAGTTACTGAGCACGCTGCCAGAGAAGAACCCGAAGGACTTATCCAATGCGAGGACCAGGCCGAGAGAAGCAGCAACCAGCAGAAACAGGACCGACATGCACATTCCGGTTTCGGCTACACCCTGGTGCCAAGCAGGGCCAAGGCAGTACAGCATGTTTACGGCAAAGAACGCCGCACTGAGCACAATCACAGCCGCGGCCATCCAGGTGGGTGCCCACACTCCAATGAGCATATGCGTAATCAGGCCTGTCGCACCGAATTCGAAAAGCCAGAACTGCCAGCGCGCCAATCTTGGAAATCGCAATGGCCGTTTCGTCATGACTGGAACAACGCGATACATGACCCCCATAATCGCAGAGCTGATCCATCCCAGCGTAAAGGTATGGGTCACGGCCAAGATCCGTGGCTGATAGAAAAAGTCTACCAGATCACCCACAACCAACGGCACCACGGCCATACCTAGTCCGAAGAGGGCAACAGCAGCAGTGAAGAAGTGTATCGGAAGCCGTGCGATTTTGATGATGTCGCGAGACGGAGCAGGCTCTCCTATTGGCTCGACACCCGTTACCGGCGCCACATTCGCCCTTTTTTCCGGATCGAGATCGATCCGCAACCTTTCAGATCGGTGCAAGATCATGGTGTGTCCATTTTCTGATCGTAACCCGCTCAGCGCTCAGCATCCACCAACGAGACAGACCGTTTCCCCATCGCACCAGACAACGCCATGTTTCCCAGGAAGAGCAGCACGGCCACGGCATTGAGCAGTCCGCCTCCCAGTCTTCCCGGCCACCACGCCGCTAAATCTCCCACCACCCGCAGCACGAGCGAAAGATGGAGTAAGGCAAGATGACTATAGAAGGCTGGGCGAAAAGGCAAAGAAATTCCCAGCACAGATGGGAAGATGATCGGGGCATGTCCGATAATCATAGAGAACACAAAGCCCACGAAGATGGCGTGCAGCGTAGCATCGTAGCCGTCCAGCACGCCATGTTCGTGCATAGCGTGCAGAGCAGCATCGTGGTGTAATCCAGCCGCCACTCCGCCCAGGCTTAACATGAGCAGCCCAGCCACTGCAAGCCACACGTAGCCTGAAAGCAGACTCAGAGCGACGAATCTGTGTAGCCCTGTCTTCTGCACCGACTGTCGCGCCATATCGTGGCGCAGTAACCAGATACTCATGGCAACAAGGCCCAGCCCGCTGAGGCGCGACCCAATATCGAAAGCGACCACGGCGAGAAGGAGCCCAGCCACAAATAAACCATTAGCAGCCAGAAACGATAGTCGGTGTCTTCGAGCAAGAGGGAGAAAGCGGCTCAACTCCAGCCGCTCCCCGGCAATGGTGAGGACCAGGAAGGCGGCCCACCAGCTCACGACGCTGAAAATCGGCCACCCGACAAGCCAAAGGCTGTTGCCCGCCAGCCACGCGAGCGCCCCAAGCCCCATAATAAACGTAAACAGGGCGGGTTGGCCGCGAACGAGATGGACAAAAACGACGACCAATGCAAGGCTGCCAAGGGTCATCAATGCCGGGCCGGCCACACCGGGTATACCTGCAATTAGAATAAGGGCGCCCACGCCAGTACACAGAGGCCCGACGGAGGGCCACCACTTCCCCATGGCCACGGTCCGTTCCAACGCGATAAGCGTGCCCAAGAACCCGGAAATCATCAGAGGGCCGTGCACCGAGGGCAAGGTCGAAGGTACGCTCGACCAGTTCCAGCCCAGGCGGAAGAGCCCTCCCAGCATTGCGGCGAGTAGGGCGATCATCCCTAACGCCATCAGCGGAAACCTGAAGGGATGTCGCAACACCCCCGTTGGGCTTTGCGTCACTTGTTGTGGGTTGGCCAATTCCGCCCACTGCGGAGGCCGTATCGTGAGAAGAGCACTCAGGCTCAGGGCAAAGATCAACGTCATCGTGAAGGCCGAAAGGACGCACCAGAAACAGATCGACTCGATTACGACGACCTGCAGATAGACCAGCCACGCCGACACCGCTACGCCGATTCCGGCAATCGCGAGCATCACTCCCAGCACACGTCGACTGCCAAGCGTCACGGCCATAACCGAGAGCGCAACTAGCAGCAGATAGGCCGCGACACCGATGGCGGCGAGGGGGATGCCCCTGATCTCGGAGTATGCCCCTTGAGTAACGGCGGCGCATCCCCCTGTAGGGCAAAAGGTCGAGGTCGCCGCAAGATGCTGCCACAGCAGGTAGCCCGAGTCGGCCAGACCGAGCAGGGCGAGCACTGGCAGCATCAGCAGCCACCGCCAAGCCCGGCGGCCAGCGACGGCCTCAGTAGACCTCGATTGGGACATGGGCGCGCCGTCGTGCATACCAGGCAATTGACTCGAGTACTCCCCTGGAGACCGGCGTCAAGCCGGAGTCGGCCGGTACCCGGTCGAGCGTGTAGATCTGGACCCCATTCGGGCGGATCGCGGAGACCCGGTCGGTCCACTCGCGGATCGCCACGGGGGCCGTGTTGGCTACCCTGCCCCACACGAACATCGCTTGCAGTAGCACGCCGTCGAGCTGCGCTAACCCTTGGAGCATCTGGGCGAAGTCACACCCTTTGGCCGGCAGATTGATCCGGCGCATGAGCGCCTCGCTCCCAGCATCCAACTTCATCAACTTCAGGTCCACGCCCTCAAGTGCTGCGCGGATCTCTGACCGATACACGGTTGAACTGTTGGACAGAATGGCCAGCTTGGCGTGTGGGACATAGCGATCCCGAAGGACCAACGCGGCCTTGACAATCGCCAGGAGCTCCGGATGAAGCGTCGGCTCGCCATTACCGGAGAAGGTGATGACGTCGATGGAGATCCTTTCGCGGCACAGTTGCTGAAGCCTTGCCTCTAAGGCATCGGCAACCTTCTCTCCTGCGGGAAAGTCCGCGATCAGTTCGCCGACCTCCAGGGTCGGCTGCGCTGTCCAGCCGCACTGACAGTAACGGCAGTTGAAGGAGCAGCGCTTCTCGCCGGCGCCAAGAAGATTGACGCCCAGTGAGCGGCCCAGTCGCCGAGAAAGCAGAGGACCATAGACCAGTTCCTCCTTCACCAGCAGGTGACGGCGGATACCCTGCTTCATCCCCGTCTCTTTACGGCTCACGCCTACCCTTGCTCTCCTTCCCGTTCGACCGAGGCCACGTACGGAAGCGCTCGCCCCTCCCCAGACGCGTCCATGCCGTAGCCAACAATCCAGGCATTGGGAACCTCAAAGCCGATGTAGTCAGCGCTGATCACGATCTCCCGTCGGCTCGGCTTGTCCAAGAGGACGCATGTGCGCAGCCAGCTTGGTCCCCTAGCGGCAAGGTGAGCTCGGACCATGCTGAGGGTCCGCCCGGAATCCAGTATGTCATCGACGAGGAGCACAGCCCGGCCCCTGAGATCCAATGCACTGTCCTTGTGGATCTGTACCAGCCCGCTGGAGCCTACCAACGGCCCGTAGTGTGAGACGGCCATCAGGTCTACCTGGGGCTCTATCCCCATGCGCCCCAGCGCCCGTACCAAGTCGGCGAGGAAGATGAACGCGCCGGTAAGCAAGCCGATCAGGACCGGCGTCGGCTCCGGCAGGTCCTGGGCGATTGCGTACGCCAGATCCTGCACCCGCACCGCAACAGTCTGCTCCTCGAAGAGAACTCGATGTGCCAGCACCCTTCCCCCCGTACGCAACACCAGCTTGGTCTATCTCGTCTGTTCCGTCTGTTTCGTCCCCGACCAAACAGACCAGACAGACCAAATGACCAGATAGACTAATCGACCAAACCGACCATCTCCCCTTGCAAGTACAGGGCGCTAGCCCCGGTGATCGCTACAGAAACAACGCTGCCGTCCTCCACCCCTTCACCCGAAAAATGGACAATTTTATTCTGCCTGGTTCGACCGGAATGGCGAGCTGAGTCACCCTTGGCATCCTCACGATTCACAAGTACCTCCACTGTTCGGCCGAGGTACGCGCGGTTGCGCTCAAGAGACAGCTGGTTCATGAGCACAAGCGCTTGCTCCAACCGACGGCCTCTAACCTCCTCAGAGAGCTGATCGGGCATCTCCTCCGCCTCTGTGTGGGGTCTCGGCGAATACTTGAAAATGAAGGCGGAGTCGAAGTCGACCTCCTGCATCAGGTCCAGAGTTGCCTGAAAGTCCTCTTCCGTCTCACCGGGAAACCCGACAATAATATCCGTAGTGATAGCGATCTCGGGTGCCTTGGCCCTTAGCAGTGCGACCTTCTCCAGGTACTCATCCCGATCATGGCCGCGCTTCATTCGATAAAGGATCCGATCAGAGCCCGATTGAACAGGCAAATGGATCTGCTCGCACAGACTCGGGAGTTCTGCGAGCGCTACTGCCAGATCATCGGTGACGTCGCTAGGGTGTGGGCTCGTAAATCGAACCCGCATTTGACCGTCCACGAGGTGATCGATCCGACGGAGCAACTCCACAAAGCTGATCGGAGGCGTCAGTTTCCTCCCATAGGAGTTGACTGTCTGACCCAAGAGCGTGACCTCGCGGTACCCTTGTCGCTTGAGCCCACGAATCTCCTCCACGATCTCCTCAGGGGGTCGGCTGCGCTCACGACCCCGAGTGAAAGGGACCACACAAAAGGTGCAGAAGCGATCGCACCCCTCCATGATGCTGACCCAGGCCCTGATGCTGTTTTGGCGCTGAACAGGCGCGTCCACAGGGTAGGAGTAGCCGGGTGCTCTCGCCGTCGCAAGCCCCCTCGCAGTCCCAGCTTGAAGTAACGGCGCAATGGCCGTGAGCTGTCCAGGGCCGACCACAAAATCCAGGTACGGAAATCGTTTGAGAAGCGCCTGCCCTTCCTGCTGAGCGACACACCCGCAGATGCCAATCCTCAGTCCGGCTCGCTGGCGTTTCAGTACCTGAAAGGTCCCGAGGCGGCTGTAGACCTTATGCTCCGCCTTCTCACGAATAGCACAGGTATTGAGAAGAATCAGGTCGGCCTCTTCCTCACGCTCGGTGAGCGTATACCCCTCACGGAGAAGTAGCCCAGTAATCCGCTCCGAATCGAGTTCGTTGGCCTGGCAGCCATACGTGATCAACTTTAGCTTGGGCACCGCACACCTCTTTCCTGCCCTTCCTGGAACAGAGCCGGCATGGGCGCGTCAGCCACGAAGCGCGCCAAGGGCTCGCTCGATCCGCTCTACTCCCTTCCTGATGCTATCCATCGGCGTCGCGTACGAAAGGCGAAGATGCGCATCGCTTCCGAATTCGCTGCCTGGGACCAATACGACACGGGCTGTCTGCAAGAGGTAGGCTGCCATCTCGGCGGAGTTCAGAATAGGGCGGCCATTCGCCACTGCTCCGTAGAATTTGGAGAAATTGGGAAAAAAATAGAAGGCGCCTTCAGGGTTCGTGCATGTGATGCCGGGGATGGCATTCAGCCGATTGAGAAGATACCTCCGACGTCGATCGAATTCGACCACCATGGCGTGCAGATCATTCTGCGGACCGAGTAGGGCGGCCACCGCGGCTTTCTGCGCGATCGAGGTGGGATTCGACGTGACCTGGCTTTGGATAGTGCCCATTGCCTTGATGATATCCGCCGGCCCTGCCGCGTACCCGATCCGCCAACCGGTCATGGCATACGCCTTTGAGACGGTATTGACAAGAATGGTTCGCCGTTTCACCTCCTCGCCGAGCGAGGCGATGCTTGTATGAGTATGCCCGTTGTAAGTCAGAGATTCGTACGCCTCGTCCGAAATCACCAACAGGTCTCGCTCCACCGCCAGCGCAGCGATCGCCCGTAATTGCTCCGGCGGGACCATGGCGCCGGTCGGGTTGCATGGGCTGTTGAGCAGGATCGCCTTGGTCTTTGGCGTAATGGCCGCCTCTAGCGCCGCCCGAGTCAGGTGGAAACCCTCGTCCTCCCGCGTCTGCACGATGACCGGTCGCGCATCGACGAGTTGGATCTGTTCGGTGTAGGTGACCCAGTAGGGCGCCGGGACTATCACCTCGTCCCCAGACTCAAACAGTACCTCGGCGATGTTGAATAGCGAATGCTTCGAACCGCACGAGACGATCACCTCTGCAGGGTTGTAGGAGAGGCCATTATCGCGCTTCAGTTTGGTGACGATCGCCTTCTTCAACTCGTCAATGCCGGTGGCGGCCGTGTATCGGGTGAACCCCTCCCGAATAGCGACAATCGCCGCTTCCTTGACGTGGACCGGCGTCTCGAAATCCGGCTCACCGAGCCCAAAGTCTACAACATCGATTCCGTCTGCCTTCATCTGCTTAGCGACAGCAGCAATGGCGAGAGTGGCAGAGGGACTGGCATTCCTGGCGCGACTTGACAGACTCACCGTCATTATCCTCGTCTCCGTTCTCCTGCTCCACGCAGGGCGATTCGCTCTTTGAGCATCCTTGCGACCATTGGTCTCACAAACTGGGAGACATCTCCCCCAAGTAGGGCGATCTCTTTCACCAGTCGAGAGCTGAGGTAGGAATACTGCTCGTGGGGCATAAGGAATACCGTCTCGATCTCTTCGTTGAGCTTCCGATTCATTAGCGCCATCTGGAATTCGTATTCGAAGTCGGAGAGGGCGCGGAGACCACGGATGACAACGCGCGCTCCCTTTCGATGCATATAATCCACCAGGAGACCGTCAAAGGAGTCGATAGAGACACCACGCATAGATCGGACGGCGTCCCGAATGATCCGCTGACGCTCCGCAAGGCTGAAAAGCGCGGATTTCTCCGGGTTTGTGCTCACTGAGATGACAAGGCGAGGAAAGAGGCGGTGGGCTCGCCTGGCGATATCGATGTGTCCAAAGGTAAACGGATCGAAGGTTCCGGCGTAGATAGCCAGCGTCGTCACGTTGCCTCCCGTCGATAGAGGTGAAGAGCTGCGGCGCCATGCCGGACCTCACGGATGAGCGCCAGCCCAGCAGGGGCTTGGATAGGGGTGTTCTTTGTAGATCGTTCCAGAATCGCCATACCGGTCGGTGCGAGAAGCCCTGTGGAAACGATCATACAGAGCGCCGCCTCTGCATCAGTTAGCTGGTAGGGCGGATCCAGAAAGATCAGATCGAATTGTCGTGATCCATAGACCGTCCGGCGTAGAAATCGGAGAACCTCCATCGGGACCACCTCGACCCGCTCACGGAACCCAGACGTTTCGATGTTCCGGCGTAGCATCGCAAGAGCCAACCGATTGTACTCAACGAATACCGCCCTGGCGGCCCCACGGCTCAAGGCTTCGATCCCCACGGCTCCGGTCCCGGCGTACAAGTCGAGAAAGGTCCTGCCCTCCACCTGCTGTGCCAGTAAATCGAACAGGACCTCGCGGAGATAATCCGAGGTTGGCCTCGTTTCCCTTCCACGAGGAGCCTGAATCTGTCGCCCTTTGGCGAGACCGCCGATCACCCTCATCGGTTGCCTACAGCCGTCATATGCTTCTGCGCTTGATTTTGCCGGGCCGTTACCGTATACTTGCGCTTCATTGCGAACGATCACTTAATAGCCACCAACCATCGGAGGTCATGCCATGCCGGCCACACATCCCGCGCAGTGTGAGATATGCGGGCGAGGTCCGCAAGTAAGCAGCCAGGTCAGTCATGCCCACAACGTCAGCAAGCGCCGCCAGCAGATCAACATCGCACGCCATCACGTTGTCATGAATGGAACCCGACGCCGCATGGCGGTCTGCACACGCTGCCTGCGATCCGGCCTCGTCCAGAAGGCTGGACGACAGCAGGGGTCAGTGCGCTAGCCACGAATGCGCTCTACTCCCATCACCCCGTCGATCTGGCGAATTGCCCCCATCGCTGACTGAAGCTGCTTCAGGTCGGACACCTCAAGCGTGAAGGTGTTCAGTCCCTTCCCATCGTCCGTCACGCGTATATCAGCCTGAGCGATGTTAATCTTGCTCGCGGAGATTGCCGAGCTGATCGCGGCCAGGATCCCGGGTCGGTCCGTCCCGATCACCACGCGGATCTTGACCTGGTGGGCGGTCTTCGGTGCCGCATCCCAGGAGACGTTGACCTTTCGATCTACGTCGTACAGGAGTTGGTTGAGATTAGAGCAGTCCGTACTGTGAACCGAAACCCCGCGCCCACGAGTAATGAATCCGACGATCTCATCACCAGGGAGCGGGCTGCAACACCTGGCGAACCGAACGAGAAAATCGTGTGATCCCAGAAGAGTCACGCCCTCGTCCGGCTGCTGGCTGGCCTTTCGCTCCGGCTTCACCTCTCCTTCTTGCGGCAGCTCTTCTGCAGGTAAGAGCTTTGCTATGGCCTGGCGAGGGGAGAGCTGGCCAAATCCGACGGTGGCGAAAAACTCGTCGGGGGTTGCATACCCATAGCTGGTGAGGGCCTTCGTGACCTCACTTGACTTGAGGACCTGAGCGGAGCTCTTGCCCAGCCGCCGAAGCTCCTTCTCCAGCAGGTCTTTCCCGAGGCTAATGCTCCGGACCTTCTCCTCGTTTTTTATCCACTGCTTGATCCGTCCTCTCGCCCGCGGGGTTTTCACGAGTTTCAGCCAGTCACGGCTTGGATGGTGCTTTGAATCGCTCAGGATTTCGATGATATCGCCATGTTGCAGTTCGTACCGCAGGGGGACCAGACGCCCATTCGCTCTGGCTCCCACGCAGGTAAGGCCGATATCGGTATGGACACCAAAGGCGAAGTCAATGGGACAAGCCCCCTTGGGGAAGCTCTTCACATCCCCTTTTGGCGTGAACACGTAGACTTCTTCAGGGAACAGGTCCACCTTCACCGTTTCCAGGAACTCCCGGCTGTCTTTCAGATCGCGCTGCCACTCCAGGAGCTGTCGAATCCAGGCAAACCCTTTATCAGTCTGGTCAAACGCCGCCTTCCCCTCCTTGTACACCCAATGGGCCGCAATCCCTTCCTCCGCCGTTGTGTGCATCTCACGGGTTCGAATTTGTGTCTCCACGGGTTCGCCGACCGGGCCAATTACTGTTGTGTGCAGGGATTGATACATGTTCGACTTTGGCATCGCGATGAAGTCCTTGAACCGACCTGGGATCGGCTTCCACAGGGAGTGGATTACGCCTAGCGCGCCATAGCAGTCCGTGACTGATTCGGTGATCACCCGGACTGCGGTCAGATCATAGATCTCATCAAACTCTTTGTGTTGATCGCGCATCTTCCTGTAGATGCTATAGAAATGTTTGGGACGACCTATGATCTCGGCCCGGATGCCGCCCTCGGTTAACTTCTGCTGAAGGATCCCAATGACCTCATTGATATCCTTCTCCCGCTCCTGCCGTTTCTTCGCGATCCTTGCTGCCAGATCCTGATAGGCGTCGCGTTCGAGGTGGCGGAGAGCCAGGTCTTCGAGCTCGGCCTTCATCCAGTAGATTCCGAGGCGGTGCGCGATGGGGGCGTAGATGTCGAGGGTCTCCCTGGCAATCAGCCGACGCTTCTCCTCCCTCAGCGGTTCAAGGGTTCGCATATTATGGAGCCGATCAGCCAGCTTAATCAGAATGACCCGAATATCTTTGGACATCGCCAGCACCATCTTTCGGAGACTCTCGGCCTGATGCTCGATGCGGCTTCCGAAGGGGAGTCTGCTGATCTTCGTGAGGCCGTCCACGAGATCCCCGATCTCGTCACCAAAGGTCTGCTTGACCTCCTCGAGCGAGGCGTGGGTATCCTCCACCACATCGTGCAGGAGGGCGGCGGCGATGCTCGCCACATCCATCTTAAGATCCAGTACAATCTCAGCCACGGCTCTCGGGTGCGACAGGTATGGCTCTCCCGAGATCCGTTCCTGACCTCTGTGCACCCTGGCGGCAAAGTCGTAGGCCCGTTGCAGCAGGATCACATCCGCGTCAGGTGCTGCTGCGCGAACACGTTCAATGATCGGCTCGATCCCCATTGTTCCTGTACCTGGCGTTGCTAATTTATTCCGCCACACTACTGTCCCAACGTTGAATCGGTTGAGTGTTCTAACGTATAGATAATTATGAGCGTTTATCCCAGAAGACCATTTTTCGATTTGAAATTCTTTTCTCCCATAGGCCATACTTCCGCAACGTCTGAGCGGAAGGAGATGGCTTATGAATCTCGGCAGAACCGTGTTTGCTCAACTGATGGACTTCGTTCCCTCGTACGAGTTTCGCCAATGCGTAGAACGTTACCACGGCAATTACAAGGTCAAGAGCTTTTCCTGCCGGGACCAGTTCCTCTGCATGGCCTTTGCGCAGATGACCTACCGGGAAAGTCTGCGGGATATCGAGGCGTGCCTGCGCGTGGCGAAGACCAAGCTCTCTCACATGGGAATCCGGGGCAAGATCTCCCGCAACACCTTGGCCCACGCCAACGAAATCCGCGACTGGCGCATCTCCGCCGACTTCGCCCAGGTGCTGATCAACACCGCCAGAGAACTGTACGCCGGCGACGAGCTCGGAGTGGAACTCGACCGGACGGTCTACGCCCTCGATGCCACGATCATCGATCTCTGTCTGTCGGTCTTCCCTTGGGCCACATTCCGCAAGAGGAAGGCCGCCGTAAAGCTCCATACGCTGTTGGACTTGCGGGGCAATATCCCGGTGGTGATCAGCATTACCCATGGCAACATTCACGACGTCCATATCCTCGACGAACTCTTCATCGAGGCCGGCGCCGTCTACATCATGGATCGAGCGTATGTAGACTTTGCCCGCCTTTACAGGATTCATCAGTCTCAGGCGTTCTTCGTGACCCGGGCGAAGCGCAACTTCGTGTTCACACGCCTGTACTCCCAACCGGTGGACAAATCGACAGGGGTACGAGTCGGCCAGATCATTACCGGCACCGGTTTCTACACGCTGAAAGGCTATCCCGACAAGCTGCGACGGATCTGTTACCTCGATGCCGCAACACACAAGCGGCTGGTCTTTCTGACCAACAACTTCACTCTCCCCGCGCCGGTGATCGCCCACCTCTACAAATGCCGCTGGCAGGTCGAACTCTTCTTCAAATGGATCAAACAGCACCTGCGGATCAAGGCATTTTCTGGGACTACCGAGAACGCGGTCAAAACGCAAATCTGGATCGCCATCTCCGTGTATGTCCTGGTCGCCATCATCAGGAAGCGCCTGACACTGAATCGCAGCCTCTACACAATTCTACAGATTTTAAGCGTGACGTTGTTCGAGAAAACCCCCATTTTACAGGCTCTCTCGCCTATCGACTACGAAGAAGCAATGGACGATGACGGCAACCAATTGATTTTACGCTACTAACGTTGGGACAGTAGTGATTCCGCCAATCTCCCCTAACCCTTCATACTACTCTATTTTCGCATACTTTCCTGGACGTTCCAAAAGCTTTCAGGAGGCTTCACTCTGACGCCCGACCTGCCTTCTTCATCAGGTGCGCCTAGCGTTCCAGCAGGCTAAGAATTTCCTCTTGCCGGACGGGACCCTGTCTCACAATGACGGGTGGGCTTATGGTGACGTCTACGACGGTTGACGGACTCCCACCGGCCACGGGACCCTCATCCAGGACCAGGTCCACTCGATCCCCAAGCTGGCGTAGCACCTCATGAGCGTCCAGGGGATCTTTGCCCCCCGAGCGGTTCGCGCTTGTCCCGGTCACGGGGCTACCGAAGTGGCGAATCAGGGCAAGCGCAACGGCCGCATCCGGGACCCTGAGGCCGATCCGACCGGTCCCGGCGGTAAGCAGCGTGGAGATCCCGCGAGGAGCCCACAGCACAAGGGTAAGCGGGCCAGGCCAGTAGCGCTTGGCAAGCCGAACGGCCGCATCGGGCAGTTCACCGACCAGTTGGATCGCCATCATGAGATCGGCTACGAGCAGCGGGATTGGGACCTTCCGGCTACGGCCTTTTGCGGCAAAGAGGCGCTCGATGGCCAAGGGATTCGAGGCGTCGGCTCCAAGGGCGTACAGGGTGTCGGTGGGGAACGCCACCAGGCCACCCTTGCGAAGAACCGAGGCGGCTCGCGCCACCGCCCGAGATGACGGGGCGAGAAGGTGATCCCGCCCCTTCCCGCTATTACTCCCCAAGGTAGGCGTTCCGAACATCACTATTGACCATGAGATTTTCGGCCTTATCCGTAAGCACGATCCGACCGACCTCCATAACGTACCCCTTGGCCGCGACCCGCAGGGCCATGTGCGCGTTTTGCTCGACAAGCATGATCGTGGTAGATTGGGCATTAATCTCTCGAATTACCTCGAAGATCGTCTCCACCAATTTGGGGGCCAGCCCGAGCGAGGGTTCATCCAGCAGCAGGAGCCGTGGGCGCGCCATCAGGGCGCGGCCGATGGCCAGCATTTGCTGTTCCCCGCCCGAGAGGGTTCCGCTCAGTTGGGACTGGCGGTCTTTGAGCAGCGGGAAGAGCAGAAATACCCGATCAAGGTCCTGACGGATCTGCGCGGCATCAGTGCGGGTATAGGCCCCCATCTCCAGATTTTCCAGGACGGTCAGTTTTGGAAAGATTCTCCGCCCCTCCGGGACCTGCGAGATGCCACGCCTGACGATAGCATGTGATGGAAGGTGAGTCAGGTCCTCCCCCTCGAAGATGATCCGTCCGGCGGTTGGTCTGATGATTCCGGAGATGGCCATCAATGTAGAGGATTTGCCAGCCCCGTTGGCGCCGATAAGCGTGACGATCTGACCCTCCTCCACTTCAAGGCTTACGCCCCTCAGGGCATGGATGGCGCCATAATGGGCATGCACCTCTTGCAGCCTAAGCACGTATCGACTCCTTCCCCAGATAGGCGTCAATCACTCTGGAATCCGCTCTAATCGCCTCCGGTGTGCCTTCAGCAATCTTGACCCCGTAGTCGAGAACCACCACCCGCTCGGAGATGCCCATGACCACCTTCATGTGGTGCTCGATGAGCAGAACGGTGATGCCGCGGGCGCGAATCAAATGAATCAAGTCCATGAGGGCATTGGTCTCCTGGGGATTCATCCCTGCGGCCGGCTCATCCAGGAGCAATAGGGTCGGGTCGCTCGCCATCGCTCTCGCGATCTCAAGCCGACGCTGATCACCGTACGGGAGCTGGCTTGCCCACAGATCGGTCTTTTCCTCGAGACCCACGAACCGAAGCAGGTCACGCGCCTTCGCTACCAACTCCTCTTCTTCTTTGATCACGCCTTTCGGTCTGAAGATGGCGCCGATAACCGCAGCGTGCATCCGGCAGTGGCTTCCCACCATGACGTTCTCGATCACCGTCATATCCCGGAAAAGCCGAATGTTTTGAAAGGTGCGGGTCACCCCTTTCGTCGTGACCTGGTTCGGCCTCAGGCCAACCATGTTCTGCCCGCGATAGAGGACCTCTCCAGAGGTTGGAGTACAGAGGCCCGTCACACAATTGAAAAAGGTGGTTTTGCCGGCCCCGTTGGGCCCGATCAGGCTGACGATTTCCCCCGCCTTCACGCTCAGATCGACCATATCAAGCGCTCGGAGACCACCAAAATCCACTGACAGCTTTCGTGTTGTAAGGAGGGTCATGCTCGCGTCTTTCGGGAGCTGTAAGGTCGGACCGACCTGCCCTGAGCCCGTCGAAGGGGCCTGGGGCCCGCTCACCCCTGTGGCGCGAGAAACCCCCTTGCGCCACAGGGGGACCGCGCGCCGACGCGCGGCGAGCAGCCCCTCCGGCCGCATCACCATCATCGCGACCATGGCAGCTCCGAACACCAGCATACGGTACTGTGCAAACTGCCGCATCAGTTCAGGCAGGATCAGCAGCATCGCCGCCCCCAGGATCACTCCTGGTACGCTTCCCATCCCGCCGAGCACCACCATGCACAGAACGATGACCGATTCGAAAAAGGTGAAGCTTTCTGGAGAGATAAATGTCATTTTACTCGCAAAGAAGACGCCCGCGAGTCCTGCCCAGGTCGCGCCAAGACTGAACGCGAGGAGCTTCGTCTTGACCAGGTCGATCCCCATTACCTCAGCGGCGACCTCGTCATCGCGCATTGCGGTCCAGGCGCGACCGAGACGCGACTGATTGAGTCGATCAACCACGAAGATGGTCATGAGAACAATCGCCAGGATCAGGTAATAATAGTGGATCGGGTGGAAAAAGGTGAACCCGAAGAGGCTTGGACGCGGGATTTCGATGATCCCGTTGGGCCCTCCCGTGAAGCTATCCCAATTGTTCAGAACGATACGGATTATCTCACCGAACCCCAGGGTCGTAATAGCCAGGTAGTCTCCCCGCAGACGCAGGGCCGGGACGCCGAGGAGGACGCCGAAGATGGCCGCCAAGGCCGCTCCGAGCGGCAGGATCTCCCAGAACGAGAGGCCGACCCGGGTTGCGAGAAGGCCGTAGGCATAGGCGCCTACCGCATAAAACGCGATGTAGCCAAGATTCAGAAGTCCGGCCAGGCCCACGACGATGTTGAGCCCGAGCGCCAGCGTTACATAGATCCCTACCTGGGTCAGCACATCGATGTGATACCGGTTCAGACCAAGAGGGATCACGACCGCGCACGCCAGGGCCAAGGCGTAGAGCGGGCGACGATCGACCCGCTGGGTAAGGTTACGGATTGTAGCCCCACCGGCCTCCATCATGCGATCCATCCACACTGGCGATGCTCTCCGCCACTGGGACACGAGCCACTGCATGAGGCCGAGCAATACCGCGACGCCGGAAACCATGAGGGGACGTTCCAGCCCAAAATAAGGGGCCTCTATCTCCATCATGAGAGGCAGCGACAGAAGCCCCAGCCAAAGGCTGATCAGGACGATTCTCAGCAGAGGGCGTCGGTACAATAGAGCGGAACGGGATGGGGCTCGCATGTTCAGCCTAGACACGCTTTGAACTATCCTCGCCCAAGAGGCCACTGGGACGGAAGATCAGCACGAGGACCAGGATGGCAAACGCAAACACGTCTTTGTACTCGCTGGAGATATAGCCCGCCCCAAGGCTTTCGATGAGACCTAACAGCACCCCGCCGATCATCGCGCCCGGAATGCTGCCGATCCCGCCCAGGACGGCGGCAGTAAAGGCTTTGATACCGGCCATGTAGCCGATATAGAAATTAATCAGGCCATAGTACATCCCGACCATGACCCCGGCCACTCCCGCGAGCGCCGAGCCAATGAGGAAGGTCACACTGATCACCTGGTTCACATCGATGCCGACCAGGCTGGCCATCTGCTTATCCTGAGCGGTTGCACGCATCGCCTTGCCGATCTTTGTTCGACGCACTAGCAGGTGAAGCGCGAACATCATGAGGACCGAGGTGGCCATGATGAAGAGCTGGATCGCGCTGATCCTGCCACCCGGAAGGTCTATCCCACCTTGGATGAACAGCTCAGGGAATCCTTTATCCCTGGGTCCCTGCGCCAGCATCACGAAGTTCTGGAGAAAGATAGAGACCCCCAGGGCGCTGATGAGGGGAGACAGACGCGGGGCAGTGCGCAGAGGTCTGTAGGCCAGCCGTTCAATGGTGACGCCGTACGCGCCGCAGAAGAGGATGGCCACAATCATCATCAGCAGGAGGGTGACGCCGGAGTCAGGGGATGTCAGGTGGAGGGCGATCAGGAGGCTGAAGGTGACGATCCCCATGTAGGCGCCCAACATGTAGATTTCACCGTGGGCGAAGTTGATCAGCTCAATGATCCCGTAGACCATGGTGTAGCCTAACGCGATCAGTGCATAGACACTACCGAGCGTCAGCCCGTTCACCAGCTGTTGAAGCAGCATCTCTGCTCAACACAAAGGGAGGGAAGAGATTGCTCCCCTCCCTCCCCCACGTGACGCGCAACCTCCCACCTACTGGAGTTCCACGAACTTCCCGTCCTTCACCTCCCAGATCACGTAGGGCGACACGAGGACATCGCCCTTCTTGTCGAACTGGATCGGTCCGAGGGCGGTCTT
>Ga0080064_1002357_pt1 | contig 32475 bp, 25 predicted proteins | sample Subgrocontami54m_FD_69260 | JGI IMG/M metagenome (GOLD analysis project Ga0080064, IMG submission 69260) | Subsurface groundwater microbial communities from S. Glens Falls, New York, USA - GMW46 contaminated, 5.4 m (SPADES assembly) (version 2) ...
CCCGCCCCGCCCGCCCGCGCCCCAGGCAGGCCAGGCGGCCTGCCCCACGTTTTGACCTCAAACGACCCAATTCTGGCAGCGAATGTCGGGCAACGCGTCGAAGTCCGCGTCGGTCGTCAGAATGGTCAGCTTGTGCTGTCTGGCAAATGCAGCCAACATGATGTCAACTTGTCGACAATACGCGGCCTTGCCGGCGCAGCTCATTGAACGCTGTGCCATAAAGTCGAGCAGAATCCTGATCCAAATTCCACAAGCGGACGTGCCGGAGCAATTGCACCAAGCGACGGCCGTAGTCCGCGGGCGCGGCAGTCTGTTGAATCCCGGCTTCCAACTCGCACAGGACCGGTATGCATGAGATGAACCGATGACCCGCTTTGCGACTTGCGTGAATCCGGTCACGAACCGCGGATACTTTGCGGATGGCCGCCGACAAATGATTGCAGTCGAGCAGATAGTCCATCACGCCAGCCCCATGCTGCGCCGAACTTGTTCTTTGGCGGCCTTTTTCGCCTCTTGAAGGGCTTGCGTCAGCTTCGCGTCATCGTCCGGATCGCTGTTGGCGCAGAGATTCGCCAGGACCGCGAAATCCCGATCGATTTCCTCAAGCGGCGCTTCGGTTTCATCCATTTTCTCGACGCGCAACTTCTGGCCCTCGCGCCAATCCTGCGGCAAGGGCTCCAGCGGTTGAATCGCACCATTCGTAAGGACGGCCTTCGGCATTTTCGCTTTTTCCCCTAGTGCTATGTCACACGTCGAATGATGGATCACAAGAGCCGCGCACGAAGTAAGCGGCTGCGAGTGGGCCGCTTACTTCGTGCGCGGCTCTTACTTCTGGCGACTCATCAATTCATGCGTGACAGAGCACTAGGCTCGCTGCGCTCGCCTTGGGGCTTGCCGACATCCATCACTTCGATTTAACCGGCGGCGTCGGTTGCGAATCGGATTCCAGCTTCAGCAGCTCTTCGGTGTCGCGCACCCATTCGAGATCACGCTCGCGCTGACTTTTCACGAATTCCTTGGCGCGTGGTTCCGGCGAGGCCAGCGCGAACCGCAACACGGCGCGCTTCACGACCGGGATACTGTGCGTCTTCAGTCCGAACAAGTCGATCACGCGGTCGGTCATTTCCCAGCGGTGCCAACGCCGCAAATCTTCGATGCCGAAGTCGGCCATGTCGGCCTGATCGAGCACCAGGCCCATGCCGCCGACCAACTCCTTCTGCGGCACCAGGTCGGGCCGTTGGTCCCACAGGAAGCGCACGGTCCGCAAGCAGGCGTAGCGGAACATGAAGTCCTGCTTGTCGTTCTTGAGCATGTCTTGGACGTATTTCCAACCTTCTTTGGGCTGCAGCATGATGTACGCGGCCAGCATGCCGTCGATGCCCGAGCCTTTGCGTCTTTCCGGATCGTCGACCATCGAGCGCAGCAGCTTGGCATCCTCTTTGCCGCCGCAGTGGCCCAGAAGCGAAGCATACAAACCGTACCGATAAGCCGGAGTCTTGGGATCTTTCAACCAGCCGGCGAGGACGTCGGCCGGCAGTTTCTTGGCCAATTCCGAATACTCTTTGTAATCGGCCTTGGCGAACTCGCGGTAGGCGTCCATGGCCACGTCGAAGTCGGCGCTGTTGAGGAAGTCGAAGCAATAGCGCAGCCGTTGCGGCGCCGGCGTGCTTTGGTGTTTGACCGCCCCTTCGAGGTATTTGACGAGTTCGCTGCCCGCCTGCGTTTCGACGCCGCGGTACGGGTCGAGGGTGCCTTTGTAGACGTCGATGAATATGACGAATTTGTTTTTGGATTGAATGTAGCGCGGCAAGGTGACGGTGCCCTTCTGAACGCCCTTGAGATACTCATTCGGCTTGAGGACTTTCTCGATGACGAAATCGGTGGTCCCTTCGATTTGATTGCCGCCCAGCTTCGCATTGGCGAAGTTGCCGTAGAGAACCATCGATGCATTGGCATAATCGCCGACCAGCGTTGGCCCCTGGTTTTCCGAACAGAACGGGCAAGCGCCGGCGCTGGGCAACACGGTCACCGTCCAGATGAGTACGGCGATGAGCAGGCATGCGATGATCGACAAGCGCTTCATAACCACCCTCCCGAAAAGGGGCGTTGGGCAATGCGCCTATTATGGTGCAAAGGGGGGGCAGGATGCAACCGGGAAAATGTCACCAGCCCGCAGCGCGAGCAAGGGCCGCCCTTGCTCGCGCTGCGGGCTGGTAATATTCTCACTGCAAATACGGATTCAAATCCGGATTGCACTTCTGCACTTGCTTTTGCTGGGCCACCAGCACGACGGTCTTGAAAGCGCCTTTCGCGTCGGCGCGGAAGTCGACCTTGCCGGTCACTTCGACCCACGGTTGGGTACCGCTGATCACAACGCTTTCCTTGGCCAACACCGGGACGCTGACTTGCACGGCGTCGCCGGCGCAGCATTGGATGCGAAAACGCACGAGCTCAAAATAGCGGTCGCTGCGCGGCGCATAAACGCCACGCACCTTGATTGTCTTGCCTTTGTAATAATCGCGATCCGTGCTGCTGGACGCCAAGTCCTCGAGCCGCTTGACGTTCACAAATTCCACCTCGCCGGCGAGGGTGTCGGCAGCGGCACGCGCCAGCAGCACTCCGATCGGCGCCGTGCGATCGATGGCGATTGCCGCCAGCGTGATGTGGAACTGCGCTTCTTCGAGGGCATCTCGCGTTGTGTCCAGTGGAGCACCCTCAATGACAATCGACGGCCCTTTGCTGGGCAAGCCGAGCATGAACAGGATGATCGGCATCAGCAGCACCACGTAGCGCCACGGGGCCCAACCGTGGTCGTGATCGGCGTGACCCTCGCCGTGCTCATGGCCGTGCTCGTGGCTGTGGCTCGAAACGGGCGCCGGCGCCGGCATGTGTCCGAAAGCGCGGCTCTCTGCAAGAACCGCGTGGCTATGCGCGTGATCGTGGCCGCCGTCGCCATGGCTGTGCGCATGTTCGTGGCCGTGACTGTGTTCGTGGCCACCATGCCCAGGCTCAGGCGTGTGATCGTGATCGTGTTCCTTCAGCGTCATTTTGGCGCCGGCCATCGACCAGAGCATCCCGGAGCGAACAACGGCGATGACCACGAGGGTGATGCCGCTCGCCAAAACGAACGGATGGAACTGCGTGCCGAGCAGTCGGTACAGCATGCCCTTTTGCAGAAAATACATGCACAGACAAATGACGCCGAACGCCCCCGACAGGGCGACCATGCAAATTTGGTCAAGGAAATAGGTCTCGTCGTCGTGATGATGATGGGCCATGGACAACACTCCGTGTACCAAAAAACAATCAAATTCTGCATATGCCGCAAAAAGATCGTGAGCCACAGATGAAACACAGATCAAACACAGATGTCAAAAACAGCAAGAAATCAACTCCCCGCATTGCCTATTATCTGTGTTTGATCTGTGTCGCATCTGTGGCTAGATTCTGCTTTTGTCGTGATGATGATGGGCCATGGACAACACTCCGTGTACCAAAAAACAATCAAATTCTGCATATGCCGCAAAAAGATCGTGAGCCACAGATGAAACACAGATCAAACACAGATGTCAAAAACAGCAAGAAATCAACTCCCCGCATTGCCTATTATCTGTGTTTGATCTGTGTCGCATCTGTGGCTAGATTCTGCTTTTTCTGTGGGCTGCGGCTGGGCAGCGCTGGTTTCTATTTTAGCACGTAATGCACGATCATCGTGTAAATGAACACCTGCACGACCACCGACAGGATGATCGTGAAGATCAGCCGCGGCCGGAAGACGCGCGTGTACATCAAATACAGCTTCAAATCGAGCATCGGCCCCAAGACCAGGAAGGCGAGCTTCGACGCCGGCGGCCAAAAGACCTGGAAGTTGGCGGCGACAAACGCATCGGCCTCGCTGCACAGGCAGAAGAGAATGGCGAACGCCATCATCATGAGGATCGCGACAGAGGGGTAATCGCGCAGCGTCGTCACCAGCTTGCTTTCGCGCGGCGCGTCTTTTTTGGCGCTGGCCGGCCCGCCTTGGGCCTTGGCATCGCCGGCCTTGTCTTGGGCGTCATCCTTGGCAGCCGCGGGTGCTTCCTGAATGTCGGCCGTGCCTTCGCGCAGCACCAGTCGGCCGGCGGCGGCAAGGCACGCGCCCAGGATCAGAAATGCCATGATGTCCACAAAGTCGTTCAGCGCCGTCTCGGTGACATTGGCAAAGTGACGACGCCAGGCGCTGTCGCCGCGAATCGCTTGGTAAGCGCCGATCAAGAGGAACCAGACGGGCTTCAATATCAAGAGATTGCCGAGCGCGGAAAGGATCAGCCGCGACGCCGGCCTGCCATCGCGCGCGTCTTCGTCGTTTTCCGCCGTCATCGTCCGCAGCCCGACCGTCACGGACGGGTGCAACAGGTCGGTCCCGTAGCGGCGCCATTGCCCATCAACGATCCAGGCGGTGATCACGGCAACCACGAACGCCAACCCGGCCCGCAGCCCCACCATGCCCCACGGTCCGCCCAGAATCCAGTTCTTCTCGTCGGGATAGTTGAACGCGACAAAGGTGCTCGTCAGCACGACGACGTTGATCACCGGCCCGGCCAACACATAGGCGACACAAACGCTGAGCGGCAACCCTTTGCGCAGCAGCCGGCGCATGACGACGATGATGCCGCACTCGCACATGGGAAAGATGATGCCAAGAACCGCGCCCAGGCCGATGGCGAACAGCCGATTGGCGGGGATCACCCTGGCGATGGCTTGTTGCGGGACGAATTCTTCCAGCAAACCGGCGAGAACGACGCCCAGAACGATGAACGGCAACGCCTCATAAATGATGCTGGTGAAGACGAGGATTAACTGATCGTAATCCACGGAAGGTCTAACTCCGTATGACGCAACGGTTTGTTGCTTGCGGCGTCCCAGCCCTTGATACGTCGGGATGCGGCGCTTTGGTTCACGTCATTCTGCGAGCTTGGGGAACTGAAAGCAAGGCGGACTTGTGTGCCCGAAGCGCAAGCGCGGGACTCATTCGACTGCGGCCAAGGATTATCCGCCCCCGCGCGCGCTGCGCGCTCAACCAGCGCGCATCGACTCCATGGCGCGATTGCGCCACACGGGACCCAGCAGCATCGACACAATGAACAACAACACCGTCAACACGACAATGGCGCCGCCGACGCCGATGTCCCAATGGAACGTCATGCTGAGTTCCCAGCTCAGTACCTGGCCGCCGATGCCGCACGCCAGCGCCAGACCGATCGACCACCAAAACTGTTGCCGGAGGTTGCGGCAAAAGTTGGCGGCCGTCGCAGCCGGCACGATCAGCAGCGCATTGATGAGCAGCGCGCCCACCACGAACAGGCACAGGTTCACCACCAGCCCGAGCAGAATCACGAAAAGATAGCGGCACAGTCGCACCGGCACGTTGCGCGACAGCGCCAGGCTCGGATTGACGCTGGCGATCACCAGGCGGTTGTAGAAGGTCATCAAGAAGGTCACGGTGACTGCCAAAAGGAGCGCCAAAGAGATCAGGTCGGCGGTACGGACTTTGTCCGGGGCGCCGAAGATGAATGACTCGATGTTGAAAACCGGGTTTTTGATCATGCGCGCGCAGACCGCGCCCAGGCCGATGGCGCCGGCGAAAAAGACGCCAATGACCGTGTCGTTCGGCAGCTCGGTGACGTCATGGACATAGGCGATCAATAGGCCGATGACGACGCCGAATACGACCATGTTCAGCATCATCCAATTGAGTAAATGCTCTTGAGCCAGACCGAGCGCTAAGAATAGGAGAAATGCCAGCGCCAGGCCGGCGAACGCGCAATGGGCCAAAGCGTCGCTGAAAAACGCCATGCGATTGCCGACCACCTGCGCCCCGATGGCCCCGCAAATGAAGCTGACCATGATAATCGCGAAAAACGCTCGAACGTTAAATGCAAACGCAAAAAAAGTGTCCGCCGGCGCTGCCTGGTTGATCCAGGCGACCAACGCATCCAAAATCCCGATCACTGCATCCATCGGTTCCTCGGCTATTCCCCACCGGCAATCGCGTTCTAGTGTCCCGTCAATCTTCGATTGGCGGGTTGAAATTGTGGTGCGGCCGTCCCGGCTGCACCGTGCAGGCGAGACGCCTGCACCACAACCCGTCAATCGAAGTTTAACGGGACACTAGGTATTACGATGTAACACGTAATTCGGTTCAACCTTGCCGAACTTGCACGAGGACCACGGCCAATCGCAGGCAACAGATCGGACGCCAGAGCCGCCCGCGGATCGTTTCATTCAGGGCCCTAATGTTCTGAATGAATCGCCGTTTTTGCAACTGTCGCAACTAGCGTGCCGATAACAGCTTATGGAAATCGACCAAGATCGTTCGACACTTTGGGTGTGTGCTGAACGCAAATGAATGAAACAGCCACGGTCGAGCGATGCTGCCACAGGCCGGCTGCGGAACAGTCACGCGTAGGCATACCCCTTCTTCTGTGCCGGCTCCGTCTCGTACAACCCGCTGACTAGGCGATCCATCAACTCCATCGCCTCCTCCGCTTCCGCAGCCGTGATTGTCAGCGGCGGCGCGATGCGGATCACCTTTTTCGCAAGCGGCCCGAGCAAATGGATGCCGACGTTGTCCGCCCCGCGATAACAGGCCAGCACTACCTCGTTGGCCCAGTCGGGACCGGCTCGGCCGGCGAAGTCGCGCATTTCGACGCCCCAGACCATCCCGCCCTTCTCGCCGCGCACGTTGGCGACGAACGGGTGTTTCTTCAGCGCGACCAGGCCCTCTTCGATGAGCGCCGACGAGCGCCGGCAGTTTTCGAGGACTTGAGTGGCGGCGAACTCGTCGAGCGTCGCCAGAACGGCGGCGCAGCACAGCGGATTGGCGCTCCAAGTGTCGGAGCCTTCGCCGTATTCGAGGGAAGCGAAGATCGCCGTCGCCCCGACCGCGGCCGCCACGGGAACGCCGTTGCCCAATCCCTTGCCCAGAACGACGATGTCCGGTTCGAGACCGTAGGTTTCGAACGCGAACAGATCGCCGGTGCGGCCGAAGTTGGATTGCACTTCGTCGAGGATGAAGACGATGTCGTTGGCCCGGCAGAATTGCTGCAGCGCCTGCAAGTAGCCCTTGGGCGGATGGTATGAACCGCCGCCACCCAGGTATGGTTCTGTAATCAGCACGCTCAAGCGCCGGCCGAATTGCTGTTTGAGGGCTTCGAGTTCTTTGAGGTACGGCGCCGGATCGAACGCCTTTTCACGCAGCGACACGTCGGCGCATTCCTGCATCGGGAAGCTGATGAAGCGGACGCGCGGATCGCGATCGCGGTCGGTCTCGCAGCCGGTGACGGCGCCGGCGAGACCCTTCTTGCCGTGAAAGCCGTAGCGCGTCGCAATGATCATGTCGCAATTGCGATCGCGTGCCAGCGCCGCCCACAGTGCTTTCTGGATCGCCTCCGACCCCGACGCCGCCCAGAAGACCTGTTGCAGCCGCTTGCCGCCGGGCCGACTGAGCAGCAATTCCGCGAGTCGCTTGCTCGCCGTGGTTTCCACTTCGGTGACGGCGTTGTACGCGGTCATCGGCAGGGCTGTCAGGTAACCTTCGACGTCTTGGCCCGGCTTCGTCCAGCCCATGGTGTCTTGAAACCGCTTCATCCACCGGCTCGGATTGTGCCCAAGGTTGGCGACGAGCACGCCGGAGGAGAAGTCGAACAGCTTGCGTCCTTCCGGCGTCCAGTGATACACACCGGCGCTCCTGGCCAGCACCGCTTGCGTCGGTGTGAAGGTGCGCAAACTCCTCGGCTCGAACTTCACGATGAGGTCGCGATCGGCGTTGGAGATATTCTCTTGGTGATGATGGATCGGTTCGGTCATGAGGTTGTCCTATTTCTCGCCGTTGCCCTTGCCCCTGCCGTTGCCCTTAGCCGCCAGCATGGCCCTGAGTCGGGAATTCTCCTGCTCGACTGTTTGCAATTGATTTGCTAAGGCTTCGGCCTTGATTGGCACGAGGCTGTCGTCCTTATCGTAAAAGCGCAGCCAGCAAGCTTCTGTTTCCAGATAGCTTCCTTGCCAAGTTCCTAGCCACAGTTGCAACTGCTCACACCAAAGCCAACCGCGCTCGTTGGGTTCGATGGGTTGGTATCTCTTGTCTCGCAGCCGCCAGCCGATCAGCCGGCGTTTGCGCGGATCATAGCAGTAGTATTCCGGCGTTTTGAAGCGTCGTTCGTACAGGTCCTTCTTGATTGTCAGATCGGTTTTCATCGTCGTACGCGAATTCAATTCCACGATGACGTCGGGCAAACGGCCGTTCTCTTCGTAAACCCACCAGTAGAGCCGCTCGCGCTTGCCGTCCACATGATTGACGAAAAAGAAATCGGGACCCTTGTACTTGCGATTGCCGGCCCGCGTGAGGCTGTAGTAAATGAACATGTTGCCGCCGACAAAGAAGTCGGTGCGGTCTTTCCAGCGCCAGCGCAGCACGTCGATCAACAAGCCGATTTCGTCGCGGTGCCAAGGAGTCTCCAAGGGTTCACCGTCCGTTTCGACGAGTCCCGCCCGAGCCGCCGCGAGGCGTTCTTTGCTGACCTCATCGGGCATGGTTGTGCTGCTGGCCATTACCCTCCTCCTTCCAAGCGCAGGTATTGCGCGGGCACGTGCTCCGTTAACCATACTCCATTTGCGGAACGATAGAAAGAGAAACCAGGCCGGTCCTCCTCGCCGTCATGAGTTAGACATGACCTGCGTAAAGGAGCTTGGATTCGCTTTGACCCGCAGCGCGCAACACCAGTCCGCCCTGCGGAGAATTCACTTCCACCAAGCACCCCGGCCGACCTGCCGCATGTTCGGCGAGAATTGCTTCGAGCGCCTGCACGATCGCGACGGTGTTGCGATCGGCGGCCAGGTCGTTGTATTGCAACGTACGCGTTTGTTGCAATCGCTGGTTGCGCTCCATCGCCGGTCCGCCGAACTCGACGAACGCGACCTCTTCGAAAAACTTCTGAATCACCTCGATGCCGTAACCGCGCTGCGAACGCTCGCCCCACGGCTCGACAAACGTGCCGTTGTAATGGTAGTTCGGCGTGATCTTGAATTCACCCGGCGAACGGCCTTCGACCGTCAATTCGACGCCGCGCTTGCGCTGGTGCGCGTTCCAGACGCCGTTGTCGAAGCGGAATTGCACCTCCTGCTCGACGTAGCCGGGGAAATTGTCTGGCGTCACCCAGCTCGTGTGGATATCGAATGCGGCCTCGCGGCCGTCGGCATAGGCGTAGACAATCTGCAACTGCACCGAATCCCAGGTCGGGCCGGTCGCCGGACCGACGAGGCCGCGTTGTCCGGTGGCGCTGATGCGTGCAAGACGCCAACCGCTCCCCCCTCGCCCCTCGGGGGAGAGGGGTTGGGGGTGAGGGGACCCGAAGGTGAAGTCAATGAGTTTGATATAATGCACCGCGACGTAGGTGCCGGGGTTGCGTCCCTGAATCCACTCGGCAAACTGGCCGCCGCTGATCGATTTGGGTTCCAGCAGCGAGCAGTAGCCGTTGTTGACGTGTTTGAGAACGCCGTCAAAGTACAGAGTGCGCAGCTTCTTGTGATCCGGATCGGCGAGCTTGTGATAGACAATCTTCGCCAGCGCGCCTTTTTGCTGGGCCAATGCTTGTAGTGTGTCAAGCTCTTGTAAACTCAACACCGACGGTTTTTCGATGAGCACATGTTTGCCCGCTTCCAGCGCTTGCTTGGCAATGTCGAAGTGCCGATTGTCCGGCGTGGCGACGCAGACGACATCGACGCCGCACTTGAGAAGCTCGGCGGTCGCATGCGGCCCGGCGAAGTTCGTGAAATCGGCGATCTTGCCTTGGGCCGCGCGCTGGTACTTGTCGCCGCGGCTGCCGGTGCGGCTGGCGACGGCGGCAAGTTCCACATCCACCAGACCAAAGTCGCGCCGATACAGCCCCGCCTTTCGAACCTGCTCGAAGAACGGCCGATAGGTGTCGTCGAAGATCATCCCCAGGCCGACCATGCCGGCGCGAAGGCGATGCTGCGTGAGGTTGGCGCTCATGATGTTTACCGTTTAGAAGCTGTTTCAAAACGGGGACTGGCCCATTTGCCTTGTGGGGCCTGTCCCCGTTTTGAAACAGCTTCTTAGCGCGCCCAAAGAAGCTTCGCGGCTTGGATCACACCGCCGCGGCTTGCAGCGGCGGCTCAGGGCTTTCGAGCGCGCTCAAAAGTTGCTCGACGCGGAACGGCTTGTACAGCACAAAACGCAACCCCGCTTGCCGTGCCTTGACCAGCGAATGCGTCGGGTCGTAACCGTAACCGGTCATCAAAATAACGCGGGCGTTGGGCTGGGCCTGCCGCAGCGCGCTGAAAACTTCGTAGCCGGTCAGATCCGGCAAGCGGATATCTGCAAGCATCGCGTCGTACGAACTGACCTTGGCGAGCGTCTGCGCCTCCTTGCCGTCGCGCGCGGTCTCCACAACACAACCCATCCGACCCAAAATGTCGTGGGCGCTGCGGCGCACCCGATCGTCGTTGTCCACGACGAGGACGCGCTTGCCCTTCAAGCGCACCGGCGATTCGTGGCTTTGAAAGGCGAGCGGTTTTGCCGACGGCGCCAAGTCCTCGCCCACCTTCTGAATGCTGTGCTTGATCTGCCGGGCGTTCATCATGATCTTTTTCAGCTTATCAGCCATCTCCGGCTCATGGCCGATCCAGCGGTCGAGGATCGACGTGGCGGCCGTCAGAATCTCGTCGACCGGCATGGCGACGTGACGGCTGACCGCTTCAATCGACTTGGTCGTTGCGGTCCGTTGCTCGACTTGCAACAGCTCCAGCGTGTGCAAGGCGCTCGACAGCTCGCGGCAAAAAATCTCGGCGAATTGCAGGTCTTCTTCGCCGAAAGCGCCCACCTGTGGGCTTTCGACGTTGAAGGTGCCGATGATCTTATCGCCCCACGTGAGCGCGACCGTGAGCGAACAGCGTGCACCGGCGCAGCCTTCGATATAGCGCGGATCGTTGGTCGCGTCGGTGCACACGTAGCTCTTGCCGGTGGCCGCGACATAGCCGGTCACGCCGTTGCCTTCGACTCTAGCGTACAATTCACGGCCGGCGGCCTCTGCCGTCATGCCCTCGGCCAGGAGCGGTTCGAGCTTGCCGGTGGCGGGGTCGAGCAGGCGAATCTCGATCACGTCGTACTGCAAGAGGTCGTGCGTCAGCTTGCGGATGTTGTGCTTGAGCAGGGCGACGCGCTCGTCCATGTCCATGTCGGCGAGCTGATCGGCGCTCATGGCCGCCAGCTCGCGCCCAGCCTGGTGCAGGCGATCGAGCTTCTGTTGCCGGCTCGCCTCGGTCGTCACGTCGCGGCACAGCACGATCAATTCGAACACGCTGCCGGCGGCGTCGCGGAGCGGCATGATGCGCAGCTCCAGGCGTTGGTTGTCGTTGCGTTGCAATTGCGTGGTGATAGATCGACCCAGAAGTGAGCTGCGAAGAGGCAGGTCAGCGGCGACGCCAAGGGATTCATCGAGCCGGCGGCCCTTGACCTCGCCGCCGCACCAGCGCTCAAACGTCGTGTTGGCCCAGAGAATACAGAGGTCCATATTCAGGGCCGCCACGCCTTCGTCAAGGATCTCAAGGACGGCATCGGTTTGCAACAGCGACCAGGTGCGCTGCCAAACCTTGGGATCCTGCGTAGTGGCGTAGACGCCGTCGAAGTGCTCCGCTTGCAAGCGCGCGATGCCTTCTTGCACACTGCGCACCCGCACGATCTGCCAGGGATCGCCGCTGCCGTCGAGATAATGACTCGGTATCGGCTCGGGCCCTTCGAACACCAGAATTCGCGCAGGTGCGGCCAACGGCAGCTCCTCGGGGGATCGATCAAGATCGTGAGTTCATTATAAGTTGCGAGGCGCTGGCCAACAAGACGATCGGCGCTGGACGGCGTGCGGCTCAGCGATGGAGTGTCACAATCGCTAAGCCGCTGTTTCAAAACGGGGATTGGCCCGTTTGCCTTGGGGGGCCTGTTTCGAAACGGGGACTGGCCCGTTTGCCTTGCGGGGCCTGTCCCTGTTTCGAAACAGCGTCTACGCCGCAAGCGGCGGCTGGGGATTCATCCATTCATGGCGCGTCCGCCGCGCCTGGATCAACTCGGCGCCGAAGAACAGAATCTGCGACGAATAGTAAACCCACATGAGGAAGACGACGAGCGTGCCCGCGGCGCCGTAGGCCGACACCGTCGTCGAATAGACAAAGTACCAGCCCAGCAGCGTCTTGCCGAAGGTGAACAGCACCGCGGCGATGAACGAGCCGTAGATGACGTAGCCGTGCGTGATGCGCCCGCCGGAGAGGATGCGGTACATGGCGGCGAACAAGACGGTCAGGTACAGAAACGACAGGCCCAACTCGACCCAATCCCACGGCAAACCAGGCATCCATTCGGTGAGCGTGTCGTGGAAGATCGCCACGCACATGCTGGCGCCAAGCGAGCCTAGCAACAGAACGCCGCAAAAGAAAACCATCAACAGCGCCAGCGTGTAGTCCCAGAGAAAGCCGAGCACCGTGCTATCATGCGGCGGCGCCAGTTTCCAAATGGTGCACAAAGCCCCGCGCACGTGCAGGAACATGCTCAGCGAGCCGATGACAAGCAACGCGATGCTCACCGACGGCGCCCACGACCCGCCGCGCGGCTGTCCGGCGTTTTCAACCATCTTCTGAATTGCTTTCGCACTTTCTTCGCCGATGATGTCGCGCAAATGTGTCTCGACCTGCCCCTTGGCCGCATCTTCCCCGAACACGGCGCCGGCGATGGTGACGGCAATCACCAGCAGCGGCGCGATCGAGAATAGCGCGTAATAGGCGAGCGCGGCGCCAAGGCGCGTGTCGCCGTTGGCACTCCATTGCCGGCAGGCACGGAAGATGATGCGGATGCTGGTGAACATGTCACTTTCGTAGTGTAGGCGGCTCGCCTGCACGAGCAAATCTCAAAAAGAGCAGACGTGCAGGCGAGCCGCCTACACTACGTCGATCCCGCCGAGCAAACTCCTAAGCATGCCGATGGGCGTGCTTGTGCTCGGCGATCTGGTCCTTGGAAATATGCCAACCGCAATCGCCGCAGGGCGGGGCCTTGTCGTAACAGGGATCGCACAGCAGCGGGCCCCCGTTGAAATACTGTTCGAGCCGTATTTGATGGTCCGGAGCGAGGTCGCCGGGGTCGCGCGGCAAGGTCATTTCGTCGCCGCAACCTTGACACTTCTGATTGTTCCATTTCGCCAACAGCGGCGCGTAATGGTCGTGGGTCCAACGGCTCAACTGGCCGGCGCCGTTGCACAACGGGCACGCCATGCTCATCATGGCCGCGATGGCCTTGCGGATGAAGGCGCTCTTGTTGGGCAATTGGTTCAGGAAGGCGGCAAGCTCTTCCTCAACCTTGAAGGCGACGATGTCGGATTTCGGCGTCTTGCGGGCCATGCGAACTCCTGGATCTTACGCAGCGTGGATGCGCTTCAATGTAGCGTTTGTCGGAAGTTTACGCAAGAACGCCGGCAGTAACCGAAGAACAACGTGAATGCTCGCTCGGCGGCTTCGCGCTTCTTTTCGTTTCGCAATTGCCTTTCTGCCGCGCGGCGCTTATCCTTGATGCTGCATTTCGAAGGGAAGAGCAACGGGATTCCTTCAAGGAGAACCGCATGAAACTGCACCATGGATCTTTGGTGATCGCGGCATGCGTTGTTTTTGCCGCCTCAGCTTCGGCTCAGGTTGGTCCGTTTGAAACCAAAGACCGCACGATTACCGTCACCGGCATCGGCACGGTCAAGTATCGTCCGGAAGGAGCGAAGATCAGCTTCGGTGTTCGCGCTGCCGACAACGCCTTTGCCACCGCCTGGAAGGACAATCAGGTTCAGACCGACAAGCTGCGGACGGCCCTGGAAGGATTGAAAATCGGCGGCATGCAGATCAAGATTGCGCCGCCGGACATCGCGCACAACGACAATCTCGCCAACGGCGTCGTGCCTCCCATGGGCGGCGTGCCCGGCGGTTTCAACGACAAAGCGTACAATGTGTCGCGCTCGTTCCAGGTCGTGATCGCCGACAAGGATTTCGCCGAACTTCACAAGCAAGTGCTCAAAGTGATGGAGACGGCCCTCACGCACGGGGCCAATTCTCCCGCGAACCTGCCGAGGAACAACGACAACATGTTCTTCGGCGGCATCGGCGGCGACTTCCCGCGGGGACCGTCCATCACGCGTGTAGATTTCTTCAGCAGCGACGATCAAAAGGCCCGGCAACAGGCGTATCAGAAGGCGGTGCAGACGGCGCTGACCAGCGCCAAGGGCGCTGCCGACGGCGCCAACCTTACGCTCGGAAAGGTCGTGGCCATCACCGATCACCAGGAAATGAATTACAACTTCAACATCGGCATTCCGACGATGGAGGGGCCGCAACAAGACGTGAACGGCGAAGTCGAATTGACGATCCGGGTCAAGGTCACGATGAAGTTTTGATTGGGCCAGGCTTGCCGTTTAGCGCAACCGTTGCAGCGCCCGCGTAACTGGCGCTGCAGCAGTTGCGCTCAACGGCAAGCACAATCTCAAACGGTTGCCGCTTCCGGTTCTTCCGTCAACTTCAGGAACACTTCTTCCAAAGTTCCGTCGAGCGCTGCTTGTTTGCGCAGCGTGTCGAGCGTGCCGCAGCCGATGAGGCGGCCCTGGCCGATGACGCCGATGCGGTCGGCCAACTCCTGGGCGATGTCGAGCGAGTGAGTCGAGAGAAACACGGTCACGCCGCGCTCCGCTTCCTTGCGCAACAGGTCTTTCAATAATCGAATGCTGCGCGGATCGAGGCCTACCGTCGGCTCATCGACGATCAGCACTTCCGGTTCATGCAGCAGCGCGCAGGCAAAGACCGTGCGTTGCCGCATGCCGTGCGAGTAGTGCTGGGTCAGGTTGTCAACGAATGTCGCCAGGCCGAAGAGGTCGATCATTTCATCCATGCGCGCGCTCGCGCGCTCGGGCGGCATCGCATACATCGCGGCGATGAATTGCAGCATCTCGCGGCCGGTGAGCTTTTCGTACAGGAACGGCTGATCGGGGACGTAGCTTATGACGCGGCGGGCCTGTTCGCCTTGCCGCGCGATGTCGAACCCGGCGACGCGAATCGTGCCGGCGCTCGGGAACAGCAGGCCGCACATCATCTTGATGGTCGTCGTCTTGCCGGCGCCGTTGGGGCCCAGGAATGAAAACAACTCGCCCTTGGCGATGGTCAGCGACAGTTCGCGCACGGCGACCGTGGGGCCGTAGGATTTCGAGACGTTGTCGAGTTCGATCATGGTCGAAATTCACTTGCCGCAAGCGGCGGAAGATCACTGCCCCGGCGCACGCTGCAGGGTATATTCAATCCCTTCGTAGCTCGCCCACTGCTCCAAGACGGCATCGTCGCTGCGGCGGACCCAGGTGGCGGCAAGCGGGCGTTCGCCGGGCTTGGCGTATGCAATCTTGAAACATGGCACGTTGACGTCGCCCCACTTGCGGTCCTCCGTCGTCACCGTCGCGATCACCTGTTGGACCGCGGCGATCTTGACAGGCACAAAATCCTTGAGCGCCGCGGGGACAGCGCGCAGCGGGTCCATGAGCGGGACCGGCCAAGTTCGCCCCTCGCGCAGGCCGGAGATCTTGGGAACCAGGTGCATCGGATTCAGGATGCTGCCCGATTCGGAAACCGCGAACGGCTCGAGCGCAAACGGATTGATGTCCTGACCGCCGATCAACAGCGCGAATTTCGGATAGAACAGCTTGTCCTTGACTGCGCCGTCGAAGGTGATTTCCGCGGCGACCGGTTGCGTGAGCTTGATGCTCGCGGAACTCTTCAGCAGCTTGCCGTCTTCGGTGACGTGGTAAGCGCCCACGATTTTCACCTTGTCCATTGCCACAAAGAGCTTGATGCGTTCCAGTTTGAACTCAGCGGACAGCTTGAAGATTCGCCCGGGCTCGAGCTTGATTTGCGTGAACCCCGAGCCAATCCGTTCCCCTTTTTGCAAAACGTTCCAGTTGACGATGTTCTGGCCGACTTCGGCAGTCAGCGGAATCGTGAACGGCGGAGCGTCGCCGGTCTGGAAGCGCGGCGCCAGCTCGCGGTAAACGAGCACGCTGGTGGTAGCCAACCAGAATAGGAGAATCGCCGCGGTTGCCAGTCGGGAAGGCATGGCTGGTCCTGCTGAAGGGAATGTTCAAACTATAGCGTTGCCGGGACGTGCCGGCCAATCGAGCCATCGGAGACATGAGCACAAGAAATACCTGCATGCGGGCCGGCGAGTTTCATGTCGGGCAGCAATCCCGTGGAAATCGACCGAATGAGGGGATATGCTTTTCGTAACAACCTCGAATTGGCAGGGCGAGCGCGTCATGGGTGGATTGTGGGAGCTGATCTGGGCCGGTGGACCATGGCTGGTGGCTGCGCAGGCGGCTTTCACGCTGTGGATGTTCATCGACGCCTATCGCAGCCACGCGGAGCAAATGTGGTTTTGGGTGATCCTGTTTTTCCAGCCGATCGGCACTTGGCTCTACTTTTTCGTCGTCAAGTTGCCTGCGCTTCGTTTGCCGCGCGGCATGAGCGCCAAGCCGGTATGGCAGCGCCGCCTCTCATTCGACGAGTTGCGCTATCGCGTCGAGCGGACGCCGACGGTCTTCAATCACGTCGCCTTTGCCGAACGGCTGATGGAAAAAGGCGCGCATCCGGATGCGATTCCGCATCTGGAAGCGGCTCTGAGGTTGGACGAAACCTATTGTCAGGCGCTGCACGACCTGGCCGTATGCCACGTCGCTTGCCGGCAGGCCGAGCAGGCGCTCGCCGCGCTGGAACGCTTGATGAAGCGCGATGCGCGCTGGGCCGATTATCGGGCGTGGCGGACGCAGATCGAAGCGCAAGACGCTTTGGGCCGACGCGAGGAGTTGCTCACCACGTGTCGAGAGCTGGAGAAACGCCAGCCGACCTGGGAGAACAAGTGCCGCCTGGCGGAGCGGCTGATCGACAACGGCAACAAGGATGAAGCGGTGCGTCTGTTGGATCACGCGCTCGAAGACCATCGTTTCGCGCCGTTCAAGACGCGCCTGCGTCATTGGCGCTGGGCGCGGCACGCGCAGCAATTGCTCAAAGAGGCGGATCAGGTCAAGTAGGGTTCGCGGCGGCGGGCGATTCGTTTCACTTATTCGCTCAGGGTCGTGAAACGAATTCACGTTGGCTGAAACGAATCGATTTTTTGGGTCGTTTTTCGCCACAACCCGATGCGGAGTCGTGAGTTATTTCATTTCATATCACATCGTTTTTCGATCGTGAAACGAAGGGGCCTATCCGAAAAACTGGTACTCTCCTTTGTCATTCGGTTCTCCGTAAAGTTTGTGGATTCTGGAGCAAGCCCAGGGGTTCGGAGTACCTCACCCCTGGGCTTGCCGTTCCATCTCCACATGAATTTGGCGGAGAACCCGTCATTCTTTGGGAAAACTCTCCAGACGCCGGCCGGCGCGGAAAAGGCACCAGGCCAGCACGACCACCATCAAGCCAATGGCCGTTCCCAGAAAGACCCAGTTGTTGAGCAAGCCCAGAACGGGGTGGCTTGGTTCTCCCCCGAACTCCGTGTTGTCGGCCTGAACGCCCAGTTTCGCCACGACCGGCGGGTTGTCTTTTCGAAGTGTTGCGAGCACGGTTGCCGCCTCGTATTTCGGCGCTGCCGCGGTTTCCGATCCGTAGAAGACCCGGTAAGCCTTGGCCGGCTGGGCGAGAAAAACCACGCGCTGAACGCTCCCTTCCGCCTGCACGCCGGTGACGCTCAGGGGCGGGTTGTCCTCGTTGCGGATGACGATGCGGAATTGTTCCTCGCGTCGCTCCGGAATCGTGATCGTCAACTGCTCGCGTTTCTGGTTGCGGAAACTGAAGTTCTCGATCGTCGTCTCCGCAATCGGCTGCCAATCAGGGTCACCGTCTTTGCGGAAGCCTTGCTTGCGGAGGTCTGGTTTCACCACCACCGGCACCTCGACCACGACGCGCCGCGAGAAATTGCGGCTTGGCGTTTCCAGCGTGAAGCGCGTGATCGGCTCGCGCCGGGTGCGCACGCTGACGACCGTTTGTTTCTTCGCGGCAACGTCCTTGGCGTCGAACCCGGCAACCGGGTAGATGACCGTTTTGGCTTGCTGCACACGTTCCCGCGTGGCCACGCCCCAGGCGCCGATGCGGTCGATGCGGAACGGCCGGCGTTCGATCACGGTCCGCTCGACGCGCTGGTCTTCCTTGGCATCCTTGAAGGTTCGCGTGAGTTCCTTGAATGGAGATTCCTTGTCGTCGGTCACGTCCTCGATCGTGACCTTGAACTCGCGGAAGCTGTTTTTCGGCAGCGTGATCTCGCGGCTGCTCACGTCCATGTACTGAGAGTAGTCGAAGATGATGCCGTCCATCAGCAGCGGAGTCCATTTCAGGCCATCCGCGGAACCGGACACCCGCACCTTCCGCTCGTAGTTCGTCAATGGCGTCGCGAAGCTGAAACCCTCGGCGTCCGGCGCCTTCTCCGGCAGTCGCAGGTGGACTTCGATCGCATTGCCGTCGGGCCGGAGCGTGACGATGTCCGTGTTAAAAGTCTGGCGCGTCCGTTCTTGGCGGTATTCGACCTGGGGTTCGATCAGGTACGGTGCCTCGGCTTGTGCCTCGTCCACGATACGGAGGTCCGGGAGGCCGGCGCGTGTGGCGGCAAAGATATCGCTATCCAGCGTGAAGGCGACGATTTCCTCGTCCTTGGCCGCACCGCGGTCGATGGGTTTCCAGAAGCGGAAACGACCCCCCCCCTCCCCCCCCTTATGAAGGGGGGGGGTGAGGGGGGGGTTCTGCGCCTGCACGGCCGAGATCAGCACCAGGCAAGCAACGAGTCCCTGGAAGAACTTCATGATGTCTTGTCCTCCGACGAAGCGCCTGGGTTGGTGAACGTGGCCCGATATTTCAGGTAAATGAACGAGCCGCACAAAACCAGGACGCCCAGGATGATGAACGCGACGATGCGGTAGAGAGGGTCGAGGCGGGCGAGGTCCGAGAACAATACCTTCCAACCCACCACGGCGAATAACCCCAGGGCCACGAAACGCAGGGCCCGCAGGTTCTTCCAGATGCCGCCCAGCAGGCAGCCGATGGCAAAGAGCGACCACAGGATCGACACACCGCCGGCCTGCGAACCATCCACGAAAAAGGCGAGGAACGTGTTCACTTCCAGGGTGAGGAAGATGAACAGCAGCACCAGGGCCGCAATCCCGGACAGGTTCCGGGCCAGCTTGGCCGCGACGTCGCCCGCCAGGAGCCGGAAGCCAAAGAACAGGAAAGCGATGATGGCCCCGAAATCGACAAGCCGCATACCCGCTTCCAGGAAAGAGTACGGCTCGCCGCCGTAGAGCATCATCTCCTTCGACCCCCAGAGCCCCAGGTCGAACACGAACAGTTTGCCCAGCAGCAGGCAGGCAAACGCGATCAAGACACCCAGGATCACCTTGTTGCGATCGGCGAGATATTCGTAGAGCAGGAAGCCACACATCCCGATCCACAGGAGCGACAACACGGGCAACCGCAGCGGCGGGAACAGGTAGAAGAAGGTGCGGTCCAGTTCCAGGTGCAAGAACACAAAGGCCATGCCCACGACGCCAAGCATGGCGAAACGGAGCGCCCAGCGGTCGCGGACCCACTCGGCCATGTCGTTGGCCCGCTCCACCGCCAGGGCCGCGCTCGCCACCGGCGCTTTGAGCAGGCGGAACGCGCCGGCCAACGAGGCGATGGGAATGCCGAAGACCACCAGCCGCTCGAGCATGAACCAGAAGTAGTCCACCATCGGCATGCCGGCAACGGACTCGCCTGCATACTGATTCCTCAGGTCGACCAGGCCGAACCGCCCGATCACGATCAGGTACAGCAGATAGGCCACGTGACGGAGAAACTCGCTTTTCAGTTTGCCCGCGACCCAGAGCATCACAAACGCCTGGATCGCCCAGCTCACGGTGATCCACTCGTTGGAGAGCACCAGCGGAATGGTCACGGCGAGGAAAAACGCGGCCAGGCCGACAAAGCAAAATAACAACTCCCGGTCCAGGACCCGGAACACCAGGCAGTACCAGACGTGGGCGACATAGAACGCGGCCAACGCCAGCGACACCACGGCTACCCAGCGATAGTCGAAGGCTTCACTGACGAGTCCATAGCTGACCGCGAAGTAGATGCCGGCGTTGATCAACAGGCCAAGCGAGTCCAGCAGTGTCGACTTGGTTCGGCTGAACAGGTTGAAGATGAAGACCATCGTGGAAAACAGCACGAAGAACGCCGTCAAGAACGGCATGACCTGCCAGAAATCCTCGACCTGGTATCTCGTCATCGCCCCGAAGAACAGGACGTAGTTGCAGACGAAGCTCAGGTAGTTGAGCAGGTGCCATTTCTTGTAATAGCTGATGCCGAGCACGCCGCAGCCCAAGAGCAGCTCATACGAGAACAAGCCTGGGAAGTTCACCACGCCGGTCGACAGCATGACTGGGGTCCCATAGCCGCCCAGGATGCCCAGGATGGCCACGAGCATCGAGTTGAAGCGCACCGCCAGGACCCCGGAACAAACGGTGATCAAGGCCATCAAGGCAAAGGCCACGCCGGCGTCGATCAGGTGATAGAAGTTGAAGGCCGCGAAGGCGGCGAAGTAGAGCGTGGCGATGCCGGCGCCGATCATTCCCAGTCCAAGCGTGTGAAACGTTTTACCCAGGAGCTGCGTGCCAAAGGCAACCATCCCAACCCCCGCCAGGATCGAGAGCCCAACGCGCCCCAGCGGACCGATGTAGTCGTGGTCGATGGAGTATTTCAGGAAGAAGCCCATGCCCATGACGAGGATCAACACACCCAGACGCAACAGCCAGGTGCTGGCGATGGCGAATTCCATCGAGACGCCGACGGGGCGATGCTCCTCGCCCACAATGAGCCAGTGCCAGATCTTCAGCAGAATCTCCCGGGCCGCGCTTTCGAATCGGCCCGGCTGGCGCGGCGCGGTTTCCGCCGCTACCTGCGGCTCCAGCACATCCTGTTTTGCCGCGGCAGTCAAGATTTCAGGCGGGGTGCCGATCTCCGGCACTGAGAATTCGGGGACGGGAATCGTCGGGACTTCGGCCGGCGACTCGGCGGCGGCTACCGACGCCACCGAGTCCACGGGCATGGGGACAACCACCGCCGCGATCTGGGGTTCGTATTTCGGCGGCTCAACCACTTCCGGCGTGGATATCTCAGACGTTCGAGGTACCGGTTCAGGTGCCGGCTGCGGTTCTGGTTCGGCAGGCGCCTCCCGGTGCAGAATTTGCCGCAGCAGTCGCTTCTGTTCGCGCAAATCATCCTGCAAGTATCTGAATTGCGCGAAGGCGCGTTTCGCCGCCTCGTCGTGCCGACGCAAGAGCTTCACCATCATGACCACGAGGAACACCGGCACAGCCAGGATGACCCCGGTAGCAAGGATTGCCAGCAACATCAGCAGGTTTTCGAGGCCGGACATCATTGTGCCTTGCACTCTGGAGAGACCGTTGAAAAAGTCTCCGTTGGGGTATCATAACTCCCTGACACAGTGGAAATCGGGGGACCTCGTCACCGAAGGATCGCCCCGCACCGCGGGCATTTTGGCTCCTCCTCATTTGCCTGTGGTCGGAGACATCCATAATGTACGGCGCTGGCGCACACCGGGCAGAATTCACCCTCGGTTGCTTGCGGGCCGTACAGCGGCTCTGGTAGAGTAGGCCCGGTTTGGCTGCTGTTATAACTGAATTCTTTTCGGGCCGTTAACCAAACAGACGATTCCGACTCCCTTCACGCCAAGGAGCATGCATGCAGGCCAAGGATGGAGCAGTTCCCGGCGCGCGGACCGCTCTGATTTTGTTGCTGCTTATCAATTTGTTCAATTACCTGGATCGCCAAGTCCTGGCCGCGGTCGAAACCGACATTGAGGAGACGTTTTTTTCCGAGACGGATTATCCGCGTGACCCGGTCACCAAGAAACGGCTCGACAGCACGATCGAGGGAACGATCGGCTCGCTCAACACCGCGTTCATGGTGACGTATATGTTGATCGCGCCGCTGTTCGGTTGGCTGGCGGATTGGATGCGCCGTTGGCTGTTGGTGGGCATCGGCGTGATCCTGTGGAGCTTGGCCAGCGGCGCCACCGGCCTGGCGCCGACCTTCTTGATCCTCTTTCTCACACGATGTTTGGTCGGCGTCGGCGAAGCGGCATACGGTCCGGTCGCGCCCACGATCATCGCCGACCTTTATCCCGTTGAAAAACGCGGCAGCAAGCTGGCCTGGTTTTACGTGGCCATACCGGTCGGCAGCGCTTTGGGTTATGTGGTCGGAGGTCAAGTGGCTTATGGGATGCATGGAGTTCACGGGATGGAAGGTTGGCGCTGGGCCTTCTATGTCGTGGTGCCGCCCGGCGTGCTCTTGGGGTTGTGGTGCTTCGTGATGAAGGAACCGCAGCGCGGTCAAGCCGATGCGGGCGGCGTCAGCAGCAAAGCCACCTGGCAGGATTACGTCGAGATTCTCAAGACGCCGTCCTACTTGCTCGACACGCTGGGCATGACGGCAATGACCTTCGCCATGGGCGGCTTGGCGTTCTGGATGCCGCGCTACGTGTTCGAATACCGGGGCTGGGGGGACAACAAAGGGCAGGTCAATCTGATCTTCGGCATGATCGTCGTCGTCGCCGGGCTTGGGGCCACGCTCTTGGGCGGCTGGGTGGGCGACAAATTGAAGCCGCGCTGGCCTGGATCGTATTTCCTCGTTTCAGGGACAGCCATGCTACTAGGCTTTCCGCTCGTGCTCCTGGTGTTGTGGACGCCCTTTCCCCTGGCGTGGGTGTTCATCTTCCTCGCCGTCTTTTGCTTGATGTTCAATACCGGACCGACGAACACAATCCTGGCGAACGTTACGCATCCTTCGGTCCGCGCCAGCGCTTTTGCGCTCAACATCTTCATCATTCATGCGCTGGGCGACGCCGTGTCGCCGATGATTATCGGCTTCATCAACGGTTACGCGAAAAACATGAACGCCGGTTTTCTGACGGTGTCGTTCATGTTTCTGGCGGCGGGCGTGTTGTGGTGGTGGGGAGCGCGATACTTGGAACGCGATACGGCGCGAGTGGCGGCAGGGAAGTGAGCCTTTGGCTTGCCGTTTGCCGCACCCAGGATACTGGGCGCGCTCAACGCAAACAGGATTGTCATACGCGATTGCTGTAGCGCCGCTTGCGCCGCCCGAACACCGGCATGTGCACCTTTTTCTCTTCGGCAACAACTGGGCGCGGCGCACAGGACTCGAAGCCTTCGATGTGGTCTTCGGGGATCACCAAATTGATGAAGGCCTCGATCTGGGTCAACTCTTCGCCTTGTTCGCGGGTCACGAAGGCGATGGCGATGCCGTCAGCGCCCATGCGGCCGGTGCGGCCGATGCGGTGGACGTAGTTCTCCGGGTCTTCCGGCAGATCATAGTTGATGATGTGCGAGATGTTGGTCACGTCGATGCCGCGGCCGACGACATCGGTGGCCACCAGGAGGGTGATGCCGCCGCTGCGGAAGTGCTTCATGATCAAGTCGCGGTCCTTCTGATCGAGGTCGCCGTGCATCACCGCGGCGCGTTGGTGGTGGCGGCGCAGCTCCTTGTAAAGATCGGCGGCCCAAATCTTCCGCTGGCAGAAGATAATGCACTGCCGCGGCTTTTCGCGTTCGAGCACCTTCAGCAGCAAGTCGAACTTGTTGTGTTTGTCCACGCTGATGTAGGTCTGGCGAATGCTCTCGACGGTGATTCGTTCCGGCGCCAGATTGATGTGCTCGGGTTCGACCATGTAGCGCTGCGTCAGGCGCATCACCGGCGGCGGCATCGTGGCGGACAGGAGCATGGTCTGTCGTTGTTGTGGGCAGTGGCGCAGGATCCGTTCGATGTCGGGCCGGAAGCCGATGTCGAGCATGCGATCGGCTTCGTCCAGCACGACGTAGCGGACGCCGGCCAGGGACAGCGTGCGGCGCGCGAGATGATCGAGAAGGCGGCCGGGGGTGGCGACAACGATGCTGACGCCGTGCTTGAGTTCATCGAGTTGTTTGCGAATGCTTTGGCCGCCGTAAATGGCGATGGTGCGGCAGCGCGGATTCGGAGTCAGGCGTCGCGTTTCCTCGGCGACCTGGACCACGAGTTCCCGCGTCGGGGCCATCACAATCGCTTGCGGACCGGGCAGATTGATATCACGCCAATTGTTGAGGAACGGCAGCGCGAACGCGGCGGTCTTGCCGGTGCCCGTCTGGGCTTGGCCGACGATGTCGCGGCCTGCGAGGGCGCGTGGAATGAAGGCGGCTTGGATCGGGGTGGGCTCTTTGTAACCGACGCGGTCGAGGGCCGCCAGAAGCGTGGGTTGTAAACCGAGAGCGCGAAACCCGGATGCGGGCTTCGCCAAAGTTGCAGCAGTCAAAAAAACCTCCAAAACGATGCACGAAAGAACATTGACATATCAAGCCGCAGGGCGAGTCTTCGAGCCCTGCGGGTAAACGACCACAGGTTGATGCAATTACTGTAAGCTTTTCCAGCAATTCTGTCTATGCGGCTTTGCGATCCGGCCTGGTTGTGCGCGATCAACGGCATCGCGGTTGTGGCAATGGCAACGGTTTTGCCGGCACACGGGCCGCAACTCCGAACAGCGCTGGGTCGCCGGCGGCGGCCTGGCGGGTGGGACACGCGATATTCGCTAAGCCGCAAGCGGAATCTTCCCGCCCTTCCGTTCGCTTCATAGAAAACCTCCTGAATCAAATCGACTTCCGGGAGCGCGACCTTGTCCTACGTCCTCAATACGCCGGCCGATCAAAAGGCGATGCTGGCCGCGATCGGCGCCGGCTCGATCGCCGAGCTCTTTCAAGCCATTCCCGAAAAGCTGCGCCTCGATCATCCGCTCCGGGTGCCCGCGGCGCTGTCCGAGCTGGAACTTCAGCAGCATACGGAAGAATTGGCGGGGCGCAATCTTTCGACCGACCGCGCCGTCTGCTTTCTGGGCGGCGGCAGTTACGATCACTTCATCCCGGCCGTCGTGGACGCCATCGCCGGCCGCAGCGAATACTACACCGCCTATACGCCGTACCAGGCCGAGGCGAGCCAGGGCAGCTTGCAGGCGTTTTTCGAGTATCAAACGCTCATCTGCCAGCTCACCGGCCTTGATGTCGCCAATGCGAGTCTTTACGAAGGCGGCAGCGCCGTCGCCGAAAGCGTGCTCATGGCGCTGAGCATCCATCCGAAAAAGAACAAAGTGCTGATCGCCGAGAGCGTCCATCCGGAATACCGGCAAACGCTGGCCACCTATGTCGCCAACTTGTCGCTGCAGGTCGTGACGCTGCCGACGCCGCACGGATTTCTCGATCCGGATGATTTGAAAAAGGCGCTCGACGATCAAACGCTGTGCGTGATCGTGCAGCATCCCAACTTCTTCGGGTGCTTGGAAGAAACCGACGGCATCGGCAAGCTGTGCAAGGCGAACGGGGCGCTTTACGTGGTCAGCTTCGATCCGATCAGTCTTGGACTCTTGAAACGGCCCGGCCAATACGGCGCCGACATCGCGGTGGCCGAGGGACAATCGCTTGGCAGTCCGATGGTGTTCGGCGGCCCGGTGCTGGGCATCATGGCGTGCCGCGAGGAATTCGTCCGCAAGATTCCGGGCCGGCTCGTGGGGCAGACCACGGATCGCAACGGCAAACGCTGCTGGGTGCTGACGCTGCAAACGCGCGAGCAGCATATTCGCCGGGAAAAAGCGACGAGCAACATCTGCACGAACCAGGGCCTGTTCGCGCTGCGGGCGGCAGTGTATTTGACGGCGCTGGGACCGCTAGGGCTGCGCGAGACGGCGGAGCTGTGCTTGCGGAAGGCGCATTACCTGGCGGACGAATTGAAGAAGGCGGGCGTCGCTCTGCCGTTCGCGCGGCCGTTCTTCAAGGAGTTCACGATCAACGCGCCCGGGAATGCGACGGCAACGCTCGAGAAATTGCTGAAGGGGGGCTATCACGCCGGTCTGCCGCTGGGGCGCTGGTATCCGGGCCTGAAGAACGCCATTAGTGTTGCGGTGACAGAAAAGCGGACGAGGAAGGAATTGGACGGTTACGTGTCGGCCTGGAAGAGCGCAATCCAATGACCAACAATCAATCGACGGAACTGCTGTTCGAGCTGAGCCATGCGGGGCGGCGCTGCCATCGGCTGCCGGCGTGCGATGTGCCGACGCGTGTCGATGCGCTGTTGCCTAAGGACGCCGTTGCCGACGCGCCGCCGCCGTTGCCGGAGGTCGGCGAGATCGATCTCATTCGTCACTTCGTCAATCTGTCGAAGCGGAACATGTCGATCGACACGAATTTCTATCCGCTCGGCTCGTGCACGATGAAGTACAACCCGAAGCGGCATGAACGACTGGCCGCTCTGCCCGGCATGGCGAATTTGCATCCGCTCACACCGGACGCCGCTTGCCAGGGGATGTTGCATGTCTTGTGGGAGATGCAGAACATTCTCGCGGAGATCGCCGGGCTGGACGCCATGGCGCTACAGCCGGCGGCCGGCGCTCAGGGTGAATTGACGGCCCTGCTCGTCGCTGCCGCGCATTTCCGCGACAAGGGCCAGGAGCGCACGCGCGTCTTGATCCCCGACAGCGCCCACGGTACGAACCCCGCCAGCGCCGCCATCGCCGGGTTCGACGCGGTGTCGATCAAGAGCACCGAACGCGGCTTGGTGGATATGGCCGATCTCAAGGCCAAGCTCGACGACCGCGCGGCTGTGTTCATGATCACCAATCCGAACACGCTCGGCCTGTTCGACGGCCAGATCGCCGATATCACCGGCCTCGTGCACGACCGTGGCGCCTTGGTTTACCTGGACGGCGCCAACATGAACGCGATCGTCGGCGTCACCCGGCCCGGCGATTTCGGCATCGACATGATGCACTACAACGTGCACAAGACGTTCACCGGCCCGCACGGCGCCGGCGGTCCGGGTTCGGGGCCGATCGCCGTTCGTTCGTTTCTCGCTCCTTACCTGCCGGTGCCGGTCGTCGTCAAACAGGGAGAACAGTACAAGCTCGACTACGATCGGCCGAAATCCATCGGCCGCGTGCGCAGCTTCTTCGGCAATGTCGGCATTCTGCTGCGCGGCTGGTGTTACATACGCACGCTGGGTCCAGCCGGCTTGCGCGAAATGACCGAAAACGCCGTGCTCAACGCCAACTATCTTCTGTCACGTGTGAAGGACGCCTACGAGGTGCCGCACGGCGATCGCTGCATGCACGAATTTGTCGCCAGCGCCCGCAATCTGAAGCGGCAAAAGGGCATCAGCGCTATGGACATCGCCAAGCGGCTGCTCGATTTCGGCTACCACGCGCCGACGGTGTACTTCCCGCTGGTCGTGCCCGAAGCGATCATGATCGAGCCGACGGAGACCGAGAGCAAAGCGACGCTCGATGCCTTCGCCGATACGCTGCTGAAGATTCGCGAGGAAGACTCGGCGTTTCTGCATGACGCACCCTACACGACGCCGATCAGCCGGCCCGACGAGATCAAGGCGGCGAAGGAGCCGATTTTGCGGTGGAAGGCATAAAGGTTCGCTTGTTGCCGTACGAAGTTGCCGACGGTCCGGCGAATATGGCCGCGGATGATGTCTTGTTGGAATTCGCCCAGGCAGAACACGTCGCATCGCTGCGTTTTTACGGCTGGTTGCCCGCGACCCTGAGTTTGGGGTATTTTCAACCAGCGGCAGATCGATTCAAAGTCAAGAGTCCCGAACTTGGCTCATTGCCGTGGGTCCGGCGCGCGACCGGCGGCTCTGCGCTCGTGCATGACAAGGAGGTGACGTATGCACTCGCGCTGCCTCCCGGACCACCGTGGCAGACGGGCGAATCATGGTTGGTTCGCATGCATCGCATCATCGCCGACGCCTTGGCGAATCTCGGCGTCGCGGCGCCCATGACGATTGCGGATGAGCCGCAGGTCCTGGGCGATGTGCTGTGTTTTCAAAAGCACACTGCGGGCGATTTGATCTGTCGGGGCGCGAAAATCGCCGGCAGCGCGCAACGCAAGCATCGTCAATGTTTGCTTCAGCACGGCGGCATTTTATTGGCCCAGAGCCGACATACGCCGCAATTGCCTGGTTTGGCGGAGTTGAGCGGGCTGACGATCATGGAAGATCAAATCGTCGCCGCGGTCAAGACCGCGTTTGTCAAGGAGACAGGTTGGGAGTTGTTGCACGCCGATTGGAGCGAGGCGGAACAAGAGCGGCGCCGGCTTGCGTTTGGTAAGTACCGCAGCCCGATCTGGAATGAAAGACGCTAAGCCGCACGCGGCGGCTACCAAAACACCGCCGGCCTCGCGGGCAGGGCGTGCCCGTGAGGCCGGCAGGTAGTTGCGTCCGCGATGATTGGGCGAGCGGACGGCAAGGTCACATTTTGGGGACGAACCGGGCTCCTTAGAACGGGTTGCGGGTGTCGTTCTCGATGATGCGCGGCGCAATCGCCGGGGCCGGGGCAAGCGCCGGGGCGTTTTGAATCGCTGGCAGCGGCGCCTGGGCGGGCGACGTGATCACGCGGGCTTCTTCGCCCTTCTTCGGCTCATTCGATTTGCTCGGCATCTTCTTGGGCTGTTCCTTGAGCGGCTCGGCGGCGGGCGACGAACCCGACGTGCAGCAGCGCGTGTGGCAGCCGGCGTTGCAGCCGCAATCGCGTTGGAACATGCCGCGGATGCGGTCGAGCAGATCGCTGTGCCCGCAGCTATCGCAAGAAGCGTGGTGGGCGCGATGGCCGCACGGATCGCAACTGCTGTGGCAGCGATTGCCGAGGTTCAATTGCGGCCATTGGAACGAGTGGCAGCGGGGTTCATGACAACGGGGTTCATGACAGCGGACTTCATGACAGCGGGGTTGCGCGCAGGCAGTATTGCAACAGTCGCGCTGGAACAGACCGCGAATCCGATCGCGAAGCGTTGGCCTGCTGTCGCAACAGCTAGTGCCGCAGCTTGAGCCGCACGAGGAGGCATGGTTCACCGGAATGATCACTTCCGGCGTTTGGCCAACCATCCAGGCGGAACTCACCAAAAGAATCGCAGCATTCACGAGGAATCCTCCGTACAGGTTAACCTGGGCCCAGGATGGCGAAAGCCGGCCGAGAGCGCGTTCGGGCCTGCCGTTGCCGGATTGCCTGCGCCGTAATCTCAACTCAGGACGCGGTCCGACGCCTGAACATCCCTTTTCAGGAGGCGCTGGTCTTTCCTACGTCGATCAATAACTTCGGCCCGAGCCGCTAGCGATCTTGAGCACCTTGACCAGATTCTCCTCGATACCCAGGTTGCGGACTTGCCGAAAGTGACGGATGTGCCGAAAGTGCGGCGGCGCAGCGATTTTCAAGGCGAGTGGGATGCAAAACAAAACCCCAAGGCGCGCGCCTTGGGGCCGTGTCGTTCAAGTTGTCGCCGCGGCATCACCGCGCCGAATGGAAGAACTCAAAGCGAAGGTTCAGATAGATGAACACGTTCGCCACGAGCAGATAGGCGATCAGCGGCGTCAAGGCGATGCCCGCCAAGACGATGACCGCTGCTTGGACGACGCCGTCGGCATGGACGACGCCGTCGAAAATCCCCATCGGCCAGCTAGCGATGCCGATCGGGATCAGCAACGGCACGGTGAAGATGGCGGCCAGGGTCGTCGCCAGAGCTTCGTACAGGAAGATGCGGCCGAGGTGCTGACGCAAGAGCCGCCACCATTCGCGGACGCCGCCCAGAACGCCGTAATCCTGGACGACCAGAATCGGGCTAAGGAGCAGCGGCGCCAGCGCGATGACGGGCCAGAAGACGACTTCGAGGATCAAGCGCAAGACGAGGGCGGCGCTGGCGGCATAGCTCCACGATGGATTGTCGGCGGGCTGTGGGAGCAACCAAACCGGGAGCCAGCGGAGAAACAGGATCAATCCCACGCCGCCGCCGACGACGAGCAACAAGGCCGCCGCCAAGCGCACCGTTTGACCCAATACGCTCGGCCATAGTTCCGCAGGGCGTGGTTGCCGCATTTTCGATAGTTCAATGGCCGTGAATTGCGTAATCGCGGAAATGCCGAGACATGCCGCGAGCAATAAGAGAACTGCCCAACCTGAAGCTGCCACGATCCACCACTCTTCATTCTCTTTCAGGGTGGCATTCAGCAAGTCCCAGGTGATCCAGCCAATGGCGCCGAGCATGCCGAGCAGACAAGCGACGCCCATCTTCGCCCGATTCAGGCTGCTGTCGAGAGCGTCGAGTAGCTCGGGCACGAGGCCGCGCACGCCCAAGAGCCTCGCTTCTTGAAATGCTGAGCGGCTGCGCATACGGCCCAACGGATTCAGATGGCCGTTGTTCTTGTGAGACCGTGCGACCGCAATGGCGACGGCCTCGGCAAGCTCCTCCACTTCCTGCAGCGTCTGCCAGGCGTCGGTCGCCGAGCGGCGCACGCGGCTAGTCGGCGGAATACGGCCCCGGCGCACATGGTAGCGCAGCGATACCGTGTTGCGCGAGCGCAGCACTCGTCCGTCGGGCAGACGGACAAACCAAACGTCGTTGTCTTGAAGCGTGTGCATAAAACTATCTCCCCAATCTATTTCACCCTATGCGCGCGCCGCAGGTCGCGCCAAGGCGTCTTTTCATATTGGAAAAGCGGGGCGAACGACGCGCTCTTGGGAAAAGGCGGCAAAGTCGACGTATTCCCTACGGTTTCTGGAGCTCTTTGGATCGCCTTGTTTGAGCATTCCCGTTGCTGTTACGATGTGCGCCGGCACTGGTATTCTGGAGTGCCGCCGCACTCCACAGGCAAGGACGCGTCATCCATGATCGCCGTTGCTGCCGATCGCGCCGCGGTCTCGCACAAGCGCTGGTTCCTGTTTGGCTTGCTGGCGCTCTTTCTGATTCTCAACGTCCAGGTTTTGTTCAAGGTGCAGTTCTCGTCGGCCGAAACCCGTTCCGCCATTGCCCGTTGGCTGCCGCAGCTTGAGCAGTTGCACGACGGCACGGACATCTGGCGGCGCCACAACTATCCCAATCCGCCGATCATGGCCGTCATCTTGATGCCGTTGACGTATCTGCCGGCCGGCCTCGGCGCTCTCACCTGGTTCTATGTCAAGGTCGCGCTCACCGCGCTGGCGATCTATTGGCTGCTGAGTCTTCTCGATCGACCCGAACGTCCGTTCCCGCTCTGGGGCAAGATGCTCGCTGTTTTGCTCAGCCTGCGGCCGATCCAGGGCGACCTGACGCACGGCAATGTGAACCTGTTCATCCTGTTCCTGGTCGTTGCATGTTTGGCTGCCTTCACCTATCGCCGCGATTGGCTGGCGGGTTTGGCGCTGGCCCTCGCAATCGCCTGCAAGATTACGCCGGCGCTGTTCGTGCCGTATTTCCTGTGGAAACGAGCCTGGAAAACATTGGCCGCCACTTCCGTCGGACTCGCCCTGTTCTTCTTCGTCGTGCCGAGCTTGCAATTTGGCTGGGAGAAGAATTGGATGTACTTGCAAAGCTGGCACCACGTGATGGTGCAGCCGTTTGTCGTTGAAGGCTCGATCACGAGCGAGCATCAGAATCAGTCGCTGCCGGGGCTGGCGGCACGGCTTTTGACGCATGCGCCGTCCTTCGCGACCTATGTGGACGACCGGTATGTGCCGGTGGCTTACCACAACCTCGCCGATCTGGATCGCACGGTGTTGCAGTGGATTCTGAAGGGATGCATGGGCCTGTTCGCGTTGCTGGTGCTTTGGCGCTGTCGAACACCCGTGGGTGATCGCACCGACTTGCGACTCTTCGCCGAGTACAGCGTCGTCGTCCTGGGCATGCTGCTGTTCAGCGAGCGCACGTGGAAGCATCATGCGGTGACGCTCGTCGTGCCGTTTGCCGTGTTGGCATATTCGTTGTCGGCGCTGGATCTGTCGCGCGGCCGGCGCGGCGCCGTGATCGGCGCGCTGGCGCTGGCGAGTCTGGCGATGCTTTCAACCAGCACCGGCTTCCTGGACGCGCATGATTTCATCGGCAAGACGGCCCAGGTCTACGGCGCTTACGTTTGGGCATATCTGATTCTGGCCGCCGCGCTGTTCGCTCTTTTGGGATGGAGCATTGTCCCCAATGGCCGAAGCGCGAGCCGCAGCCAATGGGATTCCGACCAGATTTGCACGGCGGCCGCCGGCACTCGCAATTCCGCACCGTGCAGTGCGGCCACGTCATAAGCAATCGGTTACGCGATTCGTTTCACATGCACACTCAGGGGATCGTGAAACGAAATGCAGCCGATGAAACGAAACGCCTAAAAGCACACATTACCCCCATTGCAGCAACGAGTTAATTCGTTTCATTGTAACTTCTCAATAATCTTGGGAGGGGCGCAGCTGATCGGGGTGTCGGTTCATATGAATGAGGAGTATGGGGAATGGACTTCCTGAGATTGCGCCTGAGGAGCGGACGCCGCTGGTGGTTC
>Ga0080064_1002359_pt1 | contig 32468 bp, 31 predicted proteins | sample Subgrocontami54m_FD_69260 | JGI IMG/M metagenome (GOLD analysis project Ga0080064, IMG submission 69260) | Subsurface groundwater microbial communities from S. Glens Falls, New York, USA - GMW46 contaminated, 5.4 m (SPADES assembly) (version 2) ...
TGGGGATGTTGGGTACGGTCATCAACAGCCTGGCCCTGCAAAGTGCCTTAGAAAAAATTGGCGTCGAAACACGGGTGCAGACGGCGATAGAAATGAAAGCAATTGCCGAACCCTATATTCAGCGCAAAGCTATCCGCCATTTGGAAAAGGGCAGGGTGGTTATTTTTGCTGCGGGCACTGGCAACCCTTTTTTTACTACTGACACGGCGGCTTCCTTGAGGGCGATGGAGATAAAGGCGGATGTAATAATGAAGGCCACAAAGGTGGACGGCGTTTACGACAGGGATCCCGTGCGTAACAGCGATGCGAATAAGTTTAACAGCATCAGCTACACCGATGTTTTGACCAGAGACTTGAAAGTTATGGATGCCACGGCAATCTCGCTGTGCCGTGATAACGGTCTTTTGATTGTGGTGTTCAACATGCATCAGTCAGGCAATATCAAAAAGGTTGTTTGCGGTCACCTAATCGGAACTAAAGTTGGTAATTAATATTTCATAACCAGAGCAAGGGATTTGCGATGAAGGATTTATTAATAGAAGAATTGAAGGAGGAGACGCAGCGCGCGCTGCAGACCTTTGAAAAAGCCTTAAGCAAAGTGCGAACCGGCAGAGCTTCGCTCACGCTTGTGGATGGGATTAAAGTCGACTATTACGGCGTTGCTACGCCCCTAAACCAGGTTGCCACTCTCTCCATACCAGAAAGCCGCCTAATTGTCATTTCTCCCTGGGACAGCAGCATCATTAGCGCGATTGAAAGGGCTATTAATAAATCGGATTTGGGTGTGATGCCCTCGAACGACGGTAAAATCGTCCGTCTTGCCATCCCCCCTTTAACTGAGGAGCGCCGGAAGGATCTCGTCAAGGCAGTAAAGAAAATGGCGGAGGAGTGCAAGGTGAGTCAGCGCAGTGCCCGCCGCGATGCCAACGAACAATTGAAGAACATGAAAAAGGCGGGCGAAATACCGGAAGATGAAATGTTCAACTACCAGGAGAAAGTCCAGAAGCTGACTGATCAAGCCATTGAAAAGACGGATGCCATGCTGGCAGCCAAGGAAAAAGAGATCATGGAAATATAAGTCCTTTAATTTTATCGTTTGAGGGGGAGCTTGGCTCCCCCTTTTTTTTGTGGGCCCCAAATGCGGCTTGATAATGCCCCACGCATATGCTACTAGATGCCCCATCTCGACAAATTAATACTTTACTATCCTACCCGATGACTATGGAAAAAATTGACAAAAAAAAATTGCCTCAGCATATTGCCATCATCATGGACGGCAATGGAAGGTGGGCGCAAAAACACGCTTTGGGGCGCATTATTGGCCATCAGAAGGGAACGGAAGCAGTAAGAGATGTCGTCCGAGCTTCTTGTGAACTCGGCATCAAATATCTAACGTTATATGCCTTTTCTGTGGAAAACTGGATACGCCCGGCTCAGGAAGTTAATGCTCTTATGCTTTTATTAGAAAGGTACTTACGTTCAGAACTTAAGGAAATGCTTGAACGTGATATCCGTCTGGTGACTATTGGCAATCGGTCTGCTTTACCAGAACGAATAAATCAATCTCTTGCGGAAGTCGTAGAAAAAACATCCCATAATCAGGGAATGGTGCTCAATCTGGCCTTAAGCTATAGCGGCCGTGATGAGATTCTCCGGGGAATTAACATGCTTCTTACTGATATGCGCCTTTCTAAGCTGCCCCCTGACCCCATTACTAACGAAGTTTTCTCATCCTACCTTGATACTGCGGCCCTCCCCGATCCCGATTTGCTCATCAGAACGAGCGGGGAATACCGGTTAAGCAATTTTCTTTTATGGCAAACGGCCTATACGGAGTTCTATTTTACCGAAATATTATGGCCTGATTTTGGTAGGGATGATTTGCTAGAGGCAATTATTAACTACCAGCAGAGGGAAAGAAGATTTGGCTTAACCAGCGATCAACTACCCAAGGTAGCGCCTGGATGAATCAGCATTTGCAGAGATGTCTAACCGGCCTGATTGGCACCCCCCTGCTGGTTGCATTTATAAGTTTCACTTCGGAAAGAGTTTTTTCTCTTTTCATTTTGTTACTCATTCAGATTGCCGTCTGGGAATACAATCGGTTGGCTTTTGGCAGCGAAGGATACAGCAGCGAAAAATGCTCCATAGTTATCTTCGCCACTGCTATTGCCATTGCCGCATATTCATGCAATTTTGCCATCCTGACCGCCGTGTTGACATTTTCCCTGCTTCTTTCCGCCCTTTTATTTCTTCTGCAAATCAGGGCGGCGGCAATTGAAATGTCAAACATGGGCAAGGTCGTCCTCGGCTTTATGTATATGCCCCTGCTAATTTCTTCTTTCATCTTTATGCGCCAAGCAGCTCATGGGGTCCAATGGATCATTTTCACCCTGGCACTGGCTTTTTCCGGTGATATTGCCGGTTTATACGCAGGTAAACTATTTGGCAAGCAACGCTTACAGGTCAACTTGAGCCCGGGTAAGACGGTGGAGGGAACCTTGGGAGTGCTTGTCGGCAGTACCTTAGGCGGAATGGTTTTTCAACATTTTTTTTTCCAGGAATTACCACTCATGGACGCTGCCATACTGGGTTTCTTCGGTGGTATGATGGGACAGCTAGGAGATCTATTCGAATCAGCTCTGAAAAGGAGCGCTGATGTTAAGGATGCCGGTCACATAATCCCTGGCCATGGTGGCGTAATGGATCGTTTAGATAGCGTCAGCTTCATCGCGCCTTTAATATGTTATTATCAATATTTACCATTAAAATGAAATATTTAACGATATTAGGCTCAACAGGTTCCATCGGCGTCAACACCCTGAATGTGGTCCAGGGAAATTCTCAGCGCTACCGCGTGGGAGCCCTGGCAGCTGGCAGCAATCTTCCCCTCCTGCTGGAACAAATAGTGAAATTCCAACCTCGCCAAGTGGTTGTCAAGGAAGAGAGCCTGGCGGAAAAACTGGCGGCAGCGCTGCCAGGGTCTTCCAGGCCGGAAATCCTTTGGGGTGAAAAAGGATACTGTGATGTTGCGGCAGCCGACGGCATTGACATGGTTGTTTCGGCTATGGCCGGTTCGGCTGGACTGTTACCTACTCTGGCGGCGATTAACGTCGGCAAGGACATTGCCCTTGCGAACAAAGAGATTATGGTGATGGCGGGAGAACTGATAACAAAAAAGGCCAGAGAAACAGGCAGCAGCATCTTGCCGGTAGATAGTGAACACAGCGCCATCTTTCAATGTCTCCTCGGGCAGCGCCGGCGGGATGTCAAACGGATCATCCTGACTGCTTCCGGGGGACCGTTTCTGCGTTTACCCAGAGAGCAACTGGCCAGCGTGACGCCCACGCAGGCCTTAAGCCACCCAAACTGGCAAATGGGAAAGAAAATATCTGTAGATTCGGCCACAATGATTAATAAAGGGCTGGAAGTTATTGAAGCACGTTGGTTATTTGACCTTGATTATAATCGTATCCACATATACGTTCACCCCCAAAGCATTGTGCATTCACTGGTGGAATACCTAGACGGGGCCATGCTTGCACAACTTGGCACACCTGATATGCGGACGCCCATTGCTTACGCCCTATCTTTTCCAGAAAGGACGGCGGCATTGGGGCAATATCTTGACCTACTTTCCGTGCGGATGCTGGAGTTTTTACCGCCTGACTTTGAGAAATTTCCCGGCCTAAAGCTTGCGTACGAAGCAGGGAGACGAGGCGCCACGATGCCGACAGTATTCAATGCTGCAAATGAAGTGGCCGTAGAGGCATTCCTTGGGGGTAAAATATCTTTCACGGAAATATGTAAGGTTATAGAAGAGACTATTTCTCTAACAGTTTGTAATAATGTTGATAACGTGACGGTTGACGACATCCTTGCAGCCGATGCCTGGGCCAGGTTAACGGCGGGTGAAATTACCTGCAAAATAGGATTGTGAGCGGATTTGTATAAAAAATGACCTTTTTTCTTGATGACATGAATACTCATGGGGGGCTAAATTGACAAGTATTATAGCGGTGGTTGTACTTTTAGGAGCGCTCATTTTTGTCCATGAGCTTGGCCATTTTCTGATGGCTAAGTTTACCGGGGTTGGCGTTCTTAAGTTTTCCCTTGGCTTTGGGCCTCGCCTGGTAGGCATGAAAATCGGGGAAACGGAGTATATGATTTCTCTTTTTCCTTTGGGTGGCTACGTAAAACTTCTGGGGGAAGCGGAAGATGATGTCATTTCCCCTGAGGAGCAGAAACGCTCTTTTCTAAAACAGCGTGTTGCCAACAAGATGTTAATTGTGGCAGCAGGCCCCGTTTTTAATCTACTCTTGGCTATAGTGATATTCTCCTTTGTTTATAGTTGGGGTTTACCTGTTTTGATACCAAAGATAGGCGAAGTTCAGGAAGGTTCAGCCGCCCGACACGCCGGTCTGCAAAAATCAGACACAATTCAGGCTATTGACGGGAAGCAAATAAATACTTGGGCAGATATGGCCAAGTTGATAAGTGAAAGCGACGGCAAGGTCCTGCGCCTCGTTATCCTAAGAACCAACAAGAACTATACCATCGATATAAGGCCTGAATTATTAAAGGCTAAATCCATTTTTGGTGAAGAGGCAAATTCCTATAAAATAGGAGTCTCTCCTTCGATGGAAACAAGGATAGAGCGCCTAAAACCATGGAATGCCGTTACAGAAGCTACAAAACAAACATATGCCTTATCGAAGCTGACGGTGCTTAGTGTTTTTAAAATATTTCAGGGAGTCGTCTCACCAAAAACTTTAGGCGGGCCAATTATGATTGCCCAACTAGCCGGTGCTCAAGCCAGGGAAGGCATGGTACCTTTTCTGCTCTTTATGGCCCTTTTAAGTATTAATCTTGCCGTATTGAATCTATTGCCCATTCCTATTCTCGATGGTGGGCACCTCTTCTTTTATATAATCGAGGCCGTTACCGGTAAAGAAATACATGTTAGATGGCGCGAAAGAGCCCAACAAATTGGCTTTGTGCTGCTCATCATGTTGATGATGTTTGTGCTTTTCATGGATATAGAGAGGTTAAACATCAAATTTATCCAGGACATAATTAATTATTTTTCCAGATAGTTGCCCATTGTAAGCTAGTTGCGCTCAATTAATTTCCTGCGGGATAGTCAGATATGCAGATATTGGCAATAGATAGCGCGGTGTCTACCCTGAGTGTGGCTCTTCTCGAAGGTCGAACCGTGCGTGCGGAGGTGTGCCTCAATACCGGCGAAAATCATTCTCTCCGTTTGCTGATGGCCATCAAAGATGCATGCGATCTTACTAACACAGTCCTGCTGGACACGGATCTTTTTGTTTGCACACGTGGACCGGGATCTTTCACGGGGGTGCGTATAGCTGTAAGCACCATAAAGGGCCTAGCAATGGCAGCCAATAAACCCATTGTAGGTGTATCCAGCCTTGAAGCTTTAGCCGCCGCAATTTCCTTCTTACCTTTCTCTGCCGTATATGCAATGCTGGACGCGCAGAATGGGCAGATTTATGCCGCAGCTTACCAGATGGGAACGGATTCTCAATTGAAACCGTTCGTTGAGGAGAAGATTTGTGATGTCGGGTCGTTTTTGTCTGATTTAACCTCCCGGGAAGGGGCCATATTCGTCGGCTCCGGGGCGTTAAAATATGCTAGATTCATTAAGGATGTGTTTCCAAATGCCCTGATTGTCCCGGCAGAATCATCTCACATAAGGGCAGGCACGGTTGGTTTACTGGGGTTGGATAAATTTTATCGTGACGAAACATCCGACTTCCTGACCATGGTACCACGATATTTGCGCCTTTCTGAGGCAGAACGAAAGTTTCTGACGTCCGATGCCCGTCATAACAAGGGCGTTGACAACCCAGGGTAATTCATATAAATCTCCGGAAGCGGGGCTTAACAACAGGTGTTTCAGGAGGGAGTTTAAGTGATCCTCAATCGCCAAAGCATCATAGTGCCGGAAGGGCTTCCCTTTATCCTTGCCGCCGGTATTGTTACTCTCGGTCTAGGTGCTTTAGGCTTCAGCACCTTCGCCGGCATTTCACTTGCCGTCACCATTTTTGTGGCCTGTTTTTTTCGTAATCCCGCAAGAAGATCGCCGGATCAGGAAGGGCTAGTTATTTCGCCTGCCGATGGAAAAATAATTAAGGTTGAGAAGTTGCGCTGTTCTGATTTACTGCAAGGTGATTTTATTAAAATAAGCGTTTTTATGAACGTTTTCAATGTACATGTAAATAGGATCCCCTATTCCGGTACGGTAAAACGCATTTGTTACAACAAAGGCCGCTTCATCTCCGCCCATTTAGACAAAGCTTCAGCGCTTAATGAAAATAATGCCATCGTTATCACTACGGACAAGGGCCATGATATTTTGATGGTACAGATTGCCGGCCTGATAGCCCGTAGAATTGTCTGCTGGATTAAAGAAGGGATGTCGGTTAAGAGGGGGGAAAGATTCGGACTGATTCGTTTTGGTTCCCGACTGGATGTTTATTTGCCGGCTGCGTCAAGGATTGCCGTCAACATAGGGGATATGGTAAGGGCTGGCGAAACAGTGCTAGGGGAATTGCCGTGAAAACCGATCAGCCAAACAAAAAAAAACGGCGCAGACGGGGAATTTTTCTATTGCCCAACATCCTCACGACGGGCAACCTTTTCTGTGGTTATTACGCCATTTTGGCTGCAATGCAGGGAGATTACAATATCGCCGGTGTTTTTATCGTTCTTGCCGCCGCTCTTGACAGCTTAGATGGCCGAATTGCCAGAATGACCAATACCATGAGCAAGTTTGGCGCGGAATTGGATTCCCTAGCCGATCTTGTTACATTCGGCGTTGCGCCGGCAATACTTGCCTATGCCTGGGCTCTTTCTGTCTATGGAAAATGGGGATGGCTGGCATCATTTTTATTTGCCGTTTGTGGGGCATTGCGCCTTGCCCGTTTCAACGTGCAAAGTGGCATTGTCGAAAGCCGGGTTTTTAATGGCTTACCTATTCCCGGCGCTGCTTCCGTGGTCGCCACGGGAATTATGTTTTATTTTTATTTGGGCGGTGCTGGAAAATATAGTAACCCGGTCATTTTTGTTGCTGTTGTTGCTCTGGCGCTGCTCATGGTGAGCAATGTTAAATATTACAGTTTCAAGGACTTGAATTTTTTTTCCCGTAAACCGTTTATGTCCTTCGTGCTGATTGTGATTATTATGATGGTCGTGGCTGCGGAACCACAGATTACCCTTTTTATTTTTGCGCTTTGCTACGCCTTGTCGGGGCCATGCTGGTGGTTGGTTAACCATTGCAAAAAATCGGAAAAGGGAAAAGCAGAAACAAGTCTAAAGATTAAAAGTTCATGAGAGGAAGCAATATGGCAAGCTGGAATGTTGCGATTGTGGGCGCCACCGGCGCTGTGGGCAACGCAATGATAAAAATATTGGAGGAAAGAAATTTTCCCGTGGGCAATTTGAGTTTGCTGGCCTCGGAACGATCCGCCGGGAAGATCATGAGATATAAAGGACAGGATATTCCCGTCAAAACTCTTGCGGAAGATTCATTTCAAGGGATACAAGTCGGACTGTTTTCCGCCGGAGGCAGCGTCAGTGAGCGTTTTGCACCAATTGCATCTGAGGCCGGCTGTGTGGTAATTGACAACACCAGCGCCTTCCGAATGGTTCCTGAAATACCTTTGGTGGTTCCTGAGGTAAATCCTGAATCGATAAAAATGTATACCGAGCGCGGTATTATTGCTAATCCTAACTGCTCCACGATTCAGATGGTCGTTGCCTTAAAGCCCATCCACGATAAAGTAAGGATTAAACGTATCGTCGTTTCGACCTATCAAGCAGTTTCCGGTACGGGGACAAGGGCCATCCAGGAGTTGACAAACCAGACCCGGGAAATACTAAACGGCCATAATCCGACTGTGGAAGTCTATCCGTACCAGATTGCCTTCAACTGCTTGCCGCAGATCGATGTCTTCCTCGACAATGGCTACACCAAGGAAGAAATGAAGATGATCAACGAAACAAAAAAGATTTTTGCCGACGAATCCATTGGCATAACTGCCACATGCGTTAGAGTACCGGTATTTTACGGACATTCGGAATCGGTAAACATTGAAACAGAGGTAAAAATTACCGCTGCCGAAGTGAGAAAACTTCTTGCCCAGGCTCCGGGAGTGGAGATTATTGATTCTCCTCGGCAAAAGCGATATCCCTTGGCAATTAACGCTACTGGCCGGAACGCAACGTTTGTGGGGCGAATACGGGATGACGAGTCCGTCAAAAACGGCATCAACATGTGGATCGTATCGGACAATTTAAGGAAAGGCGCGGCCCTCAATGCCGTGCAGATTGCCGAGAAACTGATTAAAGATTACCTATGAGAATCATCAGCGGTGAGGCAAAGGGCCGTCACGTCCTTTACCCACCCAAGTGCCGGGTGCGACCAACGACGGACAAAATTAAGGAAGCGCTTTTTAGTATTTTAGGATCTCTAAGCGGCGACAGCTTTTTGGATGTTTATTCAGGGGCGGGTAATGTCGGGATCGAGGCTCTTAGTCGCGGGGCGGCAAGTGCCGCATTTATTGAAAAAGATGCAGTTCTTGCCAGATACATCAAAGCAAATCTTTTGCTATGCGGTCTTACAGATAAAGCCCAGATTCTTGGTATCACCGTGGTTAGGGCGGTCTCTCTTCTTCATAAACAGGGAACTTTCTTTAATATAATTTTCGCTGATCCGCCTTACGATAAAGGTTTGGTGAGTGAAACATTGGGTTATTTGGCAGATGTTAGTATAGTTGCCGAAGATGGGGTCGTCATCTTTCAGCATTCTACCCGCGAAGCAGGAGCATTGGATAAAGCCGAAAAACTCATTTTGTTTGATCAAAGAAAGTATGGCGATACCATGTTGTCGTTTTTAAAGTTTTAATGGAGGAATGTGAAATTATGAAGAAAGTGGCCGTTTACCCTGGATCGTTTGATCCATTCACGAATGGACACGTTGATCTTGTTAAACGTGGTTTAACGATGTTCGATGAAATTGTTGTTCTCATCGCCACCAATCCAGAGAAAAAATCGCTTTTTTCCGTTGAGGAAAGGCTTGCGATCATCGGGGATATTTATAAAGATAATGACCGGGTAATGGTTGACAATTATTCCGGATTGTTAATTGATTATCTTAAAAAAATAGAGGCTAACATCATCTTTCGGGGATTGAGGGCTTTATCTGATTTTGAATACGAATTCCAGATGGCCTTGATGAATCGCCGCCTGAACCGTGAGGTGGAAACCGTTTTCCTCATGGCCGGCTTCAAGTGGTTTTACACCAGCTCCAGGATCATTAAAGAAGCGGCTTCTCTGGGCGGATCGGTAAAGGGGATGGTCCCGGATATTGTCTTGAAAAGATTGCAGGAGAAATATGGAGAGTTGAATATGGCAAAGGAGCATCCATGAAATTATCTAAACGAATATCTCAAATAAAACCCTCTCCCACGCTCGCTATTACCGCTAAAGCCAATGCCCTGCGCGCGGAGGGGCGTGACATTATCGGTTTTGGCGCCGGTGAGCCCGACTTTGATACGCCGGAATCAATAAAAAGAGCCGCCATTAAGGCGATAGAGGCGGGATTTACCAAATATACCCCTGTCGGCGGGACCGATGATCTGAAGGATGCGATTATCAGTAAATTGCAGCGTGACCATGGCTTGATTTACAAACGACCAGAAGTGGCAGTTTCCTGCGGGGCGAAACATACACTCTACAACCTGGCACAGGTGCTATTTGAAGAAGGTGATGAGGTCCTCATTCCTGCTCCCTACTGGGTTTCCTATGTCGATATTATTACCCTTACCGGTGCGAAACCGGTGATTATCGAAACAAATGTCGCAGATGGCTTTAAACTGCAACCGGAGCAATTGCTAAAGGCGATAAATGAGCGCACCAGGGCCATTATTATCAATAGCCCTTCCAATCCTACGGGCATCAACTACGGGCGAGCGGAACTGGAATCCCTGGCAGTTATTTTGGCAGAGAGGGAAATCCTGGTAATCTCCGACGACATATACGAAAAAATTATTTATGACGGTGGCAAATTTTATTCCATGGCGGCACTAAACCCCGCTCTCAAGAAAAATTTTATATTAGTAAATGGTGTTTCTAAAGCTTACGCCATGACGGGCTGGCGAATAGGATATGCCGCCGGCCCGGAAGAAATCATCGCCGCCCTGATAAAGCTTCAAAGCCAGAGCACCTCGAACCCCACTTCCATTGCTCAGAAGGCAGCCGTAGAGGCCCTAAATGGCCCGCAGGAGAGTGTAACGGCAATGACACAGGAGTTCGAAAAACGTCGCAATGCCGTCGTGGCCCTGCTTAATGCCATCCCTGGTGTTACCTGTATAATGCCGGATGGCGCCTTCTATGTCTTCCCCGACGTTTCTTCCTTCTATGGGAGGAATTATGAAACTAAGGTGATTGCCAACTCTTCCGACATGACTGCCTTTCTCCTGGAGAACGCAAATGTTGCTGTCGTTCCCGGCATCGAATTCGGACATGACAATCACATCCGTCTTTCTTACGCAACCGCAATGAATCACATCGAGGAAGGTTTGAGAAGGATTAAACAAGCTCTGCTTAAACTGGCCTAACAAGAATTACATGGCGGCAACGTAATTGACAATCAGGCGGCTGATGGTTGCGCCGCCGATGCGAGCCATGGCGGATATCTGATCCATGGACAGTTCGTCTTTTCCGACAAGACCATGTGCGTAATTATCGACCGAACAAACAGACGCATATCCTAAACCAAGCTCCTGCGCCAGGATCGCTTCACTTGCCATCGTCATACCCACCAGATCGGCAAATTGGGACATCATCCTGATTTCGGCACATGTTTCTAGTCTGGGGCCGGTAGTTTGCCAGTATGTGCCGCCATCTTTCGCATCAATGCCGACGGCCTTTGCCGCCCGAAGCACCTTTACGCGCACCTCCCGGTCCAGTCCGGCTGCCAGATGAATCGCTTGGTTAACAAAAACGGAAGGGTAGGAGGCAAGCATGATAAAATCATCGGGAATAACAACGCTGCCGGGTTGCAAAGCTATTTTGAGAGAGCCCGTCGAATTGACACCGATAATTTCCTTTACTCCTATTTCCTGAAAGGCCTTCATGTTAGCTTGATGATTTATGATATGGGGCAAGATGTGATTATTTGGGCCATACCCATGACGAGCAATAAAGGCAATGTCGTCGGTTATCATCAGCTTGACCTTACCATATTCAGTGCCCTTACAGACTTCCTTCACGTTCCTGAAAACTTCGCATTCCTTAAGGAGTGGTGTGCCTGAGATTATTCCCAACATTTTTACCCTTTCCAGAGTTTTATTGTGGCAATATGCCACACAACCGTAAATATGCCAAGCGGTTATGTGCATATTTACATATTAATGCGCTAATGAATTAGAAATAGAAAGAGAAGTTAACAGCCGCCCCTTGGGGGGTGCCCCCCCCAGGGGCGTTCGTGCAGGGGTGTGCAATTAAACACCTGTTGTTTTCAGGGTAATGATGGTACGGTCGATCAGTTGTGGGGGGCCGTTGCTAACGGGCAGATGGTTCAGGTGCTGTGAAACTGCCGGCAATCAGGCTACGATAAGCAGGGGGTAGCATGGAAGTAAGACTTAAACAGGAATGGATGGGGCACCATCCCGGGGCAATCGTAAAGGTGGCTGAAAGTTGTGCAAATAACTTATTTCGGAGAGATATTGCCGAGAAAATGGAACCCGAAAGTATAGCGCAAATTAGAAAAAAGCTTCAGGCGATGGTGGCGAAGAATCTGTCAAAATCTTCTTCAAAACATTGAGTTTACTCTAAATACCGTCCGGTGTCATATGTCCAGCTTGGCAAGGAGCCCCTTGTGTCTTCTATACCAATAGTCCGGCACGAGCCTGTACAGCAGTCTGGATGCGGGACCGATGTATTCTTTCTTCCTTCTGTCAAACTGGCAGGCTTGCAGGACTTGCTCTTTGATGGCCTCCCTGTTAGTTCCCTCATTAAAAATTCTGTAAGCGCAATGGAAAAGGGGACTGTACATGTTCTTCTTTTCCAGGTAGCGGTAAACATTCCTGATGGTATTAGGGCCTTCCGGTGTGCCGTCGATCAAACTCCGTACCTTAAGATCGGTTTCAATGGGATTGCCGTTATAAAGCTCATAAAATAATTTGCCGTAGCGATAATTTTTGCTGGCCTCAGAAGAGACGGTGACATACATGTCGCCCACGCCTGCCTGGCTGTGGAAAGCCTGAAAACTACCGCCCAGGAGCATGGACAGGGACCTTATCTCTACGCCCGACCTGGCAAAGATGGTTCCCGGCACGGAGTCACCCAGCTCCAGAGAATCGGTCAAGCCTTTGATGTTAGCAACAATATTCTTGAGAGAACCGCAGGCTTCAATCCCCACAATGTCAATGTTGTAGTAAGAGCAAAGCTCCCGACGATTAAACCGCGTCAGTTCCTGAATGATCAGATTGGCAATGCTTTTTTCCCCGGCGACGGTGACGCAGACCGGATTCCCCAGAGCGATATCCATGTCGAAGAACGGACCGCCGAGGCAGACAACATCATACTTCTCCTGCATATTGGCCAGATAGTTATTGATAAGTTGGGAGGGAGTAATTAGTTCCTTCGATATTTCATCGGAAATCAAACCCTTCAGGGGTGAGATAAGGCAGGTCGGACCGCTTTTTTTTTCCATTAGTGGCTTGAGGTAATTCAGCAATTCCGGTAACCTGTCCATCGTTACGGCAAGCAGAATGATATCGTTATCCTCGATGGTGCGTTCCAGATCATTGGTGGCAAAGACGCGTGTCGAAAGACGGGGCACATTGTCCATGCCACCCAGCCTTTTTGCCAGATCGCAAGTCAGGTGTTTCGGATTTAAGTGTTCCCTGTTGATTTCCCGGCATATGTCTGCGTTGTGGTAGTATATGGTGACCTTTTTATTATCCCGACCGAATTTGTAGGCAAAGGACGTGCCCAGGCGACCGGGTCCAATAATAGCGATTCGGCCTGTGTCCAAACTGTTTAACTTCATTATATTTAACGCTCTCAGGAGGACATCGTTAATGATTGTAAATTCGCGCCGCAGTATAGGTAAGGGGCCTTGCCCTGTCAAGAATAAAAGATCAGTTCTAATGATTTCAAATAGATAATTTTTTGAAGCTTGACAGAAAATGGGGTAATGTGAGATTAAAGAAACCTGTTTTGATAACGAAAGACTTCATAAAAAACGGGTTGATATGCGAATTTTGATGTTCGGATGGGAGTTTCCGCCCCACATAAGCGGGGGCTTGGGAACGGCTTGCTACGGCATTACCAAAGGGCTCGTAAAGTTGGGCCAGGAGGTCGTTTTTGTAATGCCCCGTATCAAATCGCCTGAAAAGTTCAAACATTTTAAAATCCTTTCTGCTCTGGATTACTGTCCTACCGGCGTTCATTTGGAGGGAGGCGGTGAAGAAGATACCTGGGGTGGCAATTTAAAACTCAGAAAAGTGGATTCACTCTTACGGCCATACATGAGTGTAAAACAGTATGAAGAACTATTGTCCAATATAACTGGGGAAAGTGGCGCCCATTTAATGTCCGATAAATATGCACCCGGTCATTACGGACCAGATATTTGGATGGAAGTTGCACGCTACGGAAGGGCTGCGGAAAAAATTGCCCGCTCAGAAACGTTTGACCTTATTCATGGCCATGACTGGACCTCGGTATCGGCTTGCGTAAACGCTCAGCGCACCAGTGGTAAGCCCTACGTTTACCATGCCCATGCCCTTGAATTTGACCGCAGTGGCGAAAATATCAACCAGGATATTTACAATATCGAAAAATACGGCATGGAAAAAGCAGCGCGCGTGATTGCCGTAAGCCATTATACGCAGGAGAAGATAACTAGCCGCTACGGCATTGACCCGGCAAAAATTACAGTGATTCACAATGCCGTTTCCCGCCATGATAGCCAATTGGGGGAGATTTACCCGAAGAAAGACAACGCTGAAAAAATAGTTCTGTTTCTTGGTAGGATCACGCATCAGAAGGGGCCGGAATCTTTTATTGAGGCTGCTGCCTGCGTACTGCAATATATGCCTGAAGTGCGTTTCGTGATGGCAGGCACCGGTGATCTGATGGTAGATATGATCGAAAAGGTTGCAGAAAAGGGAATCGGCAGGATGTTTCATTTTACCGGCTTTTTGCAGAAAGAGGAAGCGGAGCGTATTTACGCCCGGAGCGATATTTATGTCATGCCGAGTGTGTCGGAACCTTTCGGCATCTCCCCGTTGGAAGCAATGCTCTTCGATGTGCCGGTAATAATTTCCAAACAGTCCGGTGTGTCGGAGCTCCTTAAACATGCCCTCAAGGTGGATTTTGGGGATATCGAGGCGTTGGCTGACAAGATAATCTCACTCTTAAAGCACCCTTGCCTGGCCGAAGAATTGACAAATGCTGGACGCGAGGAGTTGAAAAAAATCAAATGGGAATATGCGGCGGCAAAAATTCTGGCAGTTTACCAGCAGGTAATAAACTAATTTTTTCTCAGGCATAAATATCTATGAAAAGTTTCGGTGTTTGCATTGGCGCCACGACCTTGTCGATTGTGCAAGCAGGAAAAGGCAGCAATGGGGGGGGGAAGACCGAGACTAGGCTACTGGTAAACAAACCACATCATGGTGATCCTCGTGCAGTAATTAGGTCATTATTTGCCGAGATTCCCATGGATGGCGCACGGATAGCCGTTACCGGGCGAAAACTCCGTCAGGCAGTAAATCTCACTACTATTTCAGAACCAGAAGCCCTGGAGGCAGCCCTTCATCATTTGAATGGGCGAGGCAGCGGGATCGACACGGTTATCAGTGCCGGCGGGGAAAACATTCTGGTTTACATATTAGGTAAGGATGGAAAGATCTGCGCCGTAAAATCCGGCAACAAGTGTGCTTCTGGAACGGGTGAATTTTATGTGCAGCAGTTGCGCCGCATAGGCATGTCACCGGAAGATGCGATGCTGGTTGCCAGAAAAACGATCCCTTACAGGGTTTCCAGCCGGTGCAGTGTTTTCTGCAAAAGCGATTGCACGCACGCTGCCAATGCAGGTATTTCCGGGGGGCGGATTGTTGCCGGATTATGCGAGATGATTGCCGGCAAGATCATGGAAGTAGTAACGCAAACTCCCGGTCGGGAACGGGTAATGATGATCGGCGGCATGACACAGAACCGTGTCCTCGTCGATTATCTGAAAAACAAAGTCAAGGAGTTAATTGTTCCTGATGAGGCCCTCTATTTTGAAGCCCTGGGAGCGGCCCTTTGGGCGATGGAAAATGAAACGATCCCCTTGCCCGAAAATAACAGCATTATTAAAGAGGCAAGGCATAACTTTTCCTCCCTTAGGCCCTTATATGACTTTCACGATCTGGTGGAATTCAAGACCATGGAAAGAGGGGAGGCGGCGGCGGGTGATCTCTGTCTTTTGGGCTTGGATGTGGGTTCGACCACCACTAAGGCGGTGCTGGTGAGAATGGCCGACAATCGGATTCTCAAGTCTATTTATTTGCGCACCAATGGCAATCCAGTAGCAGCGGCACGAGCCTGTTTTACTTCTCTCTATGATCAACTGGGCGATTTGGCTGAACGGATAGACATCATCGGCTTAGGGGTGACCGGTTCGGGTCGGCAGATTGCCGGTCTTTACGCCATGACCCACGGCGTCATCAATGAGATCATTGCTCATGCCGCCGGGGCGGTTTTTTTTGACCCCGCTGTAGAAACAATCTTTGAGATAGGTGGCCAGGACGCTAAATACACATATTTGTATCAGGGAGCACCCTCTGATTATGCCATGAACGATGCTTGCAGCGCTGGGACCGGTTCTTTTCTGGAAGAAGCGGCACGCGAGACGATGGGCGTTGCGATGGAAGATATTGGAAGTTTGGCCCTCCGGGGAAAGAAGCCACCCAATTTTAATGATCAGTGTGCCGCCTTTATTAGCAGCGACATAAAAAATGCTTTTCAGGATGGCTTAACAAAAGAAGATATTCTTGCCGGGCTGGTTTACTCCATCTGCATGAACTATAACAATCGGGTAAAGGGAAACCGTCTGGTCGGAAAGAAGGTCTTCATGCAGGGCGGAGTCTGTTATAACCGGGCTGTGCCATTGGCAATGGCTGCCCTCACAGGGAAGCGTATCATTGTCCCGCCGGAACCAGGATTAGTGGGGGCTTTGGGAGTCGCTTTGGAAATTAAAAAGCGTCTTCATTCCGGCAGATTAGTTGTCCAGTCCTATTCCCTCAAAATTCTTAAAGACAGAAGCTTCGAATATCGCCGGTCCTTTCAATGTCATGACGGTAAAGAAAGCTGCGACCGCAACTGCGAGATTACCCGTGTTCGCGTCGAGGGCAAGACATACCCCTTCGGCGGTGCCTGCAATCGCTGGTACAATCTGCGCAGCCGTTTCAAAATAAATGAACATAAGCTGGACTTCGTAAGGAAGTACGAAAAACATATTTTCAGCGATCATGGGATAACTAGTTTAGAGAAACAGGCAGGTAAAAAACGGCTTACGGTGGGCATAAATAAATCGTTCCATGTCAATGCGTTATATCCCCTCTATAGTTATTTTTTCCATCGCCTGGGATTCCAGGTACTACTGCCGGATACTATTGATGCAGAGGGAATAGCATCCAAAGGCGCTTCTTTTTGTTATCCGGCTGAGCTGGCGCATGGTTTCTTCCGCAATTTGTTGGATAAAAGACCGGATTATCTCTTTCTGCCACAACTGAAAGGTATGAGCAGGGATGGTAGCGGTTCTATCGGTACGGTTTGCCCCTTGTCGCAGGGGGAACCCTACTATTTGACTGCTGCCAACAAAGAAAATGAAACTATGGCCGGTCTGCAGAACCGAAAAAGAGTTTTAAAACCGGTTTTGGATTTTGCCCGGGGACATAAAGAGATGGGGCAAACGATGGCCTTTGCCGTTGAGAAAATGGGCGTGAGGCAACGCGACGCGCACCTTGCCTACGGAGAAGCAATCACATATCTGGAAAAAACAGAGGCAACGCTCCGGAAGGACTCTCGGGAGGCACTACAGGAACTGGAGGAAAACCCCGAACGCCAAGCGATTGTCATTGTCGGCAGATCTTATAATGCCTTTGTCTCGGAAGCCAACATGGGAATCCCGCAGAAAATAGCCTCACGGGGTATAACGGTTTTACCCTATGCTTTTTTACCTCTGGAAGATGAGGAAGTAACGTCGGAGATGTACTGGGAGGCAGGCCGGACGATTCTCAAAAGCGCTCAATTCATTGCCCGGCACCCGCAGTTGTTTCCCTGTTATATTACGAATTTTTCCTGCGGTCCCGATTCCTTTCTGGTGGAATATTTTCGCCATACCATGGGCAGCAAACCACTTCTGCTTCTGGAGTTGGACAGCCACGTTGCGGATGCCGGTCTGGAGACAAGGATTGAGGCTTTTCTGGATATCATCAGTAATTACCGTGAAGCGGGGCAGAGGAAGGGAAGTCTGCCGCTCACTCCCGGCGAGACCAGGTTGTCCGCCCATTTCAATCATGTGCGGCAGTTGTTTATTGACTCCTACGGCAGGGAACGCGATTGGCACGATCCTCGGGTTAACGTTCTTATTCCCTCCATGGGCGAATTAGGAAATAAAGCGATCGCCGCCGTTTTTCGCAGCGCCGGCATCAGGGCTACGGCCCTGCCGCCGGCGAATGAGGAAACTTTGAGGCTAGGCCGCGCGCATACAAGCGGTAAAGAGTGTCTGCCGCTCCTGGTTATGCTCGGAAGTCTCTTTAATCACTTGCAGCACGGCCGTAGCAAAGATGATTTACTACTATATTTCATCCCTTCGGCCGCAGGGCCCTGCCGTTTTGGCCAATATTCTTTTTTTATTCGTCACATAATTAAAAAGTTGCAAATCAGCGATGTAGCCCTTTTTTCGATGCAGGCGGAGAATGGCTACCAGGAGTTGGGGGGCAGGGATTTTAGCTCCAAACTATGGTCAGCGACCGTTTTGTCTGACATTTTTCAAAATATTAAATCTTTGCTTTTGGCAAATGCGGCAGATAAAATAGCTGCCATCGATATTTTTGAAAGGTCGTGGAACCTAATTCTCAGTTCCCTAGAAACTTCCCCTGATTACGAAAACATTAAAGCAGTGCTTGAGGTAATTGTGAAATCGCTTTCTACCATCGCAGGAATAATCCCATGGTCCCAAGTGCCGACCATTTTACTTACCGGTGAGATATTTGTACGTCATGACGATTTATCACGTCAATTTATGGTGGAAAAGCTGGCTGAGCAGGGTTGGAGCGTGAAAACAGCGGGGGTGATGGAATGGGTATATTACACTGACTATTGCCTCGTTAATAATCTTGCCGGTAAAAAACAGGCTTGGCACCAAAGGCCGGAAACGTATTTAAAAATAGCATGGATGAAAAGTTACGAACGGGCGTATAAAAAAATCATGGCTCGTTCCGGACTTACGACCCGGCGATCGGAAGGAGTGGGGAGCTTTATAAAAGGCGCGGCAGACCTCATTAATCCTCAACTTACAGGTGAAGCCATCTTGACCGTTGGAGGGGCAATCAGCGAAATTCCAGGCCATTACAGTGGCGTCATCGCTCTTGGCCCCTTCGGTTGCATGCCCAACCGTCTGGCGGAAGCAATTTTGTCCAGGGAGATGGGCTGGGGATGGCAGCAACAGGCTCACCGTCGCCGTGGATTGCCGTCGCGCATTGTGGCAGAGATATCCGAACTTCCTTTCCTGGCAATAGAAAGCGACGGCAATTCCTTCCCCCAGTTCATTGCCGCGAAGCTGGAGGTTTTTCTATCTCAAGCAGCTCGTATGCACCGATACAGAAATGAATGAAGTACGGCTACAAGAGACGACTGAGGTGTGGTGAAGATGTTCGACTTGTTGGAGCAGTATCTGAATTATTTGACGGTTGAAAAGGGGGCTTCGGCAAATACGCTTGATGCCTACAGCCGTGATCTACAGGGGTATATCGCTTTCATGGTGCGTAACGGTCTTTTATCCATCCATGACATAACTGCCGAACGGGTTGTTGCCTACCTGACCGCCAGGAGAAAAGATGGATTGAATCCTAATTCCCTTAACAGGAGTTTGGCGGCCATCCGGGGATTTTACAAATATTTGCTTATAGAAAAGCTGGTTGAGCATAGCCCTTTGGCCAATATCGAATTGGCGAAAGTTGGGCTTCGTCTCCCCGACGCCATCAGCCGCGAAGAAATGGAGGCGATTTTAAGGCAGCCAGCGGCCGCGACAAAGAGCGGCCTGCGCGATCTGGCGATGCTGGAGCTTCTGTATGCCACGGGGTTACGCGTCTCTGAATTGACAAATCTCACCATGGGCAGCATTAATTGGCAGATGGGCTATTTGCTCACTATGGGCAAGGGCAATAAGGAAAGGGTCGTGCCGGTCGGCAAAACGGCCTATGACCTGCTGTATCGTTATGTTCAGGAGGTCAGAGCGTTATTTCTCAAAAAACGCGCCAGTGAAATTCTTTTTTTAAATAAATCCGGTAAGATGTTTTCCCGGCAGGGGTTCTGGAAATTGGTTAAAAAATATGCTGCCCTGGCGGGGCTGGCAGAAAAGGTACATCCCCATACCTTCCGTCATTCTTTTGCCTCCCACCTTTTGGCAGGTGGAGCTGACCTACGTTCCGTACAAATGATGTTGGGACATGCCGATATATCAACTACGCAAATCTATACACATATTACCCGCGATGGCCTGAAGGAAATCCATCGCAGATATCACCCCAGGGGATGAAATATGATACGGCGTCATAGCGCAGTGCGCATAATTAGCAGATGGATTTTGCCGGTAGCGGCGCTTTGTATTGCTGCCTTTGTGATCGGCTTTTCCGCCAAGTTACCTTTTATAAGTACTGTTCGTGAACGGGTAGTGGGGACGGTTGCCTTTTTATTTCTGGGACAGGCGCCGCACTTTTATCATCTGGATATGGAAAAAAACGGTCAGGACTTGCGCTTGTGGCCGGGGGATGCACTGGAGCTTTCCTACCGGGATGAATTTGTTATAAAAGCCATCTCTTCCGATGATATTCTGGGGCGGGGAATCATTGTTGATGTGGAAGGAGTGGGAAGTGACAATGACGGCGGTGTGTTACTTAAGGGGATACAATTAATAGACAATATCGTGCTGCAGGAAAGGGGCACGACGGGAGCCGGTGCCGGTAGGAAATACAATATTTTGGTAAAATACCGGGGAGAAAAAATTGCCGCCTTGCCGGTAAAAGTAATCATTCTTCCCCAGGATTGGCTGAGATACGCCCGCAGCACCGATAATAGTGCCTTGCAGATAGAGTATCTGAAGCGTGCCATTATCACGAGCAACGGGGATGTAAATATCATCAAGATGCTGGCAGGCGTTTACCGGCGTGCCGGTCTTTCAGAAGAGGCGATCGTCCAATATCGTCGTGTCCTGGAACTTGCACCAGAAGACATTAAAGCATGGACGGAATTAACGCAGTGTTATATGAAGACCGCGAACTATGGGCAGGTGATAGAAACAAGTCGCCAGCTATTAAGACTGAAACCCGGTGATCCGGAACATTTGCTAAATATCGCCCTGGCATATAGCGCCCTGGCGCAATGGTCAAAGGCCATAGCGAACTACGAAGCCTCACTGAAATTGCAGCCCGGCAATCCTCTGGCTAACTTCAAGCTGGGTGAAGCGTACGAAAAAGTGGGGCGCCTTGCTGAGGCCATCTCACACTATAAGGAAGTTATTGCTCGAGCACCAGATGCCCTGCATGCGGTTGTTGCCTTAGCCGGGGCGCATTACCGCACCGGCAATTATGATGAAGCCATTAAGTGGTATCGTAAAGCGGCTGGTAAACAACCCCAGAGCGCTTTTCTCTGGGCCAATCTTGGCCTGGCTTACGGTGGTAAAGGACTGTGGCAGGAAGAGGTGGGGAGCTATCGCAAAGCGCTGGCCCTAAGTCCCAACGATGCCATTGTCCACTTTAATCTGGCAGCAGCCTATGAAAAAGGGAAAAAAGAACGAGAGGCTCTTGCAGAGTACCAAAAAGTGCTGTCTTTGAAACCAGGCGATCTTGCCGCTTTGCAGAGGATAGCGGCGATGGATATGAACGCCGGGCGATATGCAGAGGCTATCAAAAAAAATGAAATAATCGTTAGGATATTGCCTAAAAGCGCTGTTCATTATGTTAATCTGGGATTGGCCTACGCAGAATTGGGAAAATACCGGCAAGCGGCGGAAAATTATGAAAAAGCCATAGAGCACGGAATAAAAGAGCCTCAGGTTCGTTACAATCTGGCCTATGCCTATGAACGCTCCGGTAGAACCAAAGAGTCGATCCTGGAATATGAGAAATATGCCCTGGTTAATCCGACGGAACAGGTTCTCAATCTGCTGGCGGCCTATTACCTAAAGGAAAAACAGTATGACAACGCCCTCAAAAGCTATCGGAAACTGGGGGAGGTCAGTAAGAAAAAAGCGAATTTTTATTCCGGCATTGCCCATGTATATAACTTGAAAGGCGACATAGATAATGAGATAGAATATTTAAAGCAAGCAATCCGCCACGACCCGGAGGATGATGCGGCTTATCAGGATTTAGCAGCAGCTTACGAAAGTAAGGAAATGTATGCGGAAGCCTACCGTGCCTGTGTGAAGGCCTACGAATTGAATCCCGAATCCAAAAACGCGCGCGCAAAGATTCCTCAACTGAGGATCAGAATGTTGGAAAAAAAGATGAGCAAGTAAGAGGATAATTTCTGCTAAAAGGCATGTTTACTAAGGAACTTACCCCGCTTATTGGGATAAAAAATCATTAATGACTCTGAAGGGGTGGGGTAATGAAACAGATTCCGGTTGACGATTATATGGTTGGTGGCTCTGCCCCTTTCGTGCTAATTGCGGGACCGTGCGTGATAGACAACGAGGAAGAAACTAGGAAGATAGCCTCATTTTTAAAAAAACTGACCAGTGAGCTGGCAATACCATTTATATTTAAGGCTTCATATGATAAGGCAAATAGAACCTCCTTCTCTTCATTCCGCGGACCGGGCCGCAAGGAAGGCCTGGCGATCCTGGCCGACATAAAAAATGAATTGCAAATCCCGGTGCTTTCCGATGTTCACCGCTTTGAGGAAATTGAGGACGCCTGTGCCGTTCTCGATGTTGTGCAGGTCCCGGCTTTTCTCTGCCGTCAGACGGACTTCGTTTACGAGATTGCAAAACAGGCCAAAATTATCAACATTAAGAAGGGACAATTCCTCTCCCCCTGGGAAGCTGGCAATATCTTGCGCAAGGCCGAAGCTGCGGGTAATCGCAACATCATGATTACAGAGAGAGGAACTACCTTCGGGTACAATAATCTGGTCGTTGATTTTCGCGCCTTTCCCATACTCAGAGACATGGGATATCCCGTTATTTTTGATGGGACACACAGCGTACAGCTGCCCGGCGGCGCCGGGACGTCTTCGGGCGGACAGCGGGAGATGGTTCCGTACTTGTGCCGCGCAGCGGTGGCGGCAGGTGTCGATGGTATTTTCCTGGAGGTGCACCCCGATCCGCCCCTTGCCCGCTGCGATGGACCAAATTCCTTATTTCTTTCATCTTTAGCCGAGTTGCTTGCCATGTTAAAAACGATAGATCAACAGGTGAAACAGGTTATAAACACGAGGTAATTATGAAGGATCGATTAGATGCGACTTTGCAGCATAAAATAAAGCCCATTCGGATATTAATTCTGGATGTGGACGGTGTGATGACCGATGGTGGCATCGTATTTGATGGTCAAGGAAATGAATCAAAAAAATTTGACGTACGCGACGGCCACGGTATCAAGCTGCTGATGAGGACCGGTGTTGCGGTTATCATTTTAACGGGACGAACATCGCAGGCCGTTGCCCATCGCGCCTTGGACCTTGGTATTAGCGAGGTATATCAAGGTGTTAAAAACAAATTGGTAGTTTTTGAACAAATACTAAAAGACAAAAATATTCTTCCGGATGCAGTGGCCTATGTCGGTGACGATGTAGTGGATATTCCGGTACTAAGGAGGGTAGGGTTTGCCGCGACGGTGGCCGATGGCTCCCATTATGTAAAGGACGTGGCAGATTATATTACGGAAAGAGAAGGAGGCAGAGGCGCGGTTCGGGAGATCTGCGAGCTGATCATGAAGGCACACGGGCAATGGTCTGAAGTAACAGCCAAGTACGAATTAATGTAACATATCGAAATTATATGTTAATACGTTTATCTTTACATATATATATGCGGGTGATATAAAGTCCCGATTGAGAGAGTGCAGTCCTTTCCTTTGGGATTATAGATAATTTTATGAGGTTGCCAAGGAAAACGTTAATTTTCGCCGGTATCGGGTCGGTGCTGATCATATCGGTGGCATTGTTCTCACTCCTCAGAATGTTCTACCCTGTCTCCCCCGGAACTATACTGAAAATCATCTCAGAGCGGGCGGATCTTGAAGCGAGAGATGTTCTTTATCGGGAAGTGCGCGAGGATGGTGTAACATGGGAGATTAGGGCAAAAAAGGCGAGTTACATCAAAAAGGAGAATCGTGCTTTTTTTGACCAGGCAGAAGTCAAGCTTGGCTTGGCAGACGGCAGAATGATCTCTCTTGCTGGGGATAAGGGGAAATTCGACACTATCACGGGGAATATGGAAATTTGGGGTAAGGTTTCTGTTGCCACCGCAAGCGGAGAGCACTTTACCACTGATGATCTACAATACACCGCAGCGAGTAAAACATTCCATACGGCTTCAGCTGTAGAAATGGCAACTTCGCGCTTGCAAATTCAAGGGGTAGGCATGTCTTTTTCCCTACCGCAGAGAAAAATCGTCTTATTATCCCGGGTTTATGCCCGGATCAGGTGAAGAGGATTGTATGAAAGGTTGGCCCGTTATTTTCATTTTTATCATCTGTGGGATGTTTTCGTTTTTATACCAAGCTGAAGTCTGGGCGCTGGAATCGACTCTGAAGATTTCGGCCGGTGACAAGTTGATTGAGGTAAGCTCCGACCGCCTGGAAGCGCTTGAGGATAAAAGTGTGGTTATTTTTTCCGGAAGCGCCGTGGCAACTCAAGGAGAGAGGACTATCAAAGCGGAGCAGATCTTGCTCCATTATAAAAAAACGAAGCAGAAGACACCCCGCGAAGGATTGCAGGATATTGGCAAGGTCGGAGATTTGGATAGAATAGAGGCCTTGGGGCACGTGATTATCACACAGGGCGACAGAATGGTCACGGGTGATAAAGCGGTTTACTACCAGGAAACGCAAAGAATCGTCATGACCGGCGATGCCGTGCTGAAACAGGGCAGCAATATCGTGCGTGGTGATAATGTTCAGGTTTTTCTTGATGAAAATAGGGGAGTGGTTGAGGCCGGTAAAGACAAAAGGGTAAAAGCCACGATTTTCCCCACAGAAAAGCAGGCAGCGCCATGACGGGAAAACTTTCCGCTTCCGGGCTTATGAAGGCCTATCGCGGCCGTAAGGTGGTAAGAGGAATTTCCCTGGAAATTGCACCTGGAGAGGTGGTTGGTCTCTTGGGACCCAACGGGGCCGGTAAAACAACCACTTTTTTTATGATCGTAGGCCTCATTAGACCTGATGGTGGCCATATTTCTTTGGATGGGGAGGACATTACATCAAACCCCATGTATATACGCGCCAGGAAGGGTTTAAACTATTTGCCTCAGGAAGCATCCATTTTTAGGAATATGACAGTAGAAAATAATATTTTAGCCATACTTGAAACTCTGAAGATAGATGAAGAGGAAAAAAAAAGGCGTCTCGCAGAGCTGTTGCGAGAGCTGGACATTACCCACTTGGCCCGTAATAATGCCTATTCGCTTTCCGGTGGGGAGAGAAGGAGGGTTGAGATTACACGCGCCCTGGTGACCTCACCGAAATTTATGCTGCTTGACGAGCCTTTTGCCGGCATTGATCCTCTTGCCGTGGCTGATATCCAGAAGATAATAGAAAAACTCGCTGACAAGGGCATTGGGGTGTTGATCTCCGATCATAATGTGCGAGAGACACTTTCCGTATGCAGTCGTGCTTATATTGTAAACGAGGGGGCCGTACTTGTGGAAGGGACGCCCGAAGAAATTGCCGGTTGCGAAGCGGCTAGAAAGACTTACTTTGGTGAAAAATTCAGCTTGTGATTGCAACTCTGGTAACGAGAAAAAATGGTATTTGAACTAAAACAGAACCTCAAACTGAGTCAGCAACTGATCATGACGCCTCAGCTCCAGCAGGCGATCAAGCTCCTTCAGCTTTCGCGGCTGGAAATGACGGATGTGATCAATCAGGAGTTGGAGGAAAATCCGCTCTTGGAAGAGACGCCAATCGATGATGAAAGTGAACCGGGACTTGCCATGACCGGAGAAGGATTGGAGATTGCCGAAAGGGAAGAGCTGCCCCATATTGAACGCGCTGAAGAGCTTACAGGCGAAGGCGACGGCAAAGAGGATTTTGACTGGAACAACTATCTGGAGGATTATCGGCCGACTAGTGCGGCCTACGATCGTGGCGATGCGGAACCACCCGCGTGGGACAACATTCTGAGCGCCAAACCATCACTTCTTGATCATTTGATGTGGCAACTGAAACTTTCTCCGTTAAATGAAATGGAAATGCTTGCCGGTGAACAGATTATCGGCAACATTGACCATGATGGTTATTTGCGGGCCACCTTTGAGGACATGGCCTTGCAGGAGAATCTGCCCGTTGCGGTTCTTGATAAAGTCCTTGCAAAAGTACAAGCCTTTGATCCTCCTGGCGTTGCTGCCAGGGATCTAAAGGAATGTCTTTTAATTCAGGGAAAGCTGCTGGGAGTATCCAATAAGCTCGTTTTAACCATTATCCAGGAACATCTTCATGACTTGGAAAAAAAGGATTATAGCTGTATTGCCAAGCGGCTGAAAGTAAGCTTGGATGATGTCGTACAGGCTGTCATACTTATCACACATATGGATCCCAAGCCGGGCAGTGTTTACGGAGAAGAAAAGGTCCAAATCATTATCCCCGATGTTTACGTTTATAAAGTTGGGGATAATTATCAGATAGTGCTTAACGAAGAAGGTTTGCCTAAGTTAAGGATCAGCAGTTATTACCGGGAACTTATGGGCGACTTGGATAATAGTGAAACCTCTGACAGCAACAGACGATATATGCGGGAAAGAGTGCAGTCTGCTAGCTGGTTGATAAAAAGCATTTTGCAGCGTCAGAAGACCATTTATAAAGTAACCGAAAGTATCGTGCGCTACCAAAGGGATTTCTTTGAAGCAGGCATAAAGTATATGAAGCCGTTGGTTTTAAGAGACATCGCGGAAGATGTGGAGATGCACGAATCGACAATCAGCCGGGTGGTAACCAACAAGTATATGCATACGCCGCGCGGGGTTTTTGAGCTTAAGTATTTTTTCGGCAGCAGCATTCATAAAACGGATGGTGAGGCCACGGCCTCCAAAAGTGTTAAGGAAGAGATCAAAAAGCTCATTGCGGCTGAGGAACCACTCCACCCTTTGAGTGATCAGGAGATAGTGCAACTTCTCGATATGTCGGGAATCAGCATTGCGCGGCGCACCGTGGCCAAATACAGAGAGATGATGCGGATTCTCCCTTCATCACGGCGGAAAAAATATTTTTAACATATTGCCGTGGATAGATCGAGCACCCCTGCTTGGTTTTATCAAGATAGCGGTAAATTACAAAAGGAGGTTTGAGAATGATAATATCTGTTACCATTAGAAACGGCGATGGAGAAACCTGGCAGAAGGAATATATTGATGAACGGCTGCAAAAACTAAAGAAATATTTAGATCAACCCGTTGAGGCCCATGTTGTTTTATCGTTAGAAAAATTTAGAAATGTGGCCGAAATTAATTTAGTCGGTAATGGTCTTAATCTTAACGCCAAAGAAGAAGACAAAGACATGCACCTGGCCATTGACAATGCCGTCGCCAAAATAGAAAGACAGCTTAAAAAGCACAAAGAAAAGCTCCGCTCGCACAAGAACCATTTTTTACGGGATAATGAAACTGGCATGGGCGAAGATTTTGATGATGCAGAAGAGTTGGGCGGTGGCAGGGTTGTGGCAGTAAAAAATTTGCCTTTGAAGCCAATGTCCCTGGACGATGCCGTTATGGAAATGGAAACATCAAAAACCGGGTTCGTTGTTTATCGTGACGCAAAGACGGAGAATATTCATGTTATCTATCGTCAGGAAGATGGTAATTTCGCCCTGATAGAAACTACCGGTTAATGCCGGGGGAGAGCTTTGCGTGCAGATAAAGACATACTTGCGCCATGAATCAGTCATCGAAGAATTGAGGTCGATAACGAAAGAGGCGGCTTTGGAGGAACTGGCCGCCGCCTTGCCCAGACAGGCCCCTGGCTACGAAACGGCTGATATGGTCAGAGTTCTCATGGCCAGAGAAAAGTTGGGAAGCACTGGTATCGGTGATGGCATTGCGATACCCCATGGAAAGATTGCCGGTTTGGATGAATTAATGATTTCTTACGGCAGAAGTAAGAAAGGACTCGATTTTAATGCTATGGACGGCAAACCGGTACATTTACTGTTTCTGCTGATGGCACCTGAGAATTCTGCTGGTCAGCATTTGAAGGTATTGGCCCGGATTTCCCGCATGCTCAAGGATGAGGCTTTCAGAAAGAAGCTTATGGCTGCCACTTCAGCCGATGCAATGTATGGTGTAATTGTGGAAAAAGATGACGCGGACGCAGGCTGATGGTTCATCACCTGGAGCGGGCGGTGCGGTTCATGCGCCAGATGGAGCGAGAGATATGGATGATTTAAGGGTGGTCATCATCACGGGACTTTCGGGGTCCGGTAAAAGCACGGCATTGCGGGCTCTGGAAGACATAGGTTATTTTTGTGTCGATAACCTCCCGATCATTTTGCTGCCACGGTTCCTTAAACTTCATGCCGATCAGTTGCCGCATATCGCAAATGTTGCCATGGTGATGGATCTGCGTCAGCAAAGTTTTCTGCAGAAATATGCCAAGATTTTCAAGCAGCTCAAAGACAAAGGCTATCACCTGGAAATAATTTTTCTTGACGCCAGCGATGACGCTTTGATGAAACGTTTCAATGAAACAAGAAGGGTACATCCACTGTCAGGACGTGGTTCTGTTCTGGAAGGTATCTTACAAGAGAGAGCATGTCTGGCTCTGTTGAAAGATATGGCGGACAAGGTAATGGATACCACTTCCATCAATGTACATCAGCTTAAAGAAGGTTTGCAGAGACATTTCCTGACTGGCACGGCAGCGGGCAAGCTTTTAGCGCTGCATATCTCTTCTTTTGGATACCGTTACGGATTACCGGCGGATGCCGATATCGTTCTGGATGTAAGATTTCTGCCTAATCCCTATTATGTAGATCATCTGAGGGATTGCAACGGTCATGAACAAAGTGTCTGCGATTTTGTGCTTGGTTATGAGGTGAGCAGGGAGTTCATGAAAAAATTACTTGCACTGATGGAGTATCTTCTCCCCCATTATGAAAAAGAAGGTAAAGCCCGACTTAACGTGGCCCTGGGGTGTACTGGTGGTAAACATCGTTCCGTCGTCATTGCCAACAAGTTGGCGGAATATTTTCAAGAGCGTGATTACCGGGTGACAACGAGTCATCGTGATATAAGTAAGAGTTGAACTCGCTCATGGTGCGTTACCAATCTTTTTTGTCACGTTATCCTGTATCCAGTGGGGGTCCCACCATTCCACGGGATTTACAAATCGTCCACCTGCGATCATTCCGAAATGCAAGTGATCGCCGCCCGCCAGGCCCGTGAGCCCGCTGTTGCCGATAATCTCGCCTTTTTTCACGTGCTGGTCCAGCCTGGCCTTTATTTGCGAAAGATGACCATAGATGCTGAAGATGCCCTGACCGTGGTCGATAATGATAGCATTGCCGTAAATACCAAGGCTGCCGGTAAATTTGACAATCCCATGATTACTTGCTTCCACCGGAGCATTGGCTAGGGATGCGAGATCTACTCCGTAATGAATGCTTTCACCCACGGGTTTGTTCTGATGAAAATAGGTACGTTTGTCTGCGAACTGCGCCATGGGAGCCGCATCCTTCATTCTGCCGAAGGCGCCTTCCCAAAGCTGCCGGGGATCTGATTTGCTGCAAATATCGAGGATGGTTGCCTCATTGGCCAAACGCAGCGTGCTGTTAACATAGGAAAAAACATCCAAGGGACTCTTACCCCGCAGTTCCGGATACATAGTCTGGAAATCAGGCATCTTATGATTGAGAAAATCATCCCCCAGCATCATCTTGTCGCTACGGAATTTTTTATTTTTCAGGCGGTAGGGAAGGGCGAGGGAGGTCTCATTGCCTCCTGCGTCCACCGCGATAATCCTTATGTTCAAACCATCGGCAACGGGGGTCGGCGGCAAGCCGAAATAAGTCACAAGGACGGATTTATCCGCGCCGCCTGCCGGATAACTGGAAGAAAAAACATTATTTACCATGACACCGCTTTTTATCGTTGGTTCGGAAGTACGGTAGGCGATAGCGCCACAACCGCCAAGGTTAATATTATTGGTGGCGGTGAGCAGAAATATCTGGGGCGGGTTAGTATCTATTGTCACAGGCCTACTGATAAGGGTTTCATTTTTAAAAAGGGAACAATCCACTGCAGCAATGCTCAGGGTAGCCAGACCGTCATGAAGTTTTAAGGTTTGGGGGATAATGCTTAACTTTAGCGGCAGTGTCCTTATGCCTTTCCGAGGCAAAACGTAAGAGGCCAAAACGTGCGCTTTGTTGTCCTGATTTATGGTCACTAAAATACTGCGCAGACCGGAATCAATATCCCCGATCACTAGACCTAACGTTTGCTCTCTTCCGATCGACCTGACATCGTGTGTAAGTCTAACAGAGGGCTTTTCTCGCTCGCCGATGGTAGCAAAAAACCACCAGCCCCCCCCTGTGAGGATGGTCAAAGACAGCGCTATTGTTACATAATGTTTACTTATGGTTTTCATGGATTGCCTCACGTAATTAGTTTGAACCGTTGAGAGTAGCCTATAATCAAATATTGACGGAGATGCAAGTTAAAAGGGCATCCCAATAATGACTTGATATTGTTTTCCCATGTTGCTATTCTCTACACCTGAAGCCCGCTGTTTACATGGGCTTTTGCCAAACCGTAATGGAGGTAAAAAATACGCATGCCGACAGATAGGAAGATTGTCCTCGGGATCACAGGTGGGATAGCGGCTTACAAAGCAGCCAGCCTGACGAGATTGCTTGTGAAGGAGGGAGCTGCCGTAAGGGTGATTATGACCAGGAGCGCCCAGGAATTTATCACTCCGCTTACCTTGCAAACTCTTTCGGGGCAGTCTGTTTATACAAAGATGTTTATTCCCTGGCAAGAGAATGAACTGACGCACATCGCTTTGGCCGAATTTGCCGACCTGCTGGTTGTGGCGCCTGCGACGGCCAACGTCATCGGTAAGATTGCCGGTGGCATTGCCGATGACCTGTTGACAACGACGGTTATGGCGACAAAATCGCCCGTGCTTTTCTGCCCTGCCATGAACGCTAATATGCTGGAAAATCCTGCGGTGCGCGAGAACATGGAGAAGCTTACCGCTCGTGGTTACTTTCTAATGGCTTCCGCCTATGGCGATTTAGCCTGCAACGTTGAAGGAACGGGCCGTTTACCAGAACCAGAGGAAATTGTCGAGGAAATCAACACCATTTTGACGCCTAAGGATTTACATGGTAAAAACATTCTAATTACGGCGGGTCCAACACGAGAACCCCTTGATCCGGTGCGTTTTATAACCAACTATTCTTCGGGAAAAATGGGTTATGCACTGGCGATTATGGCCAGGCGCCGCGGCGCCAACGTTACACTCATTAGTGGCCCATCAGCGCTTGCTCCCCCAAGGGGGGTAAATTTTGTCGGGATTGCCACTGCCTGTGAAATGCTGGATGCCGTACTTGAACATTACAAACAGGCCAACGTCATCATTAAGGCGGCTGCTGTCGCCGATTATCGTCCTGCCGAGCGGGCACTGTCCAAGATCAAAAAACGGGAAGAAAACTTGCATCTCACTCTGGAAAGAAATCCCGACATTATCGCCGAGCTGGGGCGGCAGAAGGGCAATAGGATCATTATAGGCTTTGCCATGGAAACGGAGAATCTAGTGGGAAATGCCATCGCTAAAATGGAGACTAAGAATATGGATTACATTGTCGCCAATTTGCTGGCTCAGCCAGGTGCAGGTTTCCAGTGTGATACTAACATCGTAACTATCATCAGTCGCAATGGGACGAGGGAAGACCTCCCCCTCATGAACAAAATGCAGGTAGCGAACAGGATACTTGACAAGGTAAGGTTCCATAATGAATAAAGACCTGCAGGTGGAGTTGTCCGGCATACTTACTTCCCTGAAATCCCGAATTTTATGGAACAGGGAAATGGGCAGGCCGTTGCCCTTTGACTATCGGCATACCAGAAAGCAGCAAAAAGAACCGACGCAATTGGAAATCTCTCCCCATACAACTGCTGTAACTTTTGCTGGAGGGCAGGGCGATCTGGCGGCGGTGCGCCAGGATTTGGGTGACTGCCGACGCTGCCAGCTATCTGGTTTAAGAACAAAGATCGTTTTTGGTGAAGGAAATCCTCACTCTCGGCTGGTTTTTGTCGGTGAGGCGCCTGGTGCTGACGAAGACCGGGAAGGCAGGCCCTTTGTAGGGCGCGCCGGACAGTTGCTTACCAAAATTATCAACGCCATGGGATTGGCACGTGAAGACGTTTACATCTGCAACATTTTGAAGTGTCGTCCTCCCGACAATCGGAATCCGGAAACGCCGGAAATCGCCGCTTGCGAGCCTTTTTTGTTGCGGCAACTGGCGGCTATTTCCCCGCTTGTCATCTGCACTTTGGGTACTTTTGCCGCACAGGCCCTGCTAAAACAGAAGGCGCCGATTACCGCCTTGCGGGGTCGTTTCTACGCTTATGCTGGAATCAAGGTGATGCCCACTTTTCACCCCGCCTATTTATTGAGAAATCCTATTGCCAAAAAACAGGTATGGGAAGATGTACAACTGGTTATGAAGGAATTGGCATTGGCAAGGAAACCATCATGAGGAGTAAAAGGGGTTCACTTAAGGTAATAACCACGGCAACCGTCGTCGTCATGGTGAACTGTCTCCTATGCCCGCTCCTTTCTTGGGCTCAGCAAGCGCAGCCGATGTTTGACGTCATAACTATTAATGCCGCCATAACACCGCCGGTTGCCCAGTACACCCTTGCCGGTATTGCCGCAGCAGAGAAAAGCGGGGCGGCCGGGTTGATTATTCTCCTTGATACGCCGGGCGGTCTGGAAACG
>Ga0080064_1002360_pt1 | contig 32467 bp, 36 predicted proteins | sample Subgrocontami54m_FD_69260 | JGI IMG/M metagenome (GOLD analysis project Ga0080064, IMG submission 69260) | Subsurface groundwater microbial communities from S. Glens Falls, New York, USA - GMW46 contaminated, 5.4 m (SPADES assembly) (version 2) ...
TCGACCGCCGCCGGCATCACCGCCCCCCGAATCAGTCGTCCGATGCGGGGACGGAATCACAGCCCGATTCGCCAGGGAATCCCCCAACGACATGAGTCAGCCTCAGCGAAGGCTGGTATTAGCCCACTCTATTCGACGTAGTCACTGTTCGTGAAGCGGTTCGGCGACGGCCGTGTGTCATCGGCCGGATTGACGGCTTGGTTGGGGCGAGACGCTTTGCTACGCGGTGAGGGTTGTCGATCCGGGCTCTTGCGGCGCATGCCGCCCTGTTCACGGGCCTTGCGCGGCGAGGCGGCAGGTGATGAACGCCAGCGCATCGGCGTTGGGCAGATGGCAGGCGAAGGCGAGCTTGATCGAGCGCTTCAGTTCTTCCACCCGCACCGCGATCTTCACGAAGACGTTGCGGATCGTCTCGAACGTGGCGCCGCGCCAACGCGACCTTTTCGGTGCCGCCATGCGCAGGGAATGCAGCAGCCAGTAGGCGCCCATGTGCAGGAACAGGCGGAACTGATTGGCTTGCCAGCGCGAGCACGCGGTCTTGTCGGAGCGCGTCGAGAGCTTCATGTCCTTGATCAGGTTCTCGGCGACGCCGCGCTGACAGTAGACCTTCTCGTAGAGGTGCTTGCCCCGCCCTGTCAGATTCGTGACGATGAAGCGCGCGTCCGTGCCAAGCACTGTCGCCTCGACGCGGGCGATCACCTTCTCCTCTTGTGACCAGGAGTCGGCTGCGTACTTGAACTGATGGAAGCGGCGCACGCGGCCGAGGCTCGGCTTCCAGCGCCATTGGCACTGCTCGCGCCAGGGCGCGGCGAGCGCGTCGAGCGTCTTGTTCCGCGACAGGCCGAGAATGTAGTGGCAGCGCACTTTTCGCAGCAAATCCAGCACTTCCGGTGCACAGTAGTGCCCGTCGCCGCGCACGAGAATATCGACATTCGGCCAGCGCCGGCGGATGCGATGGATGACGTGGGCGAGCACGCGCGATCTCCTTCCCCGATGGCCGCTTGCCGGGGCGCAGCAGCGACAGGATCGGCTTGCCGGAGCCCGCCTCGAAGATGTGGATCGTCTGGAAGCAGTGGCCGCCCGCGTGCGTGTTGAAGAGCGCCAGCTCCTGCTGGCCGTGCACCATGTCGTCGGTGTCGTCGATGTCGAGCACGATCGACGCCGGCGCCGACGCATAGCTCTTGCAGAAGAGATCGATGAAGCCGGTGCCGATCTTGTACGGCGTCTTCGCATCGGCGAGGTTCTCGAGCCGCGAGATCGTCGGCTGACTGGGCAAGTCGTGGCCGCTCTCGGGCGCACGCTCGCAGGCGATCAGCAGCGCGGGGTCGTGGCGCAGCGCGTCGAGATCATCGGCATCCTCGTAGCCGGCCGCGATCGCCATCATGCGCGCCGTCACCATTGCACGGTAGCTGTGGACGACGAGCAGTGGGTTGCGCGTGTCGGGGAGCGGATCGGCGATCACGGCGGTGAGGCCCAAGCGGCGGGCCGCCTCACGCAGCACAATGAGGCCGCCGTTCGAGGAAAGGTTGCCGGCATCCCGCGCGGCTGTGAGCGACTTGCCCGCGACGGATGACAGGCCCGGGAGAAACGGCGTAGCGTCATTCATGGCGGCGGCGAATCCGGTGTGTGACGCGCACGCTCTGCTTCGACACCAGAATGTTACGCCGATCCTAAGGCTTCGTCGCCGCCCTCCTAGTCGCATGCAAAGCTACGGCGAATAGTTCAGGTTAGGTGCGGCAGAACTTGCCGTAGATGGCATCGATGAACCGAAGCGTGGTATCGTCGGCAAGGCTGTAATAGACAGTGCGCCATTTCCGGCGCGTATCGACCAGGCCGTCGTAACGAAGCCTAGCAAGGTGCTGGGATACGGTGGACTGGCTCAAGGACAATAGGATTTCGAGTTCCGTGACTGAGCGTTCTCGCTCCGCGAGAGCGCACAAAATGAGCAGTCGCTTTTCATGCGCAAGTGCTTTCAAGAAATCGGCTGCCCTGCGAGCCTTCTTCGTCAACTGCTTGAGTTCGGGTGAGACCTCTGTACAGCGCTTTAGCGCCTTGAGGATCTGATTAGAACGCGCCTTCTTCATCCGTGGTTCCTGGTTGTGCTGCCGATTGCGTTCATGCCATTCGCCTCCTAACTAGCGTCCAACGGTGTCCGCTCGCTCAAGTTTGCTCAACAGCTCGCCGAGCTTGCCCCCAAAAAAATCCGCCCCAGGGTAACCGGTGATGCGGCCGACCTCCCTACCTGATTGAACAAGCATAAACGTCGGCGATGCGATTATCGGGGCAGCTCTCAGCGAGCACGACACCTCCGGACTTCGTCGCGCACTACACCCGGCATTACGACTTGGCATGCATCACGGTCATCACGGCGAGCATCGTCCTTCGGAGGGGTCGTGCAAGTCTGATTCTATGAGTCCGTAGGAACGCCGTTCCGTTTCCGATGACCAGACATGACCCCAACGCTAACTATAGCTATTATGTTCTAATATCGTAATGCTACAAATGGGTGCCCGATCGAACGGGGAAGTCGCATGATAAATGAGCCTGATTACCCAGCTGCATACGGCTGGGCGATGACGGCATAGGGCCTGGGCATTGTCGTGAGGGCGGCTGCAAGAAGCTGATCCAACATGTCGGCGAGGCGAGCACGGCGATTGAAGCGCCATTGGAACTCGGCGAGGTAGCGCGGCACATACGGCCGGCGGATGGAATGGAACGTGCCGGTGATCGCGGTCTTCAAGTTGCCGAGCACGGTGTTGACCCAGCGGAAGGCGGGGAGCTTTTCTGGTTGCTCGGGCGCACGTGCGGCAACGATGGGCTCGTGTCGGCAGCCGGCCTTGGTCACGGATCGAAAGCAGGCGAGGCCGTCGGAGACAACACGAGCGGAGGGGGCAAGATGAGCTCGTGCCACGCGCTCGATCTCCTCTCCTCGCCGGTGTGCCCCGCAACCTGCAGGAGCAGGCGCTGCGGCCGGCCCTCATCGCTGGTGGCCACCGCGACGAGGAAAGGGATCTTGTTGGGCCCTTTGCGACCGCGCTTTCCGCCCTCGAGTTCGCCCTTCTCGCCACCCAAGACCGCGTCGTCCATCTCGACGCGGCCATCGAGCTTCCTGGACGCCTCGTCCTCCAGCATCACCTCTCCAAGCTTCTGGCGCATGAGCCAGGCATTATCCCACTTGAGGTAGAGCGGACGGAAGAGTTCCAGCGTAGAGATCGAGCCCTTCGACTGGGTAATGAACCACATCGCCTGGAACCACGTCGTCAGCGGCACGCGGCTGTGCGCGAAGATCGTGCCGGCCTTGAGCGAGGTCTGCCGCCCGCAGGCGTGGCATTCATAGAGGCGGCGTTTGCCGACGATGCCGTGCTCGCGCCCACCGCACTTGGGACAACGGAACCCGTCGGGCCAGAGCCAGCGCCGGACGGCCTCCTCGCACTGCTCTTCGCTGCCGTACCGCTTCAGAAAACCCGAGAGGCTCAAGCCATCCTGGAACTGAATTGCATTGCGCGCCATGCCACATCTCCCGCTGCATCCGATGGCGCAAACGATATCAACCACTTGTGGCTGGAGCCGGACCGACCTGGGTAATCGGGTAAATGAGTGACTATTCTCGAGCGCATTCGGAGCAATAGTTTCAGGTAGGATGGCCGGATTGGGCTTGGAAGCGCAACTCCTTAGGCCCACTACGACGATGACGCGCGCGGGGTCGAGGGGACTTTCTTGAGGAACCGCGCACGTAGTCTGGTTGTGTGTTATGTCGTCGACGGCAAGGAGAGACCGATGCCCCAGACCAATCGACCTCGTAGGGTTAGCGTTGCCGCAAATCGGCGCAGCATTCTAAAGGGCCTTTCTTGTGCGGCCGCCAGCGCGCTGGCGGGGCAAGCGATGAGCCGAGCCAATGCGGCCACTGCGGCACACCGCTTCAATCTTGGCGCCATGAAACTGACCGTGCTCAGCGATGGCAGCTTCACTATCCCTTTCTCGTACTTGCTGCCCTCGGCGGAGCGCCGCGAGATTGACGCGCTGCTGGCGAGCCGAAATCTAGGCACTGAATTCGTCGAGGTTCCGACCAATGTGGTCGTCGTCGAAAATGGCACCGACACGATGCTTATTGACGCGGGCGCCGGCGGGTATTTCATGCCGACCCTTGGCAAGCTGCCGGGTCACCTTGCTGAGGCCGGTGTCGCCCGCGAGGCGATCACCAAGATCGTCTTTACACATGCGCACGCCGACCATTTGTGGGGAGTGATCGATGAGTTCGACGAGGCGAATAACTTCCCGAACGCGACCTATCTGATCGGATCGGCCGAGTGGGAATTTTGGATCAACCGAGAAACGGCTGAACGCATTCCCGAAAGATTCAGGGGGATGGCCGCCGGATCGCGGCGGCGTCTCAAGATCATCGAGAGCAAGGTACAACCTCGCAAGGCTGGCGTGGAGCTTGCACCAGGAGTGACCTACATCGACGCTGCCGGCCACACGCCTGGCCACATGTGCGTGCTGCTGACGAGCGGACAAGACCGTCTCGTGGTTGGCGGTGATGCGTTCAATCACGCCCTCGTCTCATTTGAGAAACCCATGTGGCCTTGGGGCTCGGATTTGGAGCCGGACAGGGCAGCCGAGACGCGCCAGCGGCTCCTCGACATGTTGGCGACGGATCGGATCGGCTTGCTCGCCTATCACATCCCCTACCCCGGCAAGGGCCGCGTCGAGCGCAAGAGCAGTGGCTATCGCTTCGTTTCGGGCTAGGCTACAGGCTTCCCGCAGGCAAGCCAGAGCGGACTATGCGCAGCCGGCGAAGCCGTCGGCCTGCATCTTTGCCTCGTACTTCGCCGTTACCTGCGAGCCGGGCGTCAGGGTTGGCTTGACGGCCGCCCAGTCGGCTGGCTTCAGAATAATGAACCAGCCTTTTTCGTAGGGGTCGGCATTGGCGAGCTTCGGATCGGCGACGAGATCGTCGTTGACCTTCACGACCTCACCCGCCGCAGCCGACTTTGCGGGCCCCACCCACTTGCCGCTCTCGACAGTGGCGCAACTCTTGCCGGCGTCGACCGAGCGGCCGACCTTTTTCGGCGTGAAGGCGACGAGCTGACCTGCCATGGCGGTGGCAACCGTCGTCATGCCGAGCTTGACGGTGCCATCGGCCTGCTCCTGGAACCAGATATGGTTGTCGACGTCGTAGAGGAGATCGTCAGGCAGATTGCAGCCTTTGACAACGGGCATGGCTCACTCCAAAAATTCCGGTTGAAGTCTCCATCCAACCGCTATTCGCCGCCAGCGCGCAAGGGTTTCGACGCGCAGCAGAACTCGCCGAGGCCAGCGATCTGTATCTTGCCGGAAACGAACAGACAGAGATGTCGGGCGATCATGGCAGCAAGCCTAGCGCGCTTCTTGCGATCCGGATGCTCAGGCTCGAGTATGACTAGGTTGTAGTGATAGGCGAGTTCGCGGCAGGTCTCACGGCATGCATTGAAGGAGGGATCGCCCTTCGCTCCCTGCCGGTGCAAGGCGAGCAGCCGGAAATCTTCCTTCGTCTCAAGGCTGGGCACTTTTCCACGCGCCAGCAGCCAATGTTCGAGAACGTCTTCGCCGAGGCTTAGAAGCTCCCGCACGGTTGCTTCAGGGTTTTCCCCATATGCACCGATCTCGTCGATCCTTGCCTCGATCTCGGCCAGAGATCGAGGCGCCGCGACAGACTGATGCTTCGCGGGCGCGGGCAGTGGACTAGGATGTCTAGCGGACATTCTTGCTCGATCTCCACCTCAACCCTATTTCCCTTGCGCTAAAACCCGCCCGCGGATCGCCATCCAGGGCGTCACGACAGCCGCTTGTCAATGATGAGATCTCTCGCATCAGAGATGTTGGTGTGGATGCCGAGCTTGCGCGGGCCGATGCCCAGCGCAAGGCCCAACAGCTGAGTGAAGTACAAAATCTTGACGCTGGTCTTCTTCGCAAACCGCTTCTCAGCGCGCACCTGGTGCATCTCGAGGCCGGTGTGGCACGTAGGGCATTCCGTGGCGATCACGTCGGCACCGGAAGCCTCCGCTGCATGAAGGATGTTCAAGACCAGCTTTGTCGACATGTCCGAATCCGACAGCGTATGCGCGCCGCCGCAGCAGGCTGTCTTCAGCGGAAACGAAACATTCTCGGCTCCGGCCGCAGCGAGAAGGTCGTCCATGAAATGCGGTTGGCTGGTCGACTCTGATCCAGGACCCCGATCTTTCTCCGGGAAGATGTGGCGCGGGCGCACGTACATGCAGCCGTAGTAATTCGCAACCTTCAGGCCAGCGAGCTTGCCTTTCGTCCGCTGCCTCAGCCCCTCCTCGCCGATCGCCTCCTTGATCCAGTCGAGCGCGTGGATGGTCACTGCCTGTCCCGCCTCGTAGGTCTTGTGCCCGGCTTTCTGCGACAGCTTGCCCACGACCTCCTTGGATTTGGGGTCATGCGCGAGGTCATACTCGGCCTTCTTGAGGTTGTGATAGCAGCCGTTGCAGGGCGCCATCACCACATCCTGGCGATTGAGGTTGACTGCATTCGATAGCACGCGGGAGGACAGGTACGTCTGGAGGCCCGGATCGATGTTCTTCACCTCCATCGCCCCGCAGCAGTTCCAGTTCTTCACGTCCTCGAGGCCAAGCCCCAGTTCCCTCGCGACCGCCCGTGTGGAGACGTCGTAGCCGTTGCCCGTGCCTTCCAGAGCGCAGCCCGGGTAGTACGCGACGGAGCGGTACTTGTCATTGTTGTTCGTTGTATCAGACATCGTCCGCTCCCTTATTCTGCCGCTGCGAGCTTGGGGCTGGGGCGATTCCTATCTGCGCCGCTTGCCTCGCTGGCGGACGTGCCGAGCCCCAGGGCCTGCCTCTGATTGCCTTCCTGCTCGTGGATATAATCCGTGATAGCGGCCCGCGCCTTGCGCCAACCTTTGGTCTTCGGCTTGAAGACCTGCGCCAGCATCATCTTGATGCCCCACACGATCGGCAAGCGCTTGGCGATCCGCAACCCGATCGCAACGAGCCAGTCCTGCATGAGGGGCTGCTTGGTGCGCTCGAGGAAGCCGCGCAGCACCTCGGTATCCTCGACGCGGCCGCGCCTGACGATCTGCTCGGTGAACTCCTCGTCGAAGTGCATCGACGGCGACTTCGCCGTATGGCCCTTCAGCTCCAGCCAATGCGACGTCGCCTTCATGACGCCTTCCGGCTCCACATCGCGCGGGCAGGCATAGGTGCACTTGTGGCACGATACGCACTGCCAGATGATGTCTTTGTCGCGCAAGAGCTCGCTCTCCATGCCCGTGCGGATCAGATAGATCCAATAGCGCGGGTTGAAGCGCGGTTCGATCGCGTTGACAGTGCACGAGTTCGTGCACGAGCCGCATTGCCAGCAACGATGAATGTATTCGCCGCCTGGAAGCGCCGCGATCTCGGCCTCGAGGGTCTCGTTGTAGTCGGTGATGACGCGCGGCTCGATGAAGGTCGACCAATGGCCGGACACGTCGACGCCGTCGACGGTAAGCTTCTCATGCGTCTTCAGGTTTTCTGGCCGGATCAGCGATTTCTCATGTATGGGCATCTCGCCGTCCTCAATTCAGACGCTTGGTGGGGTCGTCCACGCACGACGTCGCCTCGATGGTCTTGAAGCGGGAGCGGCCGGTTCTGCCGGACACCGAATCAAGGCCGAGAATCCGACGGGAGTGCTCCAGAGGATCGGCCTCGGAGGCGAAGTCGGTCTTGAGATAGACGCCGCCCTGCGCGTTGATGTACTCGCCATAGATCTGGGCCTGCAGCAGATCGACGTACCAGAGCATGTCGCGGAAGACGCCGTAATCGGCGAGAAATTGCGAAAGCTCCTCCCGAAGCACGAGAAACGTCTCGTAGTGATCGGGGATATCGATCACGAGATGGTCGACATCCTCGCCGTGCCAGATCTCGCGGATGACGCCGGTGTTGGCTTTTCTGTCCCACACCCAGCGCTGCATGAGCGGATAGTGCTCCGGGTAGACGTTGTGCAGAATCTCCGCCGCCAAATCTCGGATGAAGCGGTATTCCTTGTCGCCTGGAAACGTTGCGCAGAACGCCTTCATTCTGGCATCGGCCTTCGTCGTGTCAGGGGCCTGATCGAGAAGTGTGGCGATTGCCGCGCGAACCTTTGACCAGCCAATCGCCTCGATTGGCTTGGCGATGCGACGTCGCACCGTCGCCATGGCCGCCGTCAATTGCTCGAAGTCGGACAGCTCCACGCTGCCCGCACGCCCCTCCGACATCGTCTCCTGGAAAACAGTCGACTTGGCCTTCGCCGCGTTGGCGAAGGTCTCAATGCCACCGATGGTCTCGGCGGCCCTGATCAGTGCCTCTAGCGCGGACTTCAACTTGGGCCCGGAAAGCTGGAGAACCGGCCGATCCGGCGTTGGCACAGCATCCTTGGACGGGATTACGCTTGCCATGACCGCCCGATGATCACTCCGCCGCCTGCAAGACAACTTGCCCGCGAGCTGCCGCCAAGGCCGACATGGCCGCCGCGTTCGCTTGCGCGATGGAATCGTCGATGGTCTCGGGTCCGATCGCTGCGCCCGCAACAAATACGCCGGCTCGCGAGGTGGCGCCCACTACGCCGTAGGCGTCGTTACGCGCTATGTAGCCGTGCCGATGCAAGTCCACGCCGAACACTGCGGACAATGTCATGTTGTCGACGTTCGGATCCATGCCGATGGCGTGCACCACCATATCAAAGGGGATGGTGATCGGCCGCTTCACCAGCGTGTCCTCGCCCTTGACGATGAGCTGCTTACCGTCGCTGGTCACCTCGGCGATGCGCGATTTGATGTACTTGACCTTGAACTCCTCCTGGCTCCTCCAATAGTAGTCGCTCTCGTAATGGCCGTAGGTGCGGATATCCATGTAGTAGATATAGACGTGGCAGTCGGGCAGCTCCTCGCGGATCTCCATCGCCACGTTTGCGGAAACCGTGCAACAGATTTTGGAGCACCACTCGCGCCCGATTTGCCGATCGCGGGAGCCGACGCAGAGCAGGATGGCCACGCGCTTGGGCTTGCGTCCGTCCGAGGGACAGCGCACTCCCTTGCCGCTGGAGATCATCTGCTCGACTTGGGTCGTCGTGACGACATCCGGGTAGGTGCCGAAGCCCCACTCCGGCTTGTTGATCGAGTCGAAGTGGGTGAACCCGGTCGTCAGGATCGCGGCGCTCGCATCGATGGCGGAGCCGTCAGAGAGCGTTGCCACGAAGCCGCCCGGTTGGCCTGAAAAGACCTTGGCCGTGGCCGACTTCTTGACCGTGACGACTGGATTTGCTTCGACGCGCGCAACCATGCCGCCGATCGCGTCCTTCGCCCACAGGCCCGAGGGCACGAGCTTGGCATAGCCAGAGAGGATCGGTGCGCCGCCAAGCCGGTCCGCCTTCTCGACCAGCACCGTCCTCTGCCCGAGGCTTGCGAGGGCATGTGCCGCGGCCAGGCCCGCCGGTCCGCCGCCAACGATGAGGATGGGCTTCGACATCGAAACTAGTCCTTCGAGGGTCCGAGCGCGCCCGCTCGATTCCGAAAAAAGCCAGTAGCCATCATCGGCTTTGCATCGTTCTTACTCAGCAGGCGGGCCCAGCAGGCGGCGGCGGGATGACCTCGCGCCTGATCGGCTTGAAGCCTGGACCGGAGGTTATGCGCAGTCGCGGATCGTAAAGCTGGTCTTGCTTGCCGGCTTCGACATCCTTGAGATAGGCCTCGAACTCGGCCTTCTTGGCCCGCCAATCGATACCCATCTTTTCCATCAGGGTCTCGATCGGGCTCGCATGCCAGTGCGTTTGCACGATCTTGTAGGGGTGGGCGCCGCACACGAGCGCCGCGAACTGGCAGTCGGCCATGACGGGGAGCTCGTAGCCCTTGCCCGACGCCTTGCTGATCCACTGGTTCTTGTCGAGCGTCGTGATGCAGCCGGTGTCGTGGCCAATCATGACGTCCGAGTTTGCCTCTTCGACTGCCACCTTGATCTTGCGGTCGATTGCGAAGGAGCGCGTGAACTCGCGCTCGGAGATAATGTGGCGGAAACCGAAGCCGCAGCAGTCGTACCAGGTCTTGTAGTCGATCACCTGCGCCCCGAGCGCCTGCATGATACCGGTCGACACCGCCACGCGGTTGCCCTCAAGGATCTCGTCGTCGTAGATCGCGTCCTCCGGCACCATCTTGTAGACATGGCAGGCTGGATGGATCGTGGCGCGAACGTTTGCGACCTCGATTTCCTGGTGGTTCTTGATCTGGTGGCGCATGACGTGCACCCACTCGGAGTAGTGCACGACCTCCTCTGGGATCAGCAGCTTGCCGTCGACGAGCCGGCCGAGCTTGCCCAGGATCTTCTTGACGCTCTCGCGCAGCTTCGAGGAGTGGATCAGATAGCTGCGCACCTCCTTGTAGTTGCCGAACGAGGTGCCGCAGTGAACGAGTGGGTAAAAATGCCCTGCGGGCAGACCCTGCGCCTTGGCTGACACATAGGCTTGATGGAAGTTGCGCAGGAAGACGGCGGCAAGACTCTCGAGGTTGCCGATCCCCGAGCCGTGATAGTTCCACGCGGTGCAGCTCGTCTGGTCGGTCTCGTCGAGATAGGAGATCCCCATCTTGTTCATGAGCCACAGCAGCGAGACGGGATATCCCGGGATGTTGCCGCATTGGCCGCAGCTCTTGTGGTGCCACAGCTGCGTCGTCGGAATGCGCTTCGTCCAGCCGTAGAGGGTTTTCACCTCGATCGGTTTGTGCACGTCGCCGACGCGATGGACGGCGATCTCGCCGTCCTTTTCGAGCTGCCACATCGCATCGCGCACGTCCTCGACGCGGTCCTTGTTGGTCAGCATCGAGCGCTTGTCGATCTTCTGCTCCACCCAAGCGGTGGCGATGGAGGCCTCACGTGGGGAAAGACCTGCGTCCTTCCATTCAGGTCCGTGGCCGGTGAAGCGTTCGCCTGCCTGCACCGATCGGCCGCCATCATTTTTCATCGTCATGACATCCTCCGCAAGTTTCGCCTGCGCGCGCGCCCGCTCGCCGCTCGAGGCTCAGTCGTTGTCGCCCTGTTCCTCGATGAAGTCTTTCCAATCTTCCCGCTTCTCATCCATGATGTCCGTGATGACGTCAAAAAGGTTCTCGTCGATGCCTTCGAGCTGATCGAGAACACCCGTCATCTCCCAAATCGTGTAGAGTTCGACCGAGGTCTTGAGGTTGACCTCCCAGGCCGTCGCCGTGGTGTTGAGCGTGGCCATGGGAATCGCCTTGCGCAACAGTTTCAGCGGCGCGTCCACTTTGGAGATGTTCGGGCCCCAGTCGGGGAAATGATCGGGCGTGATCATGTCCGGGGCGAGCTGGTTGCCGGTCGAGATCAATTTCAGCATCACGCGGCTGAAGGGACGCAGCACGTCCTTGGCCGACTGCATCTGATGCTTGATGGCCACCTCGCGCATCAACATGATGAGCCCGCCCGGCGAGTTCTTGAACGGACACCGCGCCGCGCACGTATAGCACTGTGCGCAGCTCCAGATCTTCTCCTGCATGGCATCGTAGATGCCCTCCAGGTTCTCGGTCCACAGCAGTTGCACGATCTCGCGCGGAGAGAAGTCGTAGTAGTGGGCCGCGGGACAGGTTGCCGTGCAGATGCCGCAGTTGAGGCATCCGTTGAGCTCGTGGTCGAAGCGAAGGTCGTCCTGGATGTCTTTGAATACCTCTTCGAGCTTGGCGCGTGCCACCACGGGCGTCTCGGAGATCGGATCGCCGATGAAATCCTGCACGCGGGTGGCAGCAGCAAGCGCCATATTTGTCAGGTTCCCTCTCGAGGACCAGCATAGACGGGGAGCGTCAGTAGGTGAGAACTTTGCAATCGGTCTCCATGATCTGTTCGATCAGATGCGCTCCGCCGACGATCCCCGCGCACTCGGGAATCATGTCCTCCTTTTTCATGTCGAACAGATCGAGGTTGGGCGAGCAACAGTAGAACTTCACGCCTGCCGCGTGCGCGTCCTTGATGAAATCGTAGACGGTCTTGGGGCTGCCCGGCTTCACGACCAGATTTTCTGCAACTCCCTTCTTCAGCAGGCGCCCGGCGGTCGCAGTGCAGACCACCTCCACCTCGTAGTCCATCGCGGCTGCAACCGAGGCTTGGAAGAAAGGTGCGCCCAACTCCTCGCCGTTGCGTGGGTCGGTGTTCGCCATGATGATCAGTAGTTTCTTTGCCATTCTTCTTCCTCCCAACCCCCTCAAATTTTGGGCTCATAGGCTGCCTTCACTACCTCATTTATCATAACGCCAAACGCCGGCTACCGCAATCAAACATTCGCATTGTTGCATATTATGGCTGCGCCGGTCTGCAAAGGGGCCTCCAGGGGCATCCTCTGTCTAGGCTTTGTCCATCCACCCGGTGAGTTGGACCAAACCGGACATTATGGGCACCAGCGCATCCTCGATGGCTGGACCCAGTCCCGAGAACTTCTCGAGCCCCGGCGCAGGGTCGGCCGGAACATCGTCCGATTCCATCAGAAGGTCCTCAATCATGGCACGGCGGATGCCGGGGTGGCCGGCAAATCCAAAGGCATTCCGGCCTATCTGAAATAGCGCCGGGTCCCCGTTCTCGTCGACGGCGAGCACTCTAGCGTAGGCGGGCGGTAGAGGACGATCACGCATGTAAACGATGTTTGGGAACCGCTCCGGCAGAAAACCGTTGAGCGCGCCGTCCTGCACACGCCGCGCCACACCGACGGTAAAGATCAGAGGTGCGGCTTCCGAGCGGCCGTCGCCGGCAATAGCCAGTATCTGGGCGCCGACGCCGATGCCAACAACCGGCTTTTCCAGCATCAGGCAGGTGCGGGCGAGGCGGATTTCGGCCTCCAGCGTCGGCAATTTGCGCCCCTCCGTAGCCGTGCCCCACGGACCGCCCCCCAGCATGATGAGTCCGTCGCCCAGGACATTCGGGTCTGGCAGCTTGCCCCCTGCCGTGAATGGCCGCGCATAGCCGAAGCGAATGCCGCGGCCCTCGAGGTGATCCTCCAAGTGGCCAAGCCATTCGGACTGCGTGTGCTGGACGACCGACACGTACTTCATGGCGGATCGGCATTCACGGCTGCTTCGATCACCGCACGAAAATCGCCCGGCGCAATGGTCAGCAGGTCGGGCTTGGTGGTGGCAAAGAACCGCTCTACGGCGGCGCCGGCCTCATCCGTCATGACCCCGCGCAGAGAAGCCTCGAGGTCGTAGATCAGGCGCGGCGGCGTGACGAAAAAGTCTCCTGTCAACAGGGCCTCGCGGATGCGGCGCGCGCCCGCGGTGCCCTCGAGCCGCAGATAGGCGGTGACCGTGCCGCCGGGTCCCGTGCGCGAGGCCTCGTGCACGCCGGCTCCGCGCGGATCGTCGATCGAGAAGACGAATTCGTCGGTGCCAATCTCCTCCTCGCTCAGCCTCGCCGCCAGCGCCTCCTCCTGCGCGCTCGGGACGCCCCTCTCGACCGCAATGCCGAGCTGTTCTGTGAGACCCAGCAGAACGGCCTCGTGCACGGCGCCGACCTCGGGCGCCCTGCCGCCGAGGAGAGCTCGCAGCGTCGTCACCCGTTGTTCCGCCTTGTCAAGGCCACGCTTCTTGAGCTTCGCCTCGGGCACGTTGAGACAGGCCATGATGCGCGCCGGATCCGCGTCGATGAGCACGGTGCCCTGGTAGAACAGCGTGTCCCCGTCGAAAAACCCTCCGGTGCCGCACAGCTTCCGGCCGCCCACCTCGATATCGTTGCGCGGGCGGAAGCGCGCCTCCACGCCAAAGGCTCGCGAAAGGCCATAGGCCGCGGCCTCGCAGATGGCTCTGGTGTAGTCGGCGAGCGTCGGCATGGGGAGCCGCTTGCGCGAGAGCACCAGTTCCCACCCGAGTTGGCCGGGATCGAGATAGATCGCCCCGCCACCCGTGATGCGCCGCACCAGCCCGACGCCATTGGCGCGGCAATAGTCGATCTTCAGCTCCTGCCGCAACGCTTGATGCCGGCCGACCAGGGCACTCGGCTCAAAGCGCAGGAAGCGGATCGTGTCGGGTACGATACCGTCCCGGTGCAGCTCGATCATCGCCTGGTCGAACGCGATCTGCAGCCTCCCGTCACGCACGCCAGTGTCGATGACACGAAAGGGCGTGGGCATGGCTCAACTGCGCTCCTCGATTTCCAGCTCTTCTCCATCCCGATAGGGCTCGCCGGGCTTCTCGCGATTGAGCTGATTGCGGATTCTGCGCAAATCGGCCGCGGCCGGCTCGAATGGATAGCTCGCGATATTCGAGGGAGGGCTGTCGCCGTAGGGGCGGTCGCACGCCGAGATGTCCTCCCGGATCTTGCCCGGGCAGCCGCTCGTACGGAAGGCGATCCCCTTGTCGATGATGGCGTCGAGCTCCCCGTTCGGCAGGCCGAAATCCACGACCCGGCCGGCCGCATCGAAGCGCATCTGGTCGACCCGCACTTGTGCGTAGTCGATCAGGTAGCGCGCAAGTTGCACGCGCCGCCATTGATCGCGCGGTGTGGCAGGCAGGTGGTCCATGAGCGACCCCTTCTCGGGGAAGAAGCAGAACATGTGACTGTGGCCGCCCATATCGACGAGCTGCTGCACCAGGGCAAGGACGTCGTGCTCGGACTCGCCCATGCCGACAATGATATGCGCACCGAATTTCTGTGGCCCAAAAATGTCGCGGGCGGCGATGAGGATCTCCCAGTATTTGGCCCAGCTGTGGGGTGACGACACGCCCTTGCCGCGGGTGCGGTCGAAAATCTCGGGCGTCGCCGCATCGAGAGCGACGGTGAAAATGTCGGCGCCAAGGTCCTTGAGCCGGTGCACGTCCGCGGGGTTCATGGTGGTCGGATTGGAGAGTATCGAGACCGGCACTGCCGCAGGATCGATGCGGTCGGTCCACGCCTCGAGAACGGTGACGGTGTCGGCATCGGAGCGCGGGTGGGTGATCATCGAGATGCACATGCGGTGGAATGGCGTAGCTGGGCCATCGCCGGAAACCTTGTCGATAATCTGCTCCAGCGGCACCGCGGGCCAGTCGACGCGGATGAAGTTGCGGTCGGCATAGTCGCGATCAGCCTCGCGATGGCGGGCGAGCCCGCAATAGGCGCAGTTGGCGCGACAGCCCTCCGGATAGGTCAGCAACAGGTTCAAGCAGCGCGTGCAGCCGCAGCGATGCATCTTGCCAGGCATCACGCCGAGCGTGATCGCCGCCGCCGTCGACATCTGCACGTAGTCGGGTGAGCGCATGTGCGGCGCGAGCCGGTTGTTGTTAGGCAGGTAGAGCCCCGCCGGCGGGACATTCGCCGCCTTGACGCGCGCGCCGTTTCTAGCGTCCGGCGGGATCGCAGTCGGCAAGCGCGGCTGCATCACCCCGAAGGGGTTGTGATCGAGCCCGCCGGCTCCGACACGCCCGGGCAGCGCCACCTCTCGCTTTAGGCAGGTCATGGCGTTGCACTCTCCCTCGTTGGCTCCGCGGCCCAATATTGGGGAAACGCGATCCAGCCTCGTTGCAGCTCTGTCCGCGATGGCCGGCCGCCTGCCGCGTAGACCTGCATAAGCTGCGCGCGCCGCGCGAGCGCCCGGTCGAGCGAGGCCTTGTAGAGCTCCTCGAGCTCCTCCACATAGCCCCGGCCGGCGTCGACGTTGCCACCCAGCGCCGCCACAGCCGCCTCGCCGGCAAGCCGACCCGACACGACGGCCGCGTTGATGCCGGCCCCCGTGACCGGGTTCGTAAGACCGGCCGCATCGCCGGCTAGCAACACCAGCACCGGACCCAGCCGGCCCAGCGGATCGAGCATGCCGCCCACGGGGATCGCACCGCCGGTGTGCCTGACGATCTCCGTGCCGATCCGGCCTTCCGCCACGAGCGTGCGGTGCAGCTGCCCCAGTTGCGGCTTGAGGTGGCGCCGCCACGGCGGCGCGACTCCGAGCCCTAGATTGGCTTGACCCGCCTTCGGAAACAGCCACGCGTAGCCGCCCGGCAGCGACGGCGAGAGGAAGATGTCGGTGGCCGCGCAGGGCGCGCGCAGCGGCACCGTGATCTGTCGCGTCTCGGCGAGGGCATGGTTGATGCAGCCGATCGCCCGGCCGACCAGCGAGCGCGGCCCGTCCGCGCCGATGACGACACGCGCCTTGATCGATCGGCCATCGGCAATGCGCGCCACGCCGTCCGAGCCGAGCGATGCAAGCCCGGCATCGAAGCGGCATTCGGCTCCGCACGCCTGCGCCGCCCCGACCAGGGCCGCATCGAACGCCACCCGATCGATCATGTGGCCGGGGAAATGCTCCTTGACGTGGGGCTCGTCGCCGGCGATGAACGTCGTCATCGACCGGATATCCTGGCGCCAGCTCGAGCCGATGGCTGCCATGCGGCTCGCATCGAGCATCGAGCCCACCATGGCCGGAACGAATTCCGCGCACTGCACGGGACAGCCGGCATGGCGCTTGCGATCGATGGCCAGCACGCGCGCTCCACCTTGCCCAGCCGTGGCCGCCGCCATTGCGCCTGCTGGGCCCAGTCCCACCACCAAGACGTCAATATCGAACGCCGCCGTGGTCATGGCGCACACGCTAGCTTCATGCGCGGCTCTGCACGGCCGCCGAGCCGGATCGAGCAGCACGCATGCTGCTGCTCGTAGGGTCGCCCGATCGCCCGCGTCACGGCCACGGCCCCTTCCGCCGGAAAGGCGATACCGTCGAGGCCCGCCATCACGGCGTACGCATCGGTCGCGCGTTTATGCAAGCCGGGCGGGCGGGCGCAGCCGAGCAACACCTGCTTGGCCGGCAGCCGCCGCCGGGCATCGAGAAAGACCCGCCCCACATCCCCCGTAGCCGGTGTCAGAAAGGTGCCGGGCCTAGCGTAGAAGGGCATGATGACCACCAGAACCAGCGCATGAATTGCGTTGCGGGCGCAGATGTCCAACGCTACCGTCTCGCCGAGAATGCGTCCGTAGTGCAGGCCGATGACGATATGTGGCACGACCTGCATGGTCGTCGTGCAGAGGGCTGCCAGCGTCGCCTCGAAATCCTCCACCGGCCGCTCCAGGTGGTAGACCTGCTGGATCGTCTCGGGCGCGCCGATCATATCCATCATCGCCGTGTCGACGCCGGCGCTTTCCATCAGCCGGGCCCGCCGCTCATCGAGCAGCGCGGAGTGGATAGCGATCCGAAGATACGGGAAGTCGCGCTTGAGCCGTTCCAGAACGAGGTAGTACCGCTCATACATGATCTCATTGCGCCGGTTGGAGCCACCGGAAAGGAGGAAGCCCTGCAGCCCCTGCAGCAGCACTAGATCACGCACTTTCTGGTCGAGCATCTCCGGAGTCGTAGCCGCAATCATCGGCTCGAGGATCTTGGCCTGACAGTGGTCGCAGTCGAGCGCGCATGCTCCCCCCGTGATGGAGAACGCGGGAAACGCGTTTTTGCTACACCCGCTAATCTCGGAAGAAGAATATTCCTTGAACGTTGGGGTCGAGAACCGGATTGGTGCCAGTCCGCCCCGATTGCGAGCCGCTACTTCCATCTCGCTCACGAGGCCGGCATTCAGCTCTGCGTCCTCGAGGGCCTCGATCTGCTGCAGTCGCGCCATCCATCCCATGGAACAACTATATTCAAAGTTCCGAATGTCATGCAACCGTCGGCCGGCCCGTGCCTTCAAGGCGACCGCCTCATGGGTGACGTCCGCAGCGGGCCCTGTGGATCGGCACCCGCCATTGACCGCTTGAATTCAAAGTATTGAATGTTAGAATGTGCCTTGCTGGGGAGGATGCGGTTGCGTTAGGACAGCGCCCAGGCAAGCGCCTGAAGGCCTGGGACCCGACGAAGGATTGAGGTAAAGACATGGCGGACAAGACAATCGATGCCAAAGGGACGAATTGCCCGGTGCCCATACTGAGGGCCAAGAAGGGTATCGCCGAAGTGCCGGCCGGAGGCACGCTCGAGGTTCTCGCGACCGACCCGGGCTCTGTGCCCGACTTTCAGGCGTTTTGCCGCCAGACGGGCAACGTGCTGCTGGAGCATAGCGAGACGGGAGGCGTGTACCGCTTCCTCATCAAGCGTGCCGGCTGAACGGTTCTGCGCGGGAGGATCCGGCGCGGCTAACTGTGGGCCCCGGATTCACCCTGAGTGAACTTGCCAGGGCCAAGCGCCCTGTGTGCGGCGAAACCTTCGAGTATCCTGATCCTAGCCTTCCACATAGCGAGCAATGCATGGCGATCCGCCGAACAAACACAATGCCCAAGAGGCGACCTCTCCGCGCGGACAATTTCAAGAGTCCAAGCATGATCATGCTGGCAGACATGCGCGAAGCGGTACAGCAGGCTGCAGAGTTCCTCCGGTCGATTGGCAGCTCACATCGCTTGATGATCCTTTGCCTCTTGACCGACGGCGCCAAGACCGTGACGCAGCTTTGCGATGCTATTGGCGCACGCCAGAGCTTGGTCTCACAACACCTGACCAGATTGCGCCTGGACGGCCTTGTGCAAGCCAATCGCCAAGGCCACTTTGTGCACTATTCGCTGACGGATACGCCGGCGAAGGACATTGTTGCCATTCTGCACAGCCATTTCTGTCCGGACAGACCTGGCGTCGCGAAGAACTGATCCCCGGCTTACGAAGTGCGCGGACCGCCACATCGGGAGATCGCAGGATGGCACCAGCCGTTGAGGATGGTGAGAATCTACCAAGCGTGTTGCTCCGGGGAGGAAGACGCAGATGGTCACAAGACGGGTCGGTTGCTCCGTGATCGGCACCGCCATCATTTGCCATTGTCTTGGTAGTTCTGGCGTGGCGGCCGACGCAGCAAAGCTGAAAGCGTACGGCGAGCATCTCTCGCGCGAATGCACAACGTGCCACCGGCTCGACGGGACAGACAACGGCATCCCGTCGATTGTTGCCTGGGACAGCGATCAGTTTGTCACCACCTTGAAATTCTATCAGCAAGGCCTGCGCGACAACTTGGCAATGATGTCAGTTGCCAAATCGTTGGATGAAGAGCAGTTGCAGGCATTGGCAGCATACTTTGCCTCACTGCCACCGCCTGCCAAGAAAAGATCGGCCCCTACTGCAAAGGTCAAGTGACGAGGACGCCGAGACAGGCGAACTTGGGCTTCGGCTCCATTCATGGAAGCTGGGGAGTTGAAGCGGGCGAGCCCGTCAGCGATTCTCGAAGACGATCGCGCGGCCCGCCTGTGGGGGTACTGGCAGGTCTGCGTGTGCATTCATCAATGCAGTAAACGTGTCCTGCTGCTGCCGTGTCCATGACTGAGCCCGTCGGCTGGCCAAGGCAACGTTGACGATGGCGAGTTCTGTGGTCGCTACCACGTCCTCACGACTGTCCCGCATGAACATGATGAGGTGTACGCGCTTTCCTCCCGTGCCCAACGCTTGCACCGAGATGCGCACCTCGTCACCCGAGCGGAGCTCCCGCTGGAAGCAGGTATGCATCTCCAAAAGGAACGGGGCGGCACCGACTTCTCGTGCATTCGACAATCCGATGCGCGTAAGGAAGGGCTGGATCGCCTCATCAAAAAGGACGACGTATTGCGATGCCCGCATGTGGCCGGAGGCGTTGAGCCATTCAGGCCGAACCCTGACATGCTGCAGGACCAGGGGTGCTGCATCGAAGTTAGGCTTTTCGGTCATGGCCTCTATCCTGCGTCTCGTATGGAATAGCCGTCCGGGAAACTGACCAAACCCACCTGGTGGCTAGTTTCGATCCCGCTGTCGAACACAGTGAAGCTTACAGAATTTCTGCCGCACCGCCCTGGTCGAGCCGATACCAGGAACCCTCGAAGCCAAGCTTCAAGACCAACTCAGCCGTGATCTATCTTTGGAAAAGGGGCAAGCACCAATGCGGTGCTTGCCCCTTCCCAAACCCTGTCACTTCCTCACGATACTTTCTTCGCGAAGATGTCCGAGACGATGCCGCTGTACCAACCGAGGCTCTCCTCGAAAGTCTGCTTGCGCAGAGCTGCGTCCTCGCCCGGCTTCGACACAAAGCCTTCTGCAGGGGCGAGCTTGCCCTGGTCCGGTTTGTAGTTGGCACCGACCTTGACCGAGTTGTCGGGCGCCAACATGGACCAGCAGGTGTTGCGATAGCGCGGCGGGAACTTTTGCTTGCCGGCTAGCGAGGCTTCGATGGCGTTGGCCACGACTTTGGCCTGGCTGTTGGCGGAGAACGCCGACTTCGGCATCTCGGCGGCAATCGACGCGTCTCCAAGGACGTAGACATCCTTGGCCTTCTTCGAGGAGAAGTCCTCTCCATTGACCGGGCACCAGTCGCCTTCGGTGACGCCGGCCTTGGCCGCGATATCGCCAGCCCTCTGGGCGGGGATGATGTTTGCGACCGCCGCTTTCACCTTCTTGCCCGCCTTGGTCTCGATCTCCATGGTCTTTGCATTCAACTTCGCGATCGCATGGCTGTCGATGTCGTTCGAGAGATTGAGCTCGATGATGTCCTTGTAGATCCCCTCGAAGGCCTCCTTGAACACCGGCCCCTTCGAGATGAGTTCCTTCTTGGGATCGAGGACGACAAGCTTCGACTTGGGCTTCTTCGTCTTGATGTGGTGTGCGATCATGCACATCCGCTCGTAGGGTCCCGGCGGGCAGCGATAGGGCGCCGGCGGGTTGACCATGACCACCACACCGCCATCGGGCATCGCATCCAGCTGCCTCTTGAGAAGACGCGTCTGTGGGCCGGCTTTGTAAGCGTGCGGCAGTTTTTCCGCTACTTCCGCCGAATATCCGGGGACGCTCTCCCACTTGAAGTCGATCCCCGGCGACAGCACGAGGTTGTCATATGCCAGCGACCGGCCACCGCTGAGCCTCACGGTCTTCTTGGTGGTGTCGACAGCCGTCGCGAGTTCGTGCACGACCTTGACGCCGAGCTTGGCTAAGCCGTCGTAGCCGTGCACCAGCGACTCATAGGTGCGGAAGCCGCCGAGATACAAGTTGGAGAAGAAGCAGGTCGTGTACTGCTTGTTGGGCTCGACCAGCGTCACATCGAGTTTGGGAGAACCCTTCTTCAAGTAGTGGGCGACGGTCGCTCCACCCGCTCCCCCGCCAATGATGACAACCCTGCCCGCGCCCTGCGCGATCGCAAAGCGGCCGTAGCCGGTGGATGCGATGGTTGCGGCGCCGGCCGCGCCGAACAACTTGCCGAACTCACGTCTGCTGAAGCCACTCATATGGATGCCTCCCTAGGATAGAGTGAACGGCACTGCACTCACCAGCTTCGCCGCCGGCTGTTGACTCCGTAGGATTCGCCGAACTTGGGCCAGCTCCAACCCGGGGGAGCAACGGGAAAGGGACCAGATGTGACACCAAGCCACAGAACGGTTGGACATACGCATATTTGAATACTATACAAGCAAGGCAGATTGGGAAAGAGCACTTGAGCGGAGGGCTGTACCGAATCGGTCCGAATCGACCGCGCTCAACCTAGCTGAAGAGTCCGGGTTCAACGGATCTAGAAACGATTGGGCGTTCGCGCCCACATTGCGGAAGAGGAAACACGATGCAACGAATGAGAATAGAGGTTGTGCATCGCCGGGACGTTCTACTCGGCGCAGCGGGGGTGGCTGCCTTTGCCTCGCTGCTGGCATTGGGCGGCAAGGCTCTGGCACAAGGCAATCCGCCGACCGCCGCCGACTTCTTGAAGACCATCCACGGCGATGCCAAGCCGGTGGAGGCGAAAGTCAATCTGGACCTCCCGGAGATCGCCGAGAACGGCAACACCGTGCCGTTCGGGGTCACGGTTGAGAGCCCGATGACGGACAAAGACTACGTGAAGGCAGTTCACGTTGTGGCTACCGGCAACCCGCGACCCGAGGTTGCAAGCTTTGGTCTGACCCCCTTGTCCGGCAAGGCCTCCGTTTCGAGCCGAATGCGCCTCGGAAAGACCCAAGACATCATCGTCGTCGCGGAAATGAGCGACGGCAAGTTCTACATGGGCAAGCGCACCGTCAAAGTGACGATCGGCGGTTGCGGCGGCTAGAGATCGGGGGAGAAACGAGCAATGTCGGCAAAGCCACGCATCAAGATTCCTGACAGCGCCAAAGCCGGCGAGGTCATCGAAGTCAAGACCCTCATCTCGCACGTGATGGAGACTGGACAACGCAAGGACCAGGACGGCAAGACCATCCCGCGGAACATCGTCCATACGTTCGAGGCGAAGTTCGCGGGCAAGACGGTCATCACAGCCAAGCTTTATTCCGGGATCTCGCCCAACCCCTATCTAGCCTTCTTCATGAAGGTGCCCGGCCCTGGAGAGATGGAGTTCTCCTGGGTTGACGACACCGGCGTGAAGATCAGCGAGAAGGTAGTTCTCAAGGTAGCATGACCGCTTGGAAACCGGGGGCCCGGCAGAGGCTCTCTTGACCGAGGTCGGCTTCCTCAACCCAGCGGGCTGGTCAGTGCCCCCTCGATGACCTCGCGGATGCGCGGCCGGATTGGCCCCGGATTGAATGGATCCGCGATGCTGTCGAGCCACGCAGGATTGCGATCGTCTTCATCGACGAGGTCGCTCATGAGCTGAGCCAGCAACCGCTCTGCCGACGCGGGCAGTTGGGCCGGAATCTCCCGGCCACACATGCGTGCCCACAGGCCGGCCCAGACCCGCGCCGTGGTCCAGGGATTGTAGCCGCCGCCGCCCAGCACCATGGCCCGCTCGGAGAGCGAGACCATGGTTTCGACTGCGGCCCACAAGGCGCCATTGGAGACCTCCATCGAAGACAAAGGGTCGCCCTTGAGAGAATCCGCGCCGCATGTGACGACAACGGCTTCGGGCTGCAGGCGTGCCAGCCTGCGTTGGCATAGCTCGCGAACGACAAGCAAGAACTCGTCGTCATTGATGTGGCGCGGAACTGGCAGGTTCAGCACCCGTCCATTGCCACAACGCGCGATCGCTCCGGTGCCGGGCCACCGGCCTTCCTCGTGGATCGAGACCAGCGTGACGCGCTCATCTATCGCGAACGCTGCCTCGACGCCGTCACCATGGTGCGCGTCCAGGTCCACGTAGAGTACGCGCTGGAGGCCAGCACCCAGGAACCTCAGGATGGCGAATACCGGGTCGTTGAAATAACAGAAGCCCGAGGCCCGATTCGGGCGTCCGTGATGGGTGCCGCCGCCCGGGTGGAATGCCAGATATCCCTGAAGCGCCAATTCGGCAGCGAGGATCGATCCGCCGACGCTCGCCCGCGCCCGATCCCATAAGCCTTCGAAGAGAGGACATTCCATCGTGCCAAGATTCCAGCGCGCACGCACATCGGGCGTGGCCACCATCGCGCGGGCGCTGCTCTCCAGTGCATCGAGATAGTCGGCTGTGTGAAAGCGCTCCAGCGTGCTCCGCTCGGGGAGTGGCGCTTGCCGCACGAGAGCGGGATCGAGCCATCCCATCGTATGGCAGAGATCGAGAACGGCAGCATGGCGCATGATGGACAAGGGATGGTTGCTGCCGAACGCTGGGCGACGAAAGACTGGATGGGTGACGAACAGCGCGGGCCTGCGGTGGGCAGCCAAGCCAGCTTGCGCCGCTGCTCCGCCGGGAGTCGCAGTCAAAGGATTGCTCCGCAAGAGCCACGCTCCAGAAATCTTGCTGCTGGCACTCGACTGACCTCAATCGCAATTGGGGCGCGGGGCGCGAGAGAGACAGCCCACGAGCAGATCCATGCGCTGTGCATCGAATGCATACCAGGTACGAAGGAGGCGAGCATCGGCCTCCGCCCCGGGGGCTCCTCTTGCTGCAGCAAAGAATGCCCTGAGAAGCGGCTCGAGAGTAGCCTGCAACTCTCGATTGCGCAGGCCTGCCGGGGTCCAATCGATTAAGACGCCGTCGCGCAGAAACGCATTCTTGCTGGCCGCCTTGCCGGCAAGCTCGCGTAACCTCGCGAGCCGCGCCACATCCTCTCGCAAGAGCTGCGCGCGGAAATAGCTTTCTTCGACGCTCAGAGCGCGTCCGAGTCGGTCAAGAATGTCCATCGAGTGACCCTTCCAACCACCTCGACAAAGGGGGATCGACCTCACCGCCAAGTAATCTTGGTCGCAATTGCCATCTTGCAGCTGCTCTCGACGCATATCCAACTTCGCCTCAAGCCATGGCAGGTCGAACCCGGCGGCGGCGCAAATCCTGATCAGCTCAGCGGTCGTCAACTCCGTGACGGACGCCAAGGCCCACAAAGTGGCCGACCGTCCGCCCGAGCGGCAGCAGGCATAGATGGGCCGCGGCAAGGTCGAGAGCGCCTCTGCAAAGGCGCGCACATCCTTCTCCAAGGGATTGCGCCCTTCGACCGGGATGTGCCGATAGGCGACGCCGTGTTCGGCAGCTGCGGCCTCGGTCTCCGCCGATGTCATTGGGCTGTCCCTCTCGCCGTCGGGGCGGTTGTTGATGATCGAGCGGAAGCCAGCCCCGGCAATGATCGCCAGTTCCTCCGGCGTCGGCGAGCGACCAACGAATAGCTCCTTCGACAAGCCAATGGGAGCAAGCGGTTTCGGCTCGGCGACTGCGCGGCGCACGTTCCGACCGTGTGCAGGTGTATCGGAATTCATGGTTGGTCTCCAGGCGACACGTCCGAATCAGCGCATGGCAATGGCCGCGAGGTCGGGCAGACAGGGTCTAAGTTTCCGCCGCCAGCAGCTTCTCCATGTACTTGATACCCGCCATGCCACCGACGACGATTGCCGCGAAGGTGAGGAACGAGCCGATGGCAAGCGTGGATACGCCGGTAACCGCCTGCCCGATTGTGCAGCCGAGCGCCATGACACCGCCTACGCCCATCATCGCGGCACCGGCGAGATTGCGGAGCGTGTCGCTGGCATTGGAGTAGGTCGTGATCCGAAAGTGGCCCCTCCCCTTCGCTGCTGCGAAAGCTCCGAGCAATGCCCCCAACACTGTCGCCACGCCGAAACCAGGCACGCGGGCGGCCGTAAAGCGCTGCAGCCACTCGAGCGTGTCGCCGGTCGGGCGTACGTACGTGAGCGAGATCGGTGACGTCGGCTTGTCGGAGAGCTCGTCGAACGCGAGCCCGGTAAGTGCCCATCCTGCCATGACGCACAGGCCGATGCCGATGCCCGACCAAACGTGGACGGGTGAAGTTCTGAAGTCCATGTCGCGGAAGCAGTAGGTGAGTGCGCCGACGGCGATCGCAATCGCCAGCACGACGTCGGTGGCCGCCACGCGCGTGCCGATGAGCCGGCCCACGAGCGCGCCGAGGCTTTGCGTCTCCATATTCAGGCTGCTGAGGTTGAAGGCCGTTGCCTGTTCCAGCCAATTCCGGATCGGCCCGAGCAGACCGCCGATGGCCATGTAAGCGAACACGCCAACCACCAATAGGGTGATCAACGAGCGAAGATCGCCACCACCGGCGCGTGCCAGATTCTTGCTTGCGCAGCCCCCCGCGAACACCATGCCGAATCCAAACGTCAGGCCGCCGACGAGGTTGCCGACCCAGTTGAGGTTGGTCGTCAGGTACATGGATTTCGGCAGGGAAACGATATCCGTCAGCTGCAGCAGCTGGGCACCGATGGTGGCCACCGCGGCTGCCAGCACCCAGGCCCGAAAGCGGCGGAAATCACGGAACGACATGAAGTCGGAAATTGATCCCATGGTGCAGAAGTTCGTGCGATTGACGATCCAACCGAACACGAAGCCGATGGCAAGGCCGCCGATCGCCAAGGCAGTGGCAGCATCTCGGGCGACGAGCTCTCTAAGTGCCGTCATGGCGTGTTCTTCCTCCCCTGAAGGATCGTGTCACCTCCCGCACATTCGCATTATCGAATGTTTGTGATCAAGCGAAGCCCTGCCAGCACGAGGCCTTGTCAACCTTGCATGAAACATGCTGAAATTCGAATGTTAATAAGGCATGCGTTGCTCGAGACAAGTGAAGAGCTTGGACCCCAACACGAACGCCGTGCTGTGTCACTAAGCCGCCTCTCGAGCAAAGCCAGCTTTGGCGGGAGGATAGGGCGTGACGAAACAGGTTCGCTGGCTAACGGCACTTGCCTGGTGCTTCTCAATGGCTCTTTCGGGCCCTGTGCTTGCTCAAGACGATACGGAACGGGGACTCGAGAAGTACCGCAAGATGATCAAGGACGACCCTTGGTCGAACCCGGGCAACCTGGATGCGGATCGCGGCGAGGCGCTGTGGAAGAAGCCCGCCGGCCCGAAGAACGTCTCGCTCGAGCAGTGTAACCTTGGCAAGGGCCCGGGCAAAGTCGACGGGGCGTTCGCCGAGTTGCCGCGCTACTTCGCGGATGCCGATCGCGTGATGGACGTGGAGACGCGCATCCTGTGGTGCCGCGAAAAGCTGCAGGGCATCGACAACAGCGAGTTCCTGAAGAACCCGCATCCCGGCGGCGGTGCGCCGGTTAAGGATGTCGGCGCGATCGCGACGTGGATCGCGTCGAGATCGAGCGGCATGAAGTTCGCTGCCAAGATGGAGCATCCCAAGGAGAAGGAGATCCTTGCGCTCGGACAGAACCTGTTCAACCGCCGCATGGGACCGTTCGATTTCGCCTGCACGACCTGCCATGCCGACAGCGGCAAGCGCATCCGGCTGCAGCCGCTGCCGTACCTGTCGAAGCCGGCGGAGGCGAAGAAGGTTGTCGGCGAATGGCCGGCCTATCGCGTATCCAACACCCACGTCATGACCATGCAGCACCGCATCCTGGACTGCTTCTGGCAGATGCGGATGCACAAAGTGGAGATGGGCTCGGAGGCGACCAACGCGCTCGTTGCATTCATGGTCAAGACGGCCGAAGGCGGCGAGATCAGCGCGCCTGGCATGAAGCGCTGAGAGGGGAACGTATGATGACGAGGACAACCATTGCCGCCGCGCTCGCCGCCACGTTCGTGCTTGCCGCGAGCGCCGCCTGGGCGCAAACGAAGGCCACCTTCGACACCGCCAAGTCAGACGCGGCCCTGAAGGCCGCGTTCGCCAAGGCGCCTGCTGACTGGGCGGGTCGCCTGAATGGCGACGAGACCATGCAGGCCTGCAGCGCCACCAACAATGCACCGGACGCCGCTGTCGCCAAGATAATCCAAGAGCGCGAGAAGGCCTCGATCAAGTACCCGCCCGACGGCAAGCTCGTCGGGGATTGGCAGAAGGGCGAGAAGATTGCGCAGTCCGGCTACGGCTTGCGCTTCACCGACTACCCGCCAAAGAACCCCAACGGCGGCAACTGCTACGCGTGCCACCAGTTGACCAAGGCCGAGGTCAGCTACGGCACAATCGGGCCCACGCTCCTCGGTTACGGCAAGATCCGCAAATTCTCCGACGCCGACACCAAGACGGCCTACGAGAAGATCTACAATGGCCATGCCGCCTTCCCGTGCTCGCTAATGCCCCGGTTCGGAGCGAACAATATTCTGACGATCGACCAGATCAAGGACTTGACCGCACTGCTGATGAGCCCGGACAGCGCGGTCAACAAGTGACACCGGCGTGAGGGCCGCCCCGCGAGGAGAGAGCCGCCCTGCACGAGGGCGACCGCCAACGCATGGCCTCGGTGCGCTCGCGCCCGTCGGAGGCAAGCTCGAATGATATCGCGCCGTGATTTTCTGCAAGTCGCTGCTGCTACCGCAAGTCTAACCGGCGCCATGGCGGTCAGCGGGCGACTGTTCGCCCAGGCGTCGAAGCAGGCGATCGGCCAGGATGACCTCTTGCGCTTCAAGCCCAGTGGGCAACTCACGATCCTGCACTTGACGGACTGCCATGCGCAGCTGATGCCGCTCTACTTCCGCGAGCCGTCGATAAATCTTGGTGTCGGCGAAGCAAGAGGTCTTCCGCCACACATCACGGACGCGGAATTCCTCAGCACCTTCGGCATCGCCGCGGGCTCGCATCAGGCCTACGCCTTGGCTTCAGCAGATTTCGAGGCCCTGGCCAAGAGCTACGGACGGGTGGGTGGCATGGACCGGATGGCCACCCTGATCAAGGCCATCCGTGCCGAGCGCGGTGCTGATAGGACGCTTCTGCTCGATGGGGGCGATGCCCTGCAGGGGTCTTTCTCCGCGCTCCAATCCAAGGGTGGCGATATGGTGCGCGTCTTGGAGGCGCTCGGGGTGGAAGCGACTACCGGACATTGGGAATTCACGCTGGGAGCCGATCGCGTATCGGAGCTGTTTGGCGACAAGACCAAGGCAGGCTCCTCGAAGATCGCCTTTCTCGCCGGCAACATCCGCGAGAACGAGTTCGATGAGCCCGTCTTCAATTCGACGAAGATGTTCGAGAAGGGCGGCTTCAAGATCGCTGTCATAGGTCAAGCGTTTCCCTTCACGCCAATAGCCAATCCACGCTGGCTGATGCCGCAGTGGTCGTTTGGCATCCGCGAGGACGACGCTCGCAAGAACGTTGTCGCCGCCAGGGCCGCGGGCGCTCAGCTGGTCATCCTGCTTTCCCACAATGGGTTCGACGTCGACCGAAAGCTCGCATCTCGGATCGATGGTATCGACATCATTCTCACGGGGCATACGCATGATGCGCTACCCGTGCCGGTGAGGGTCAAGAACACCCTGCTCATCGCCTCGGGGTCGGCCACCAAGTTCCTGTCGCGTCTCGACATCGAGATGAAGGACGGCCGGATGGCGGGTTTCTCCCACGCTTTGATCCCCGTTTTGACGGATGCGATCGCGCCGGATCCCGACATGGCAAAGCTCGTCTCCGAGATCAGGGCGCCATACGAGAAGATGCTTTCGACCGAGCTTGCGCGCACCGACTCCCTCCTCTATCGGCGCGGCAATTTCAACGGCACGCTCGATGATCTGATTTGCCAGGCGATGCTCTCCGAGCGCGATGCCGAGATCTGCCTGTCTCCAGGCTTCCGGTGGGGCAATTCACTCCTGCCGGGGCAGCCGATCACCTGGGATGATCTCTATACCGCCACAGCCATCCCCTATCCCGCGTGCTATCGCTCGGCGATCAAAGGCGAGATGCTCAAAACCATCCTCGAGGACGTGGCCGACAACCTGTTCAACGCGGACCCCTACTACCAGCAGGGTGGCGACATGGTGAGGCTCGGCGGCATGGGCTACACAATCGACATCGAGGCACCAATCGGCAGGCGCATCTCCGACATGACCTCCCTCAAGACCGGCGAGCCGATCGCCCCCGAGCGCGAGTACGTGGTCGCCGGCTGGGCTTCCGTGAACAAGGACACTACGGGGCCACCGATCTGGGACGTGGTTGCGGCCTACCTGAAAGACAACAAAGTGGTCAGGCTCGCACGGAACGAAAGCGTCAAGGTCCGGCGCGGCGCTTAGGGATGCGACCTTGCACGCGCCGTGCGGCGCATGCCCGCAAAGCAGCGCGGATCGACCTTGCCATGTCAGTCGCGCGCGCCCCGCAACGCGCGAAGTGCGAACCCGGGGACCAGAAAGACCAGTCCAACCATCCAGAATGGCTTGAGATTGAACTCGTACTTCGTGGCATCACCCAAATTGATCGCCGGGCCTACCCGCCTTTCATTCTTGCGACCACCGCTGCCGCGATGGACGTCAAGGTTTCCATGTTCTTCACCTTCTACGGTCTGCCTCTCCTGCTCAGGAAACTCGACCTGCAAATCTCACCTCTTGGAAAGCCGGACATGGCCATGCCTATGCTGGGCATGCACATGAAGATGCCCAACATGATGGCAATGCTGCCTGGCGTGAACGGCATGGCAACGAGAATGATGAAGAACCTGATCAAGAAGAAGGGCGTGGCCTCGATCGAGGACTTGCGTGCCACCGCCATCGAGAGTGAGGTCGAAATGATAGGCTGCCAGATGACGATGGACCTCTTCGAATTCAAGAAGAAGGACATGATCCCCGGCATCAAGATCGGCGGCGCCGCGACTTACATGGAGAAGGCGTTGAAATCCGAGATCAACATGTTCATCTGAGTAGAACGGGTGACACTCGGTTGTGCGCTCGTGATGATGGCAGCTTGCTGCTGTAATCAGCTCAGGGGGTAGCCGACGGGATCGAAATGCCGGGGTCGGCTAGAGGAGCCCGCGCTATGCGACAATACTCGCGCTCGCAACCTGCGAACCTTCGATGGCATGCAGATGATAGATGGGCCGACCAGCATGGCGGTTGGAGAGTTCCTCCCAGCTTAGATCTGCTGCGATGCTCGGGACGGTGCTGAGAGTCACACCGCCGAGCGCGACAGCGCAGGCGCGGTGGACATGGCCGGCGAAGACACCGATCACCCCTGAGCACTGGGTGAGGCAGCGGACGAGCGAAGCAGCCCTCGTGGAGTCGCGGAATTGGAGAGGCGATCCCGGCAATGCGACAGGGGGATGATGCAGAAACACAAGTGTCGGCTGTTCCCGGCGCACTTCGAGCAAACGTCGAAGACTGACCTCCCGCTCGGTGCAGAAATCGCCGAGGTTGCTCTGCGCGTCCAGGGTATCGACAGCAACAATGCGTGCCGCGCCGAGATCCACTGCAAACTGCACAAAGGAGCTATCGCACTCGAAGTGCCCCTGCGACGCGAACGTGTCCCGAAACAACTCGCGGCGGTCACGGTTGCCGACCGCTGCGTAGACGGGGCAGGCGAGCCGAGAAAGCGCCGCGCGGGCCGCCGCATAATCGGAAGAGGTGGCATCGTGTGCGACGTCGCCCGTGTGCAGCACGGCAGCGGGGCGCGGCCTGAGCGCGTTGATCGAAGCAACCGTGCAGGCAAGATCCTCGAGCCGCGACCGGGCCGAAGGTAGTTGAGTCTGGATGTGGGTGTCGGAGATCTGCGCAATGATCATAGCTTTCAAGACTTCTCCTGCGCGAGGCGGCTCGGTCTGCTAGCGACCGGCGGCACCCAAATCAGCTGCCAGTCTCAACGCCAGCTTGTGCGTGGGGCCCACGCGCAATTCGTTGCCGCTCGCACCTATACCAGCACGCGCTCTTGACCTAGTCACTACATTCATGGTCTCGAATATACTTGTGGACATGGTCATACCGGTTCCACCCGGTAGCCATCACTCCCGATGGCACCGCGGCCGCGGGGACCGGAGAGTTCCGCAATGGGAGCAGATCAGAGGAAAGATGATCGCGTCGACCTCTCAGTAGCTCCGGCCGACGAGATAAAAACGACAACCTGCTATATGTGCGCCTGCCGCTGTGGCATTCGTGTGTATCTCAAGGACGGAAAAGTCCGCTACATCGAGGGCAATCGCGATCATCCAGTCAACAAGGGTGTGCTGTGTGGCAAGGGAGCAGCCGGCATCATGCAGCATTATTGCCCTGCGCGCCTCAGAACCCCGCTCTTGCGTGTCGGCCCTCGCGGCTCCGGCGAGTTCAAGGAGATCTCTTGGGAGGAGGCGCTCGATATTGCGACTGGCTGGCTCGGTCGCGTCAGGACCACCACATAAAGACGCGAGACCTTGTCTCCTCGGAGCCGAACTCGGGAAAAGGCCGATTTAGGGCAGCACGCCGCGGCCACCTCCGACAGTTCGAAACAGTCACCCCTCGGCAAGCACTCACCGCGATCGCCGGGCGTAACCGCCTTCCGAAAATTCGCACGACTTCCCAGGATATGCTGATATGCTAATGTTGCTAGGTAACAATGAACCTAGGCGCCAGTAGCTCAACAAAAGCCTGAGGCGAAGCAAGCCATCGTTATTGGCGAAACCTGAGGGGAGGAGTCGGGCATTTGGGGGGCCGAGGCAGGCTTAGCGTCACGCGACGGTTCATCCTCTGACCATCCCCAATCTTGGCGCCACCCGAAGGACAGGGAAGGGAAGGCAACCAAGCCCAGTCCGTCGAGGACTGGGACGGGGAGGAGGATCGACATCATGGTGTACACGAAGCGCCACCCAGCCGTTCTCGTTATGGGCATTGCGCTGCTGGCTTTGGGCTACTGCACCGAAGCCGGCCTACTGGACGAGGTCTTGAAATACCTCGGCACGGCAAGATCCAAACCGGCCATGATCACGCTGCCCTACACGTTCGGGGCAATCGGCGTGGTGATCGGGTTGTGGCAGCTGATCGGCGTACACTGGAAGAGCAGCCTCGACTATTTCAGCTCGGCGCTGGGTGGGGCCCTCTTCATCCTCGTCATCGCCATGCTGGTCCGCTGGTTCCTCGATCCGCTCGTGGCGGTGTGGAGCAAAGCCGCCGGGCCGGTATTCGGCGGCATGTACATTCACGACGTGTTCGGGCTCAACTACATAGTGCTCGGCATCGTCGCCGGCATCGTCCTGGTCAATGTGGTCGGCATCCCGAGCTGGGCGCAGAACGGGGTCAGGCTGTCACGGCTCGGCCTGAAATCCGGCGTCATCCTGCTCGGCACCCTCTACTTCCTCCAGGAGATCCTGCATCTGGGCACCGCGTCCTTCACCCTGATCGGCATCTTCGTGCTGGGCTCGGCCGGCATGGTGCTGTGGATGGGACGCCTCATGAGCGTCACCAATTCGATGAGCGGCGTGCTGTCGGCGGGGGTCGGCGGGGGCGGCGGGCCGGGGGGGGGCGCCGCCGCGCCGGGGG
>Ga0080064_1002216_pt2 | contig 32442 bp, 33 predicted proteins | sample Subgrocontami54m_FD_69260 | JGI IMG/M metagenome (GOLD analysis project Ga0080064, IMG submission 69260) | Subsurface groundwater microbial communities from S. Glens Falls, New York, USA - GMW46 contaminated, 5.4 m (SPADES assembly) (version 2) ...
AATGAGTTTCTCCTCCGCGCCGGCGAGCAAAGCGGCAGCGATCGCGGGAACAGCGGTGTCTTCCTGTGATTCACGCAGCGCGTAGGCGGGGTTGGGCAGGACAAGACCGAGGATTAGCCAAAGGGCGAAGAATCTGGGTAAAGGAAACCGCTTATTCATTGGATGGGGGCGTCATGCTCTTAGTGTGGCACAGGGATGCCGGAAAAACAAGACTAGTAGTAGATTTAGTTACTACTAACCTACATCCCGAGGATGTTGTAGCCGCAGTCGACGTAGAGGATCTCTCCGGTGATGCCCGAGGAGAGGGGGGAGAGCAGGAAGGCGGCGGCGTTGGCCACCTCTTCGATCTGGACGTTGCGGCGGAGGGGGGCTTTCCCCTCCACGATCTTCATCATGTCGGTGAAGCCGGAGATGCCGCGGGCGGCCAGGGTCTGCACCGGGCCGGCGGAAACGCCGTTGACCCGGACCTTCTTGGGGCCGACGTCGAAGGCCAGGTACCGGATGGAGGCCTCCAGCGCCGCTTTGGCCACCCCCATCACGTTGTACCGGGGGATCACCTTCTCGGCGCCGTAGTAGGTCATCGCTACGATGCTGCCGCCGTCGGTCATGAGAGGCACCGCCCGCTGGGCGAGGGCCGTCAAGCTGTAGGCGGAGACGTCCAGCGCCAATTTGAAACCGTCGCGGGAGGTGATGAGATATTCCGCTTCCAGCTCTTCCCGCTTGGCGAAGGCCACCGCGTGAACCAGGAAGTCGAGGGAACCCCAAGTATTCTTGATGCCGGCGAAGACCTGGTCCATCTGGGCGTCGTTGGTGACGTCGCATTCGTAGAGGGGGGAGTTTCCGCCGAGACCGGCGGCCAGCTCACCCACCGATTCCTTGAGCCGCTCCCCCTGGTAGGTGAAGGCCAGCTGCGCCCCTTCCCGGTGGGCCGCCTGCGCGATGGCCCAGGCGATGGAGCGCTTGTTGGCGACGCCGACGATGAGACCTTTTTTGCCGTCAAGCAGCATGAGACCACCTCACTCTGTCATCTCGAGCCCCGAAGGGGCGAGAGATCTCGCTTTTAAAAACGAGATTTCTCGGCCTGACGGCCTCGAAATGACATGTGCTAATAATCATCCTTCGAATTTCCTTACGATCAGGGAGACGTTGTGGCCGCCGAAGCCGAGGGAGTTGCTGAGACAAACGGAGAGCTTCGCCTTGCGGGCCTGGTTCGGCACGTAGTCCAGGTCGCACTCGGGGTCCGGCGTCTGATAGTTGATGGTGGGCGGGATGATCTGGTCCTTGATCGCCATGCAGCAGGTGAGGAACTCGATCGCCCCGGCGGCCCCCAGCAGGTGGCCGGTCACCGATTTGGTGGAGCTGACCGGGACCTTCTTCGCCTCTTCGCCGAAAACCGCTTTGATCGCCTTGGTTTCGATCTTGTCGTTGAGCTGCGTGGAGGTGCCGTGCGCATTGATGTAGGAGATCTCTTTCGGCGTGAGGCCGGCGTCCTCCAGCGCCATCCTCATGGCGCCCGCGGCGCCGGCGCCGGTGGGGTCGGGGGCGGTGATGTGGTAGGCGTCGCCGGTCATCCCGTAGCCGATCAGCTCGCCGTAGATGCGGGCGCCGCGCGCCTTGGCGTGCTCGAGCTCCTCGAACACCATCATGGCCGCCCCTTCGGCGATCACGAAGCCGTCGCGGGTCTTGTCGAAGGGCCGGCTGGCGGTCTTGGGGTCGTCGTTGCGGGTGGAGAGGGCTTTGAGGGCGCAGAAGCCGGCCACGCCCAGCGGCGTGATCGCGCACTCGGAGCCGCCGGCGATCATCACGTCGGCCGAGCCCCGGTCAATGATCTCGAGGGCGTCGCCGATCGCGTGGGCTGATGACGCGCAGGCGCTGACGGTGCAGGAGTTGGGGCCTTTCGCTCCCAGCGAGATGGAAACCTGCCCCGGCGCCATGTTGGCGATGATCATCGGGATGAAGAAGGGGCGCACCTTGCTCGGGCCGCGGGCCTGCAGGTCCCGGTAGCCCTCCTCAATGGTGGAGAGCCCTCCCATGCCGGTCCCGATCCAGACGCCGACGCGGATGGGGTCTTCCTTGGACATATCGAGCCCGGCGTCGGCCACCGCCTGCTTGGCGGCGGCCACCGCGAACTGGACGAACCGGTCGGAGTGCTTGGACTCCTTGGGGGTGAGATACCGGCTGGGATCGAAGTTTTTTACTTCCGCCGCGAAGCGGGTGGGATACTTCGAGGCGTCAAAAAGGGTGATGGGTCCGGCGCCGCTCTTTCCCTGAACGAGGGAATCCCAGACCTCTTGAAGCGTGTTTCCTACCGGCGAGATGCATCCTAAGCCGGTGACAACAACTCGGCGGCGTTTCTGCACGAAACAGGGTCACGAGGCCTTCTGGCCGGCCTTCTCCCCGATGTACTTGACGGCATCCCCCACCGTGACGAGCTTCTCGGCCTCTTCGTCCGGGATCTCGATCCCGAACTCTTCCTCGAGGGCCATCACGAGCTCGACGGTGTCGAGGGAATCGGCTCCCAGGTCGTCAATGAACTTGGCTTCCGGGGTGACTTCCTCGGGCTTGACGCCCAGCTGCTCGGCAATGATGTTCTTCACTTTCTCCGGTACGGTCATGGATTTTCCTCCAGTGTTAGGTAGTTTAGTTAGAGAGATGACGGGTTTTTGTCAGTATATCGGCTCGAACAGGATTGTCAAGCTCCTTTGCCCGGCCAGGCGGCGGCTAGGCGGCGGACCTCTTCGGCGGTGCCGGCGGAGTGGACCGTCGCCTCCGGATCAATCTTGCGGACCAGCCCCTTGAGGACGGCGCCGGAGCCTGCCTCCACGTAGGTCTTGATCCCTTTCCCGGCCATCGTCCGGACGCAGCCCACCCACTGCACCGGCTCGGTCAGCTGCCGGACCAGCAGCTCCCCGATCCGGCCTGCTTCCTTATGATAGCTCCCGGTCACGTTGCTGGCCACCGGGTACCGGGGGGCCTGGATCCGCACGCCCTTGAGCGCCTCGGCCAGCCGGGCGGCGGCCGGCTCCATGAGCCGGGAGTGGAACGCGCCCCCCACCTCCAGCGGGATCACCCGCTTGGCCCCCTTCTCCTTGGCCTTGGCCGAGGCCGCGGCCACCGACTCAACCGTGCCGGAGATCACCACCTGCCCCGGCGAGTTCAGGTTCGCCACCTGGGCGCCGGTCTCGGCGCAGACTTCCTGCAAGGGCTCAAGCTCCAGCCCCAGCACGGAGGCCATCGTGCCGGATTGGGCCCGGGCCGCTTCCTCCATGGCCTGTCCCCGCAACCGGACCAGTTTCAAGCCGTCAGCAAAGCTGAAGGCCCCGGCCGCGGCCAACGCCGTGTACTCCCCCAAGCTCAAGCCGGCCGCCGCGAAGGGGGAAAACGAGATTGCTTCGCCTCGCTCCGCGATGCTCGCAATGACGGCATCGAGCGCCGCCATGGAGGTCACGTAGAGGGCCGGCTGGCAATGCTCGGTGCGGGTGAGCTCCTCCGCCGGGCCTTCCCAGCAGAGTTTGCTTAGGGAGTAGCCGAGGAGGGAGTCGGCCTCGGCGAAGCGGGCGCGGGCCGTCGGGAACGCCTCCGCCAAGTCTTTGCCCATCCCGACCGATTGGGCGCCTTGGCCGGGGAAGAGTAAGCCAAACACCGTCATCTCGAGCCGCGAAGCGGCGAGAGATCTCGCTTTAAGAACGAGATTTCTCGGCCTTCGGCCTCGAAATGACAAGAGAGGAAACGGGTTTTTACCACTTGAGGACGGCGGCGCCCCAGGTGAGGCCGGCGCCGAAGACTACGAGCAGGACGTAGTCCCCCTTCTTGATGCGGCCCGACTGGACCGCCTCGCAGAGGGCCACGATCGTGGAGGCGGCGGACATGTTGCCGTAGCGGTCCACGTTGAGGAAGACCTTCTCCAGCGGGATGCCGGCCCGGTGGACCACCGCCTCGATGATCCGGATGTTGGCCTGGTGCGGCACCACGCAGACGATCTGCTCCGGTTTGAGGCCGGCCTTCTCGATCGCCGCGTGGGCGGCGTCCGCCATGCCGCGCACCGCGTGCTTGAAGACCTCGCCGCCGTTCATCTTGAGGAAATGGGCCCGCGCCGCCACCGACTCGTTGGAAGCCGGCTGGGCCACGCCGCCGCCGGGCACCTTGAGCAGGTCCACCTTGGTCCCGTCGGACCCCAGCACCGTGGAGAGGATTTTCCCTTGCTCCGTCCGGCCGATCACCGCGGCGCCGGCGCCGTCGCCGAACAGCACGCAAGTACCCCGGTCGGTCCAGTCCACCACGCGGGAGAGCACCTCGGCGCCGACCACCAGCACGTGCTTGTAGAGGCCGCCAGCCACGAATTGCTGGGCTATCACCAGCCCGTAAAGGAAGCCGGAGCAGGCGGCGGCCACGTCGGTCGCGGCCGCCTGGGGGGCGCCGAGCTTCGCCTGCAGGATGCAGGCGGTCGAGGGACACGGCATGTCCGGCGTCATGGTGGCCACGAGGATCATGTCCATATCAGTGGGTTTGAGCTTGGCGTCGGCCAGCGCGGCCTGGGCCGCCTTGAGACCTAAGTCGCTGGTATTCTCGCCGTCGGCGGCGATGTGCCGCTCGGAGATGCCGGTCCGGGTGCGGATCCACTCGTCGGAGGTCTCGACCAGCTTCTCGATGTCCGCGTTGGTCATTACCCGCTTCGGGACATAAAATCCAAGCCCGAGGAACCCGACCGGCTGCCCGCTCACGCTGCCGAGGCCCTCCGCAGCTCTTGCGAGGAATCGAGGATCGCCTGGTTCACGCCGTGCGTGACAAAGGTGGCGGCGGCTCCCACCGCGTTGCGGATCGCCCGGCCGGAGGAGGAGCCGTGGCAGATGAGGCAGGCGCCGTTAACTCCCAGCAGTGGGGCCCCGCCATACTGCGCGTAATCCATCTGTTTCTTCAGCCGCTGGAAGGCCGGCAGCAGCAGCATCGCGCCGAACTTGTTCCAGAGGGTCCGCTTCAGCTCCCGCTTGAGCAGCTCGGCCAGCGTGAAGGCGATCCCCTCCGACACCTTGAGGGCCACGTTGCCGACGAAGCCGTCGGTCACGACCACGTGGCACTTGCCGGAATAGATGTCCCGGCCTTCAACGTTCCCCACAAAGTTGACGGAAGATTCCTCCAGCAGCTTGAAAGCGGATTTCAGGAAGTCGGTCCCCTTGGAGGCCTCCTCGCCGACGTTCAGCAGGCCCACGGCGGGGTTGTCGATCTCCATCACATGGTTCATGTAGATCGACCCCATGATTCCGTACTGGAACAGGTGCTCCGGCTTGGGGTCGATGTTGGCCCCCACGTCGATCACCAGCACCGGGCCCCGCAGCGAGGGGATCACCACCGCGATGCCGGGCCGCTCAATCCCCTGCAAGAGCCCCAAGCCCAGGGTGGCCGCGCAGACGACGGCGCCGGTGTTGCCGGCGCTGACGATGGCGTCCACCTCGCCCCGCTTGGCCAGCTCCACCATCTGGCAGATGGAGGAATCCGGCTTCTTCCGGACGCTGGCGGCCGGCGATTCGGCCATCTTGATCACTTCGGAGGCGTGGTGCAGGCGCAGGTTGGACGGGAGCGGATGGAAGCGGTCCAGCTCTTTCTGGAGGCGGTCCTTCTGGCCGACCAGGATCAGATCCACGTCGAGCGAGCGGGCCGCCTGGATCGCGCCGTCCACAACGGCGCCCGGCGCCCGGTCGCCCCCCATGCCGTCGAGCGCGATGCGCGCCCGGGGGCGGGCTGAGGTCAAGCTTTCTTGCCTTTCGCCTTGACCTTGACCGGAACCACCTGCCGTCCGCGGTAATAGCCGCATGACGCGCAGATCTGGTGGGAGAGCGACGACGCGCCGCAGTTCGAGCAGCGGGAGAGGCCGGTCGCCTTGAGGTTCAACTGGGTCCTGCGCTTGTCCCGGCGGGACCGGGAGAAACGCCTCTTAGGAAGAGGCATGGGTGCAGCTCCTTTCGTTCAGGTTCGTCCCGCACTGGGGACAAAGTCCGCGGCAATCTTCCCGGCAGAGGAACCGCACGGGATAGCTCAATAGGATTTCCTGGCGGAGATCATCCGAGATGTCCAGCTCCAGCCGGCCATCCGCCGAATAGTCCAGGTGGAAGCGGCTGTCATACGGCCTGCCGAAACTTTCCAGGCAGCGGGCGCAGGTCCGCTCGGTCAGACCCTCCACACCGACCTCCACCCAGACGGTCTCCTGCTGTTTCTGGAACGTGGCCGTCACCCCCACGGGCGCGGTGAACTTCAGGTCCGCCGTGTCCAGTTCCATCCTCGCCGGGTCCAGCGCTTCCGTCACCGTGAGGCCTTCTTCCAGGATGTCACTCAGTCGCACTTTCATCCTTCAAACGCTCCTTCAAACGGCGCGCCACGAACGACGGCACCAGCCCCCGCACGTCGGCGCCGAGACCGGCCGCCTCCTTGATCAAGCGGGAGGAGACATAAGAATATTCGGGCGAAGGCATCAGGAAGACCGTCTCCACGTGCGGGTCCAGCCGCCGGTTGGTCAGCGCCAGCTGGAACTCGTACTCGAAGTCCGTGAGCATCCTTAAGCCCCGCAGGATCACGCGGGCTTTCTTCCGGCGCGCGAACGAAACAGACAGGCCGCCGAACGGTTCCACTTTCACGCCGGCAAGCCGGCAAGTCGCCTGCTGCAGCATCTCCACCCGCTCTTCCACGGAAAAAAGGGTCCCCTTGCCGGGATTTTCAGCCACCCCGACCACCACCTGCGAGAAAGCGGCCCGGGCCCTGCGGATGAGGTCAATGTGGCCGTTGGTGACCGGGTCAAACGTGCCGGGGTAGACTGCAATTCTCATAAAAGGTTAGGGCGGTATCCCCATATGTTTCAATGCGTTGCATCACGAGCCGGCTCCCGGATTCCTCAAAAGCCGGAGGGAGAGGATCCCGCTTGGCGGATTCGGCAACCACCCATCCGGATTGGGAAACTATAGCACCCCGGCATAGGGCGATCAAGGTTTTTCTGGCCAAATCCTCGCTGTACGGAGGATCCAGCAGGATGAGGTCGAAGATTTGGCGGCGAAGGGCCAGTTTCCGGATCGCCGACAGGACATCCGCCTTTAAAAGGGTGGAAACCTGGTACCAGGTACCGATAGCCCTTTCGGTACCTGGTACCGATGTTATCTTTTTCAGGTTGGATTCGATCGCCGCCACGCAGAAACCGGAGCGGTCCACAAAGGTGACGTGGGCGGCACCCCGGCTGAGGGCCTCGATCCCCAGCCCCCCGGAACCGGCAAAGAGGTCCAGCACCCGGGCCCCTTCAACCCGGGGCCCCAAAATATTGAACAGGGCCTGGCGGACATAGTCCTGGGTCGGGCGGATGCGGGGACCCTTGGGGGGCGCCACGGTCCGCCCCGCGTATTTTCCGGCGGAGATCCTCACGCAGTTTCAATGAGCTGCGGAAAGCGCAGCTTCACTTCCCTTTTGAGCGGCGCCAGGGCCGGAGCGGCCAGGGCCGGCTCCGAGGCCAGCAGCCCCTCCGCTTCCTTGCGGGCCAGCTCCAGCCACGGCCCTTGAATGGCCCACTCGAGGCATTTCAGGTCCGGCAGGCCGGACTGCCGCTTGCCCAGCAGCTCGCCCGGCCCCCGCAGGCGCAAATCTTCCTCCGCGATCTTGAAACCGTCGGAGACCTGCACCATCGTCTGCAGCCGTTCCATGCCGGCGGGGTCTTTGGGGTCGGCGATCAGGATGCAGGTGGATTCATGCTGGCCGCGGCCGACGCGGCCCCGCAATTGGTGCAGCTGCGCGAGCCCGAACCGCTCCGCCCCCTCGATCACCATCACGGTGGCGTTGGGCACATCCACGCCCACCTCGATGACTTGCGTGGCCACCAGGACCTGGATCTCCTTCTGCCTGAAAGCGGCGAAGACCTTCTTCTGTTCATCGGTGTTCATCCGCCCATGCAGCAGCCCGATCCGGCAGCCGGAAAACATCTGCTGGTACTCCTTGAAAAGTCGGACCGCAGATGAGTTAAGAGTTAAAAGTGAAGAGTGAAGAGTTGGAGAGAAAAGATCCTTTTCTAATTCTTCATTCTTAACTCTTAACTTTTCACTGCTTTCCCCAATGCGGGGACAAACCACGTAGGCCTGCCGGCCGACCGCCAACTCCGATTTCACGAAGGCGAAGACCTCTTCTCGACGGGTGGAGTCCATCCAGAGGGTCCGGGCCGTCTGCCGCCCCGCCGGGCGCTCGGTGAGGGTGGAGACCGCCATCTCCCCGTAGAGCGTGAGGGACAGCGTCCGGGGAATCGGCGTCGCCGTGAGGATCAAGAGATCCGGGTTTTTCCCCTTGGCGATCAGGGCGTTGCGCTGGTCCACGCCGAACTTCTGCTGCTCGTCAATCACCGCCAGCCCCAGCTTCGAGAACCGGACCCAGGGCTCCAGCGCGGCGTGCGTCCCAACCAGCACCTGCAGCTTCCCTTCGGCCAGGTCGCCGGCCATCTGCCGGCGGGCCGGCTCCTCCAGCTCGCCGGTGAGCAGCCCCACAGAGATGTCCGCCGGCGAGAGCAGCTGCGACAGGGTCAGCGCGTGCTGCCGGGCCAGAACCTCCGTCGGGGCCAGGACCACCGCCTGGCAGCCGCTCTGAACCGCGACTGCCAGCGCGTAAGCGGCCACCACCGTCTTTCCGGAGCCGACCTCGCCTTGCAGCAGCCGGTGCATCGGGGCGGGGGCGGCCATGTCGGCGGCGATCTCCTTGACCGCCTTCTCCTGCCCCGCCGTGAGCGTAAACGGCAGTTTCTCCCTCCACCGCTCCACGAGATCCCCGGCCACCTCATGCGCGATGCCGGGGCGCTGCTGCATCTTCTGCCGGCGCATCCCCAGCGCTAACTGGAAACAGAGCATCTCATCGAAGGTGACCCGGTCCTTCGCCCCCGCCACCGCCTCCGGCGCCGGCGGGAAATGGATCCGGGTCATCGCCGTCTTGAAATCCAGCAGCCCGTGCCGCTCCCGGATCTCCTCCGGCAAGGGGTCGGGCAGGTGGTTCCAAAGGGCCTTCAGCGCCCCGGCCGCCGCCTCCCGCAGCTCCCGCTGGTGCAGGCCGGAAGTGGCCGGGTAGATGGGAACTATTCGTCCCATGTGGAGGGATTTGTAGGCGGCGCCGGCAACGGTACCAGGTACCGAACTTTGAAGATCGGTACCTGGTACCGATTTTGGAATGAACTCGAACTCCGGCACCGTCATCTGAACCTTCCGGCCGATCTTGTCGACGGCCCCGTAGAGGATGATCTCCTGGCCCACGGTGAACCACTTGCGCATGTACGGCTGGTTGAACCAGAGGGCGGTCACCAGGCCGGTGCTGTCCCGCACCGAAACCTGCAGGATCAGCGTGCCGGTCTTCGCCCGGAAGAGCCCGACCGAGGAGATGACGCCCCTCGCGGTCCCCTTCTGGCCCGGCTCCAGCTGGGAGATCGAGAGAAAAGCCCGCCGGTCCTCATGCCGCCGCGGGAAATGGTACAGCAGGTCCCGCAGCGTCTTGAGCCCCAGGCGGTAGAAGAAGGAATTGCGGCGCGGCCCCACCCCCTTCAAGTACTGCACCGGGGTGTCGAGCGAAACCGCCGTCGGAGGGACGGCTCGGGTAGTTTTCACGGGGGGATTCATCTTGACGCGCTTTTGCTCAATCCGTATCATACCCTACATGGCAAGACGTTGCGATATCTGCGGAAAGGGCCCGATGGCGGGCCGGACCTACACCCGGAAAGGGAAGGCCAAGAAGGAAGGCGGGGTGGGCCGGCACATCGCCCGGAAGAACAAGCGCCGCTTCATGCCCAACCTCCAGCCGGTCCGCGCCATGATCCACGGCGTCGTCAAGCGAATCGTCGTCTGCACCCGCTGCATCAAGAAGGGCCGCATCACGCGGCCCACCCCAAAACTCGCCGTTAAAGCCGCCGCTTAAAACTCAGTAGCGGTAATATAAGTCCAATCTTTCTGCGCTCTAATAGGATTAGGAGCATCGCCATTGTTGGCTCCCTTCAACGTAAATGTGTGGTTTCCAGCCGCTAGAGATCCCGTCCAGGAGAGGTAGCCGGTCTGCCCACCCCCTGCGGTGCTGAATCCGGTATAGTCGACACGAGTCCCACCGTCCACATAAAGGGAGGCCCGCCCGTTGTACCCGGGCCCGCCGGAGTACAGGAACAGCTTCCCGATCACTTGAACTGTTCCGCCCGTGGAGGTAAAGTTCAGCGTGAGCAGCGTGACTTCCGGGCCCCAAACCGGGGTGGAGATGGCAGTGTCCTCGGCCAGCCGTGCCGTCGCCGTGGTCCCCCCGGCTCCCGACACCCACTGAGCGCCGTCGTAATAGTTGAGCCGCCCGGTGCTGGTGTTGAAGACCAGCAGGCCGGCGGCGGGAGCGGCGATGGCGTTCCGCTGCGCCGTCGTCATCCGGGGCGGCAGAAAACCTTTCGTCGTCGAATTCATCTCCAATAGAGAGGAAGCATTCGGCTCCGCCGTCCCAATCCCCACGTTGCCGGTCCCCTGCTCCACGAACAGCCGGGTCGCGTTGTCCGCGTTGGAGAAAAGCTGGAAATTCTCCGTCCCCATCCCGTCGCCGCGCGAACCCAGCGACCACTGCGGCGTTCCGTTGGTCCTCAGCTGAAGGCCGTTCGACCGGGTATTGGTCGGCCGGTCCGCGATGAACAGGGCGTCCGAACCCGCCGGCCCGTTCGCCAGGATATTCCCCACCACTTCCAATACCTCCCTCGGCGGCTCCGCCGCCGTGAAGCCGGGCCCGATCCCCAGCCGGTCGAAGATAAAGGCCTGCCCGTCCGCGGGGGTCTCCCCATTGTAGGCCGTCCCCACCGTGAGCGAGGTCACGTGCAGATCCCCCGTCGTCGCGTTCGAGGGATAGTACGTCACCAGCTCGATCGTCTCCGCGCGGGCCAAACCCGCCAAGCCGGAAACCGCCAGGAAAATCCCCAACCACTGCCGGATCTTCACAGCCCCACCCGGACCCGGTAAGTCACTTTGACCTCTCCGTCTTTCGGCACGGTCGGGTTGAAGCGGATCGTGAAGGCATCCACTTTCTCAAACGGATGGGAGTTGCTGATCACCTGCCAGTTGCCGTAGAGCGGCTCGACGATACCCACGGTGACATCCTCCTTTTTGTGGTTGCGGATCGTGATCTCCCATTCTGATTCATGCACGCCGGAGGTGATCTGCTTGTAGTCGGTCTGCTTCCGCTCGGCCACGGATGCGGTGGCCGGTTTCATCGAGGGTGAATTGGAGCTTCAAGCCGCTGGGATTCTTGCCGCCGCAGCCGTAGCACATCTGGTCGTCGGCGAGTTTCACGTTCTCTTGAACTGCTTTTCGAGCTGGGAAAGGGTCTGCGTAAACAGCACCGGGCGGCCGTGCGGGCAGTTGAAGGGGTTCTCGCACTGCGCCAGCCGCTCCAGCAGTTTGCGCGCCGCGGCCGGCTCCATCGCGTCGTTGGCCTTGACCGACTGCTTCTTGCAGGCGCAGAGGGCGGCGAGCGCCTCCTCGCTCTCTTCGAGCACCGTGCGGGTCTTGCCGTCCTCCAACTGCTCCAGGAAGGTCCGCAGCACCTGCAGCGGGTCCACCTCCCCCAGCACCGCCGGGTAGGCCCGCACCACCGAGGTCCCCTCGCCGAACCCCTCGATATCGAAACCCACCTTGGTCAAGAGCGGCAGCGCCTTCTTGAAGAGCTCCCGCTGCCGGGGATGAACCTCCAGCAGCTCCTCTAAGAACAGCATCTGCTTTTCCACCTGCCCGGTACGCAAGTTCTGGAGCAACGACTCAAAAACCACCCGCTCATGGGCCGCGTGCTGGTCCACGATCGCGAACCCTTCCTCCGTCTCGACGGCGATGTAGGTCCGGTGGATCTGCCCCAGCAGCCGGGTGATCCGCAGCTTGCCCTTGATTGCGATCGGCTGCTGCAGGGTTCCGCTTACCGCCGAAAAAGGGACATTTCCGGAAATGTCCCTTTTTTCCATCACGGCGCCCCAGGGCGAGGGGGAATCTGATCCCGGATGAAGCGCGTAATCGCGCGCGTGGCCAACGGCGACCTGCGCTGGCAATTTCAAGCTCGGGGCCAAGTCCGGAGCTTGAGCGAAACATTCCCGCACGGCCCGCTGGAGCGCGGAGGTGATCTCCGGCTCGTTGGAGATCCGGACCTCCTGCTTCGTCGGGTGGACATTCACATCCACCCGCTTCAAATCCACTTCCAGAAACAGCGCGGCGACCGGGTAGCGGCCTTCCATCAGCATCCCCCGGTAGCCGGCCTGCAGCGCGTAGGAGAGGGGCAGCGATTTGACCCAACGCCGGTTGACGAAGAGGTGGATCTGGCTCCGGTTGCCGCGCGTGAGGGCGGGCTTGCCCAGCAAACCCCGGAAAGCGATCCCCTCCCCTTGCCAATCCAGCTCCAACAGTTGGCCCGATGCCTCCGCTCCGATGATTTCCTCCGCCCGGCCGGACAACGGGCCGCCTGCCGGCAGGTCCAACAGTTTCTTGCCGTCCGACTTCAAAATGAAGCGGGTCTCCGGCGCGCACAGGGCCATGCGGCAAACCACGTCCTGGATCTGGCCCATCTCAGTGGAATCGGCCTTGAGGAATTTCCGGCGGGCCGGCGTGTTGAAGAAGAGATCCCGCACCTCCACGACCGTGCCGGACCGGCAGGGATGCTCCTGCACTCCTTTGAGGGAACCCCCTTCCACCACCACCTCGGCGCCGACCGGTTCCTTTGGACGGCGGGTGATCAACCGGACGCGGGAAACCGCCGCGATGCTGGGCAGCGCTTCTCCCCGGAACCCGTAGGAACCGATCCCCTCCAGGTCCTCGGCTGCGGCGATCTTGCTGGTGGCGTGGCGCTGGAAGGCGAGTTTCGCGTCGGCGGCATCCATGCCGGCGCCGTCGTCGGAGACGCGGATCAGGGCCTTCCCGCCGTGCTCAATCTCGATCTCAACCGAGCGGGCGCCCGCGTCCAGCGAGTTCTCCACCAGTTCCTTCACAATCGAGGCCGGCCGCTCGATCACCTCGCCGGCGGCGATCTTGTTGGCCAGCTGCTCCGGCAGAACCCGGATCGTCCCCATCAGCCCTTCTTCTCGATGATCTTCGCCGCCTCGGCGTTCTCTTTCTCCAGCACCTTGAGGATCTCTTCCGCCCGGTCGGTCACGCCGGCCGGGATGCCGGCGAGCCGGGCCACGTGGATCCCGTAGCTGCGGTCCGACCCGCCCCGCGCCACCTTCCTCAGGAAGAGGATGCCGTCCGCCGTTTCCCGGACTGTGCTGGTGAAGTTCTTGACCGAGGGGAACTCCCGCTCCAACTGGATCAGCTCATGGTAGTGGGTGGCGAAGAGGGTGCGCGGGCGAACCGGGCCGGCCGCCAGATGCTCGCAGATCGCCCAGGCCAAACTCACGCCGTCAAAGGTGGAGGTGCCCCGCCCGACCTCGTCCAGGATCAGCAGACTTCTCCCGGTGGCGGACCCCAGGATCTGGGCCATCTCGATCATCTCCACCATGAAGGTGCTCTCGCCGCGGGAGAGGTCGTCCCGCGCCCCCACGCGCGTGAAGATCCGGTCCACCAGCCCGATCCGGGCCGAGGAAGCCGGCACGAAGGAACCGATCTGTGAGAGCAACACAATCAGAGCGATCTGCCGGATGTAGGTGGATTTGCCGGCCATGTTCGGCCCGGTCAGCACGATCAGCTGGTTTTCGGTCCCATCCAGAGCGGCGTCGTTCTCCACGAACTTGCCGGCCGGCAGCATCGCCTCCACCATCGGATGCCGGCCCCCTTCGATGACCAGCTCCAGCGAATCGCTCACCTCGGGACGAACCCACCGGTTCTGGACCGCCGTGAAGGCCAGCGCCGCCAGGGCGTCGAGCTCCCCCACCGCGCGGGCAGCCGCCTGCAGGCCGGCCAGATCCTTGAGCACCTGTTCCCGCGCCTCCAGGAAAAGCCGGTACTCCAGCTCCTTGATCTTCTCCTGCGCGCCGCTGATCTTCTCGTCCCACTGCACCAGCTCCGGCACCACGAACCGCTCGGCGTTGGCCAGCGTCTGCCGGCGCTGGTACTCGGGCGGGGCGAGCGCCAAGTTCGGCTTGCTGATCTCGATGGAGTAGCCGAAGACCTGGTTGTATTTGACCCGCAGCGACCGGATGCCGGTCCGCTCCGCCTCCCGCCGCTCGAACTCCACCAGCCAGGATTTCCCCTTGGCCGCCAGCCCCCGCAGCTCATCCAGCTCGGCGGAGTGGCCGTCCCGGATCATGCCCCCTTCCTTCAGAGTCAGCGGCGGCACCTCTACAATCGCCCGCTCGATCAGATCCCGAATCTCCGGGAACGGCTCCATCTGGCCGCACAACTCACCCAACATCGAATCGGTACCAGGTACCGATTGCCTGTTTGGTACCTGGTACCGATTTTCAAGAGATGCGCGGATCTTCGGCACGCGCTCCAGGAACAGCTTCAGTCCCAGCAGATCCCGCGCGTTGGCGACGCCGCAGTTGAGCCGGCTCAGCGTCCGCTCGGCATCCCGCAGCCCTTTGAGCAGTGAGCGCAGCGCTTGGAGCAGCGCCGGCTCCGAGACCAGACGGGCCGTCCCTTCTTGCCGGCGCCGCACTTGCTCCAGCTTCAGCATCGGGTGCAGCACCCAATGGTGCAGCGTGCGGCTGCCCATCGGGGTCAGCGTCTGGTCCAGGCAGCCCAACAGCGTGGCCGGACGCTTTTCGCCTCCGGGCCCGGTGAGCAGCTCCAGCGAGCGGACCGTCTGCCGGTCCAGCGCCATGAAATCCCGTTGCTCCAGCAGCACCGGCATCCGCAGATGCCTAAGCGACGGCTGCAGATGGTCTTTGAGGTAATAGAGGACCGCCCCCGCCGCCGCCATCGCCAGCGGACGGTCGTGGAACGGCACCGACCGCTCGGAGGCGAGCCCGAACCCTTCCCGGAGCAGCCGGGCCCCCTCGGCCGCCTCGAAGATCCAATCTTCATAGACGGTCACCGTCGCTCGGCCGTTTTCCTTGAGCAGCTCCGCCCCGTTCGGATCGCGCGAAAAACCCTTGGAGAGGATGATCTCGCGCGGCTGCAGCAAGGAGAGCTCATTCGGCAAACGGTCGCTTTCCATCTCCCGGAGGAAGAATTCCCCGGTACCCAAGTCCAGCGCCGCGAGCGCGCGGCTTCGGCTGGAGGAGGCAATCGCGACGATGTATTCGGCTTGCGGCGGCTTTTGCTCCTCATCCAGGTAGGTGGCCGGCGTGATAACGCGGGTGATCTTGCGATTCATCAGCCCTTTCGCCGCCTGCGGATCCCCCATCTGCTCGCAGACGGCCACCTTGAGGTTGCGGTCCAGTAGCGCCCGCACGTACTGCTGGAACGCATGGTAGGGGATGCCGCACATCGGCACGCGGCCGGCCGGGCCGCCCTCGCGGCCGGTTAGCGTGATCCCCAGGATTTCAGAGGCCCGCACGGCGTCCTCGAAGAACATCTCGTAGAAATCGCCGAGGCGGAAAAAGAGGACGGTGTCCGAAGCAAGGGTCTTCTGGATGGAGCGGTATTGCTCCATCATGGGGGTGAGCTTCTGTTCGGCCGGGAAAAGACTCTGTGTCATCAAGTCACGGGGAGTGTGACCCGATGCGTTACTCTCCCTCCTCGCCTTCGACCGGCTTGGCGACCGAGATCGCCACGGCCGTCTTCTTGCCGTCCTTCACCAGGTAGTCAATGTCCACCTCGTCGCCGGCGGCGATCTCTTTCAGCGAGGCGACGTTGTCGTACTCGGTCTTGGAGTCCACCCAGTAGCCGGCTTCCTTCTCCTCGCCGGTGTCGTAATCGAACTCATTGATCACCAGCTGGTCGCCCTCGACGCTCTTGGCCGTGCCGAACGCGTATTCCGGCTCCTCCTCCTGAGCCGTGGGAACAGCGGCCTCCGGAGCGGCGGCAGGAGGGGTGGTTTGCCCGGCCGTCCCTTCCTCAGCAAGCGCCCGCGCGGAGATCATCCCGATAAAACCAAAAGCGAAAATTGCCGCGATCCATGCGTTCCTTTTCATTCTCTTTGTCTCCTTTTCACGCGATTATAGCGCATCCGAACATCAACGGTAGTTCTCGAACTGGAGCGGGAGCCCCAGGTCCTTGTCCTTCAAACCCTGTATCACTTGCTGGAGGTCATCGAGCTGCTTCGCGTAGACCCGCACCGAGTCTCCCTCGATCTTCGCGTCCACCTTGAGCCCCAGCCCCTTGACCGCCTTCACGACCTCCCTGGCTTTCTCGGAGGAGATCCCCTGCTGCAGGTCCGCCTGCTGCTTGGCCCCGCCGGCCGGCAGCTGCTCCGGCTCCTTCCACTCAAACGAGCGCAGCGAGACGCCCCGCCGGCCGAGCTTGTCCTGCAGCAGGTCCACCACGCTCTTGAGCTGCATCAGATGGTCCGCCGTCAGCTTTAAGCCCGGCGGCTTCTCCTCCACCAGTGCGATGCCGGCGGTGGAGCCCCGGAAGTCAAAACGAGTCTGTATCTCTTTCTGCGCCATCTGCACCGCGTTGCGCAGTTCCTGAGGGTTGACCTTAGAAACGATGTCGAAGCTGTGATCCTTTGCCATCGTGATAGAATGCCCATTATAATGCTTTTTGCCGCCGGAATCTCCGACCAAACCGATCCCCAGAAAGCGCTCGAAGCCGCGGCCGCCCAAGCCCTCCCCTCCCTGCAGGGCCAACCGGCGCACGCCGCTTTCCTGTTCGTCTCCGGGTTGTACCGGACCGAGTGGGGTCCACTGCTGCGCCGGCTCCGCGAAGAGCTGGGCTCCCCGCTCCTGCTGGGCTGCACCGCCGGCGGCGTGCTGGGGAAAGAAAAGGAATTGGAGCGGGCCCCGGCCCTCTCGCTGGCCCTGGCCCACCTGCCGGGCGTGAAGCTGCATCCCTTCAGCGTTACCCCCCAGGAGCTCGCCGAGCAGCAGGAGCCGGGCTTCTGGATCGAGAAAACCGGCGTCAACCCGAAGGAAGAGCCCTCCGGCATCCTGCTGCCCGACCCCTTCAGCTGCGACGCCATGGCGCTGGTCGGGGGCTTGAACACCGTTTACCCCAAGATGCCCTTGATCGGCGGATTGGCCAGCGGCGCCTCCCAAGCCGGCGGCAACGCCCTCTTCTTCAACGACGAGATCGTCTCGGAAGGGGCCGTGGGAGTCCTGCTGACCGGCGACGTCCTGCTTCAGACCGTGGTTTCGCAGGGCTGCCGGCCGATCGGGCGCCCCTACATCATCACGCGGGCCGAGGAGAACGTGATCCTGGAGCTGGCCGGCCGGCCGGCGATGGCCACCCTGCAGCAGCTCTACGGCGAGCTGCCGGAGCCGGATAAGAAACTGGCGCGGGAAGCGCTGCTGTTGGGAGTGGTGATGGACGAGTATAAGGAAAAGTTCCAGCGGGGGGATTTCCTGATCCGTAACCTCATCGGCATGGATCCTTCGGTCGGGGCGCTGGCCGTGGGGGACCGGGTCCGGACCGGCCAGACCGTGCAGTTCCACGTGCGGGACGCTGTTTCCTCACGCGAGGACCTCCAGACCCTGCTCAACCAGGGGGCTCGTCCTAAGTCCGGCTTCAGCGGCGGGCTGCTGTTCAGCTGCCTCGGCCGCGGGCGGGAACTCTACGGGGAGCCGGACGTGGACGTCCGGACGATCCGGGAAGCCCTTGGGGGCAGCTGCCCCGTCGCCGGCTTCTTCTGCAACGGGGAGATCGGCCCGATCGGCCCGCGCAACTACATCCACGGCTTCACGGCGAGCTTGGGCCTTTTCCGCCCGCGCAACAGCCGCTCGGGCTGAGCCTCCAACCGTTCGGGCTGAGCCCGTCGAAGCCCGAACAGCCGCTTCCGCGCTTTCCCGCACCACCCACCCCGCGCATCTCAGCAAAAGATAGCAGTGTTCCATCGCAGAGCCCCCAATCTTAAGATTCCAATTTGGAATCTTAAAGAGCACTCACTCTTTAGCGTGAAATCCTATCTGTCGGCGCTTCGGTGTAGGCGGGGCAAGCAACTGACGGATCGTTTCAAACAGGTTATGAATGGCCTCATCATGTCCCTCCAGTTTGCGTTCTAGCTCTTCCAGTTTTATGGAAAGCTCCTTGTGAGTAGCCAGCAGCTGCCGAAGCTTCACAAAAGCACGCATGATGGCGATATTGATCTGGACCGCTCGCTTGCTGTGCAGGACCCCAGAAAGCATGGCCACGCCTTGCTCCGTAAAAACGTAGGGCAAATAACGACGACCGCCTCGACCTTTCTTTGAGATCACAATTTGTGATCTCAAAGATTGGCTTTCCTGTTCTGTAAGTCGGAACATAAAATCTTCCGGAAAACGTTCCCGATTCCGTCTTACAGATTGGTTAAGCGCCTCCGTCGTAACTCCATAGAGATCCGCAAGGCCACTATCCAGCAAAACCTTATGTCCGCGCACAAAGTGGATCATTTGCTCAATTTTCCGATTAGAGATCAGTTCTGTCATCGGCACTCCCCTTGTTTTTGATATCACAATTTTCGACCTCGAGTTCACGCTGCCAATTCTACCTGATGTAGTAGAACTTTGTCTACTATAAAGGCAAAATAAAAAACAGCCGGCTTGGAAGAGTTTTTACCCGTCCTTTTGAGAGCGGAGGCGCAGCTTCATGTCGGCGATCCGCTTGCGGATGCGGAGGCTCTTCGGGGTGACTTCGAGGAGCTCGTCGGGGCCGATGTATTCGAGGGAGAGCTCCAGCGTCATCTCGCGCGGGGGGACCAGCAGGATGGTGGCTTCCGCGTTGGAGCGGACGTTGGTGAGCTTCTTCTGCTTGCAGATGTTGACGCCCAGGTCCTGGTCTCTGCTCGCCTGCCCCACCACCATGCCGACATAGACCGGGACCGTGGGGCCGATGAACAGCTCCCCCCGCTCCTGGATGTTCATGATCGCGTAGGAGCTGCTGACGCCGTCCTCGGTGGCCACCAGGGATCCGTGCGGCTGCTGGCCCGGCAGATCGGGGAGGAATGGCTGGTACCCTTCGAACATGTGATGCGCCAAAGCGGTGCCGCGGGTCTTCTTGAGCAGGATGCTCTTGAGGCCGAGCAGGCCGCGGGTGGTGATGTGGTATTCCAGATGGATCTCGCCGGTGGCCGTCTGCGACATGTCCTTCATCTCGCCCCGGCGCCGGCCCAGCTCCTCCATCACGGTCCCCTGATGCTCGACCGGAGCGTCGATGGTGAGGAATTCGAACGGCTCCAGCCGCTTGCCGTCCTTTTCCTTATAGACCACCTCCGGCTGGGAGACCTCCAGCTCGTACCCCTCCCGCCGCATCGTCTCGATCAGGATCGCCAGGTGAAGCTCACCCCGGCCGGAGACCAGCATCGTGTCGGGGTTGTCGGTGTCGGCCATCCGCAGCGCCACGTTGGTCTCCAGCTCCTTCTCCAGCCGCTCCCGCAGCGCCCGGGAGGTGACGTACTTGCCCTCCTTCCCGGCGAAGGGGCTTTTGTTGACCGCGAAGGACATCCGCAGCGTGGGCTCCTCGATCTCCACGCGGGGCAGCGGCCGGGGCCGCTCGGGATCGGTGATCGTGTCGCCGATGGAAATCTCCTCGAAGCCGGCCACCGCCACGATCTCGCCGGAGCCGGCCGCCGTAATCTCCGTCCGTTCCAGCCCCTGGTAGGCCAGCAGGGCCAGCACGTTGGCGCGGGTCTGCTTGTTGTCGGCGTCGATCCGCACCACCGCCTGGCCTTTTTTGATGGAGCCGGCCTGGATCTTGCCGATCGCCATCATCCCCTTGAAGGAATCGTAGGCAAGGGCCAGCACCAAGATCTGCAGAGGATCATCCGGAAGGACGGTGGGGGGAGGGATCTTTTGAACGATCGTCTCGAACAGGGGGCCGACGTCGGGGCTGGGCTTGTCCAGGTGCAGCGTGGCGGTGCCCAGCAGCGCCGAGGCGTAGACGATCGGGAAATCCAATTGGTCGTGCGAGGCATTGAGCTCGACGAAGAGGTCGAAGGTCCGGTTCAAGGCCTCGTCCACCTGGGCGTCCGGCCGGTCAATCTTGTTGACCACCACGATCACCGGCAGCCCCAGCCCGATCGCCTTGCGCAGCACGAATTTGGTCTGCGGCATCGGGCCGTCCTTGGCGTCCACCAGCAGCAGCGCCCCGTCCACCATCCGCAGCGTCCGCTCCACCTCGCCGCCGAAATCGGCGTGGCCCGGCGTGTCCACGATGTTGATCTTGATATCGCCGAACAGCAGGCTAGCGTTCTTGGCCCGGATCGTGATCCCTTTCTCACGCTCCAGGTCCATGGAATCCATGATGAGCGTCCCCTCGGAGGCGACGCCCTTCACGGCGTGTGTGTAGCGCAGCATCGCGTCCACCAGCGTGGTCTTGCCGTGGTCCACGTGGGCGATGATCGCGATGTTGCGCAGGAGGAGGTCCTGCGCCATTATTTCTTCCCGGCTGGGGCCTCCTTGCTTACCGTGACCGGGACAAAATCCTTCCCGTCGAAGGCCGGGTTGAAAATCACATAAGCCACCGCCGGCTCCGGGGACTGGTTGGTGAAGGAATGGGGAACCCCGCGCGGGATCGTCACGATGCTGCCGGGTTTGAGCTCCAGCTTCCGGCTGCCCACCCAGAGGATGCCCTGCCCCTTGAGCAGGATCGCCGTCGCGTCATGGCGCTCGTGGATGTGGAGCGGTTCCTGCTTGCGGATCTGCACCAGGTGGGTGCTGGCCAGCTCTCCGCGCGACAGCTCCTCGAGCGACATCGCTTGGTCGGCCTTCAGCGGGTGCTCCTTGAGCCAAGCGTCCAGCGTGACTCCCTTGCCGCCGCTGCTGATCGGAAAGGCCACCCATTGCGTGGAGGTCGTGGCGCAGCCGGCCAGTGCCAGCAGCAAGAAACCCAGAAAACCCCGTTTCATCGCGTCCTCTCCTTTATGTAGCCGTGTTGTTTGAACCATTGAACCGCCCGGCGGACCGCCTCCGCCGCCGGCGTCTGCGGCATCCCCAGCTCCCGCACCGCCCTGGAGCCGTCCAGCAGGCAGCCGCCCAGGTAAGCTCCCACGTAAGGGATTTTCCATCGCGGAGGGGGCAAGCCCAATTCCCGGCAGGCAAACGTCCCAAATTCCTTTAAACTCACGTTTTGTCCGGCCAGCAGGTACCGCTCGCCCACCCGGCCCATTTCGGCCGCCCGGACATGGCCCACACCGACATCCCCGGTGTAGACCACGTTGAACGAGATCTCAGTGTACCACCGAAACCGGTACCTGGAAAAGGCTAAGACCGACCGGCCGGAAAAGGTGTGGGCGTCGTACTCCCCGATGCAGAGCGAAGGGTTCACGATCACCACCGGGAGCCCGGCGCCGGCCGCCCGAAGCGCCTCCTGCTCCATGGCGATCTTCACCGCCGCGTATCGGCGACGCCAATGGGTCAGCGGCCAGGGTTCGGCATCCGCCTCCGTTGCCGCCTGCCCCGGGACCGCCCGGATCGTCGCGGCGCTGCTGGTGAAGACTACCCGCGCCGGGGCCGCCTGCCGGATTGTTTCCAGATCCCGCCGGGCCGATTCGATCCCGGCCCGAACCGCCTTTTCGCGGGACCCGCGATTCGCGGGGTAGTAGCCGGCCGCGTGGAAGACCCATTCACGGCCGCGCAGCGCCTCCACCAGTTGCCCTGGCCGGTCCAGGTCCACCTTCACCCGCTCCACCGGCAATCCGTCCAGCACCGGGAGATACTTCTCGCTCCGGTAAGCGGCCCGGACCTCGTGGCCTTGGGCCAGCAGCGCCCGGACTACATGGGCCCCGATGTGGCCCGTTGCCCCCAGCACCAGCGCCTTCGCCATGATCGGCATCTTATCATGGGTGACTTGACTCAACGTCTAAGCGGGCTTACCCTATTGGAAACATGGATGTGAAAGGGTATTCCAAAGAGCATCCGGCGTTCGCTTCGGCCCTGCTGGGCCTGTCCTTGGTTGCCCTGCTGGGCGTCCTGGACTGGGCGTCGGGGCCCACCGTCTCCCTCGAGGTCTTCTTCCTGATCCCCGTCACGCTGACGGTCTGGTTCGCCGGCAGGCCGGCCGGCATCCTGATCGCTGTTTTAAGCGCCATCACCTGGTTCGCGGCCGACACCGCTTCAAAACCCGGGTCCCTCTCTTCCCCGCTCCCTTACTGGGACGCTGCCATGAAAATGGGCTTCCTGCTGGCAGTGGCCTGGATCCTGCCGGCCCTCAAGAGGGACTGGGACCAGGAGAAGGCCTCGGCCCGGACCGATTACCTCACCAAGACCGCGAACAAGCGGTCCTTCGAGGCGGCCGCGAAAGCCGAGATTGACCGGGCCCAGCGGTACAACCGGCCCTTCTCGGTTGTCTACCTGGATGTGGACAAGTTCAAGTTCGTCAACGACCGGTACGGGCACAACACCGGCGACATGCTGCTGCGCGCGACCGCGCAGACGATCCAGGGAAAAATCCGGACCACCGATTTGATCGCCCGGATGGGCGGGGACGAGTTCGCGCTGCTGCTGCCGGAAACCCAGTCGGAGGCGGCACAGATCGTGGTGAAGCGGCTCCAGCGGTTCCTGCTGGACCTGGCTCAGAGAAATGAGTGGCCAGTCACCTACAGCTTCGGGGTGGCCACCTTCCTCCGTGCGCCGGAATCGGTGGAGGATCTGGTGAAGAAGGCCGACATCCTCATGTACGCCGCCAAGAACAGCGGCGGCAACGCGGTCCGGCACGAGATCATCGGGCCGATCGAAGTTTCCTAGAGCTTCCGGAGCACCGCGCGCGCCGGGGCGCCATCCCCACCGGCGATCTTCAGCGGCAGGCAGATCAACTCATAGCGGCCGGGCCGCGCATCCTTTAGGTCCAACCCCTCGATGATCCAAATCCCGGCTCCCAGCAGCGCCCGGTGCACTTGGGCCCCGTCCTTCTTGTAGCCGCCCACCGAAAGGTAATCCACCCCGACGCAGCGCAGCTTCAAGGAAGCGAGAAGGCGGGCCGATTCCGCCGTCAGATGGACGAAGTCCCGGACGAAGGAGTTGGTTTTCCAGCAGCGGGTGGAGTTTCGCGTCTTGAAGAGGATCCGCTCGCCGCGCCGGATCCGGTAGGGGCGAAGCTCCTCGACCCGGATTTCCCGCGGGTCCCGGATCGGGATCACGCGGGCCGGGCCGACCACCGCTTCCAGCGGAAGCCGGTCCATCGTCCGCCCCCCCTTGAGGAAATGGGCCGGCGCGTCCATGTGGGTGCCGGTGTGGGAGCCCATCGAGAGCAGCGAGAGCGTGGAGGAGCCGGTCCGGCTGATCTCCTTCACCTTCCGGATCCGGACGCCGGGGTCGCCCGGCCAGTGAACCATCCCGTCCCGGATAGAAACTGAGATATCAATAAAGCCGTTCATCCTTCGGCATGCTCAGGACGAACGGTTTTCATTCCGGTGTCGGCAGCAGTCTTCCGCGCCGCATTCGGCCACCTCCAACCCAAGCACGCATCCTTCCGAGTCGGTGCGGGCAGTGAAGTTGGCTCGGCACTTCCCGCAAGTGAACCGGCCGGCCGGTTTGCCGGGCCGGAGCTCCTCGCCGCAGAAGAAACAGCGCAGCGCAGCGTTCATTCCATTCCCTTCCGATGCGCTCGGACATCCGTGATGCTGCAGGCGACGATCACGTTGAGGCCCAGCGACCGCGCCTTCTCGACCAGCTCATCACTCTCGGAGCCGGGGTTCAGGAAGAGCTCCTTGGTTCCTTTCTTCGCGATCTCCTCGATCACCTTCATGCCGGTCTGCGGCGGCAGGTAAACGCTCACCCGGTCCAGCGGAACAGGGATATCGAGCACCGACTTGTAGACCTTCAGCCCCTCGATCTCGGTCTCCTTCGGGTGAACCGGGAAAACCTCGTAACCGGCCTCCCGGTAGCTGTGGATCGCGATGTTGCCGTACTTAGAGCGGTCGGAGGAGGCCCCGACCACGGCGATCGTCATTTCTTGAAGGCCTTGTTCAACAGCTCCCCCACCAGGTCCTGCGCCTTGGCGGAGAAAAGCTTCTCTGCCACATACTGGAGATCCGGGGTCACCGAGGGTTTCTGGACGGTCCCTTCCACCCGGACCGGCAGGACAATCCGCCACTGGTCGTCGGACAGGAACCGGAGCTCATCCACCGACTTGATCAGCGCCGCGGAGAGGTCCTGCAGGATGTAGATCCGGGCCGGGAAGGACAGGCTCCCATCCAGGCCGTACCGGCCCGAGGCGGCCAGCTCAAAGGAATCGGTGGCGACCCGGAACTGCCGGAAGAAGACCCCTCCGTTCTCCAACGTGAAGTTGAGGTCCATCGGCCGGAAGAGGGTGTCCTTCTCATTCAGTTTTTGAGCGAATTCGGGCGGCAATTTGGCCAGGAGGGATTCCGTGAGGCCCGGGATGACGGTCAGCCGGTCGAAGAGTTCCCGGAGCAGGTTCACGTTGGGGAGGCGGATGTTCTCCGTCTTGAGCTGGATCTCCCCCTCCGGGCGGGCGCCGAACCCGCGCACCTTCCCGCTGAGCCGGATCGTCCCTTCCCCCATCTTCGCGGAGGATTCTTTGAGATCGAGCTGCTGCGACTTCAGATCTACCGCCGCCCGCAGGTTCACGTGCTCCAGCGTCACCTCCAGGGGGGGCCGGATACTCTGGTCCGCGTAGACCAGGGTCCCCTCCCGCACCACGAGCTCCCGAATGAGCAGAGGGGCGGCCTTGGCGGCGGCCGGGCCCGGCTCCGCCGGAGGCGCGGACGCCCCGGCAGGCGGAGGCATGCCGGGGATCTCGATCACGCCGTCGGCGTGGCGGATCACGCGGCAATAAGGGGACTCGACCTGAACGGAAAGGACTTGCACATCCCCGCGGAGCAGCGGCAAGGGCTTGAGCAGCGCCTTCACGCTTTCCACGCGCAGCGAGGGCGGGATCTCCAACCCCCGCAGCTCCGCCGCGATGCCGCCCTCCCAGCGCAGGCGGATCCGTTCCAGCTTGACCGGCCGGCCGAGGGCCGTTTCCATCTTCTTAATAACGAGGGGACGGTAACGGTCTGCATCAAACGTGGCGAGGAAAACGCCCAGCGCGACCGCGGCGATCAGGAAAAGAACCGAAAGGATGAGGAGGAACCTTTTCATGGCTAAACCTTCTTCATTGTACACTAGCCGAATGGAACGGAGAGCATTCTTCCGGTGGCATTTAGCCCCGGCGGAGCGCCGCCGGTCGAACCGGTTCTGGGCGGTGGCGCTGGTCCTTTCGATCCCCGCCTTTCTGTTCTGCGAGCGGTACGTGGTCGGCGCCGGCCGCGTCACCGACTACAGCATGTTCCCCACGCTCAAGCCCGGCGCCTACTTCCTCATCAATAAGTTCATCGTCCGGCTTAGCCCCATCCGCCGCGGGGACGTCGTGGTGATCATCCCCCCGGACCACCCTCGCTGGTATTACGTGAAGCGGGTCGTCGCCGGCGGCGGGGAAACCCTGTCCATCTCGGATGGCCGGGTCTGGGTGGATGGGAAACCTCTGCAGGAGCCCTACGCGATCGGGCGCACCGAACCCGACATGCGCCCCCGCCGGATCCCTGAGGGGTCCTATTTCCTGATGGGGGACAACCGGGTGGATAGCGAGGACAGCCGGGTGTTTGGATCGGTCCCCCGGGAGCAAATCGTGGGGAAGATCAAACCGGGACGCTTGTTTTCATTTTACTGATTACGGAAGCTTCAGGTCCCGCAGACGCAGCTCAATCTGAAAACGGTCTTCCTGGCGCCGGCCCACCGGCGAGTAAGCCAGGTGGACCGACCCCCTTACCCGCCGCAGGTTGAGCCCCTCTCCAAGAGCGTCGCGCGGCTGCAGCGCCTCAAAGCAGTTCCCCTGCGGGTCCTGCACGGTGACCCGCATACCCATCGGGTGGAAGCCCTGCTGCGTCCTCTCGGCCGGCAGCCGGGCGTCCCGGCTCAGGAACACCGGCCGCGGGTTGCCCGTCCCGAACGGGGCCAAGGCATCGAGCTCCCGCATGAGGGCCTCGGTCAATTCCGCCAGGGGCAGCTCCCCGTCCAGATCCACCGAGGGGGAAAGCATCCCCCGGTCCATCCGCTCGTGCGCCACCCGGTTGAGCGCCTCCCGGAACGGGGCGATCCGGTCCCGCTCGATGGTGAGTCCGGCGGCGCCCGGGTGCCCGCCGAACTCCACCAGATGCTCCCTCACCGAATGGAGCGCCTGCACCAGATCCAGCGCCCGCGTGGAGCGGGCCGACCCGCGGCAGGTGGAACCATTGACGGAGATCACCACCGTGGGGCGGTGGAACCGGTGGGTGAGCCGGGTCGCCAGGATGCCGGCCACGCCGGGGTGCCACTTCTCATCCTCCAGGATGATCACCCGGTCCCGGCTGAAGTTGATCTCCCGGGCCACCTTGACCAGCGCTTTCTTGAACGCCTCCCCTTCCAGCGCCCGGCGGGTCCGGTTGTCTTTGAACAGTGACTTGACCGCCTCCTCCGCCTCCGCGGGATCGTTGGTTGTGAGCAGCCGGAAACTAGTCCCGGCGGAGCCCATCCGCCCGGCGGCGTTGAGCGGCGGCGCCAGCCGGAAGCTGATCTCCTCCGGCGTCAGACGGCTTCCCTCCAACCCGGCCTCCGCGAGCAGCGCCCGCAGACCCGGCTTCCTCGTGTGCTCCAGCGCGTGCAGCCCGGCCCGGACCAGGACCCGATTCTCGCCGGAAAGGGGGGCCATGTCCGCCACAGTGCTCAGCGCCACCAAATCCAGATGCTCCCACAACCGGCAATCGGTACCAGGTACCGATTGTCCTTTGGGTACCTGGTACCGATTTTGCGTGAGCCCGCGCGCCAGCGTGAAGGCGACGCCGGCCGAGGAGAGCTCTTTCTCCGGGTAATCGCAGTCGGCCCGCAGGGGGTTCAGAAAAGCGGAGACCGGCGGATGTCCGGCGGGATCCAGGTCATGATGATCCACCACCACCGACTCCATCCCCAGCCGGCGGGCGAGCTCAAACTCTTTGATGCTGGAGGTCCCGCAGTCCGTGGTGATCAGCAGCCCCACGCCCGAGCGATGCGCTTTCTCAACGACCTCGGGCTTCAAGCCGTAGCCGTCCTCCATCCGGTGCGGGATATGGCAGGAGACCTCCGCCCCCAGGGAGCGGAGGACCCACTGCAGGAGGGCCGAGCTGGTGAGGCCGTCGACGTCGTAATCGCCGACGATCAGGATCTTTTTCTTGTCAAGGAGGGCGCCGCGGATCAGCCGCACCGCCTCCGGCAGCCCGGCCATCCGAGCCGGATCGGCCAGGGAACCGAGATCACCGAACAGGAACTGCTCGGCGGCGCCGGAGGTGTGGATGCCGCGGCGGATCAGCAGGCGGGCGAGGACCGGGCTCACCCCGAGGGCGCCGGCCATGCTTTGCACCGAACCCTCATCTACCGGGTGAAGGACCCAGGTCTTGCGCATGGGAACCCCCTAGCGCTTCTTCTCCCAAAGAAGAAGCAAGGGGGTGGCGATGTAGACGGTGGAATAGATGCCGGAGAGGAAGCCGACCAGCAAAGCGAAGGCCAAATCATTCAGGATGTCGCCGCCGAACAGGAAGAGCGAGACCACGGTCAGCAGCGTGACGCCGGAGGTCAAGATCGTCCGGGAGAGGGTCTGGTTCAAGGCCAGGTTGATCAGCTCTTGGAACGGCATCTTGCGGGCGGTGCGGCGCAGCTCCCTAATCCGGTCATAGATCACGATCGTGTCGTTGATCGAGTAGCCGGCGATCGTCAGGAAAGCGGCCACCAGCGTCAGCGAAATCGGCCGGCCGGTGATCGCCAGCGCGATCAGTGCGATCAGCACGTCGTGCAGCAGCGCCACGATGCCGGCCACTCCGAAACTCCAGGAACGGAACCGGAAACCCACGTAGAGACTGATCGAGACCAGCGCCCAGAAAACCGCCTGGATCGCCCGCTTGCGCAGGTCCTTCCCCACCGAGGGGCCTACCTTCTCCACCCGGACCAGTTCCGGCGGGTTGTCCGGGAAAGAGGCCTTCAGCTTCTCCTGGACCCCCTTCACGGTGTCGCCGGCGGTCCGGATCATCACGTCGTTGGGCCGGCCGAACTGCTGCAGTGAAGCGTCCGGCACGCCGGCTTCCTTCACCGCCGAGCGGACCGAATCCATGGGGACCGGCTTCTGGAAATGATACTGCTGGATCTGGCCCCCGGAGAAATCAATGCCGTAGGCCCGGCTCCCCAGCGATCCGAAGTAGACCAGGCCCCCCGCCACGCACAGCAGCGAGAGCATGTAGCAGAACTTGCGCGGCTTCAGGAAATCCAGCCGGGTTTGGCCGATCAGCTGAAGCATCCGGATCTGAGGGAGCATCTTAGCCCGGTGCAGCGTTTCGAAGATGACCCGCGTGACGATCACGGAGGTGAACATGCTGACCGTCAGACCGATCACCGTCGTGACCGCGAAACCCCGGATCGGACCGGTGCCGAACTGGAACAGCAGGAAGGAAGCCAAAACCGTCGTGAGGTTGGAATCCAGGATAGCGGTGAACGCCCGGTCATAGCCGTTGGTGATCACCTGGCGGATCGTGCGGCCGAGCTTCAGTTCCTCCCGCATCCGCTCGTAGATGAGGACGTTCGCGTCCACCGCCATGCCGAGCGTCAGCACGATGCCGGCAATGCCGGGCAGCGTCAGCGTGGCGTGGAACAGGGCCAAACCGCCCAGGATCAGCAGCAGGTTCAGCGCCAGCGCGACGCAGGCGATGAGCCCCGGCAGCAGGTAATAGCCGGCCATGAACAGGAAGACCAGCCCGATGCCGATGCCGGTCGCCTTGACGCCGGCCCGGATCGAGTCGCTGCCCAGCAGCGGCCCGATGGTCCGCTCCTCTTCCACAATGAGAGGGGCCGGCAGCGCGCCGCTTCGGAGCACCAGCGCCAGATCCAGCGCCTCCTGCTGCGTGTAGCGGCCGGTGATCTGCCCCTGGTCCGAGATCTCGCTCTGGATGACCGGCGCCTGCTTGACCCGGCCGTCCAGCACGATCGCCAGCTTCCGGCCGATGTTGGACCGGGTCAGCTGCGAGAAGATCTTCGCCCCCTCCGGAGTCAGCGTAAAACTGACCTCCGGTGATCCGAATTGGCCGTAATCCACGTGGGCGTTGGCGAGACCCTCCCCCGTCAGCGGGACGCTTTTCTCCAGCAGGTAGGGCTCCCCCTGAGCGTCCCTCAAGAGCTCATACCCTTCAACGGACTCTCCGGCCAGCGCCTTCTTCACCAGTTCCGGATCGGCGCTCACCATCCGGAACTCCAGGTGGGCCACCTGCTGGACAAGAGCCAGTGCCCGCTCCCGGTCCGTGATGCCCGGCAGCTGGACGACGATCTCATCCTCCCCCTGCCGGTGGATCGACGGTTCCTTGACCCCGAACTGGTCGATCCGGTTCCGGATCACTTCAAGCGCCCTCTCCGACGCGTCGGCGCGGGCCTCCTTGGGCAGCTTCGACGTGTCCACCTTCAGGATCATGTGCATGCCGCCCTGGAGGTCGAGCCCCAAGGAGATTTTTTCCTTCAACGGGAAGATCGCCCAGAGGGAGAGGCCTGTGACGGCCAGCGTCGTGACGATCCAGGGGGTCAGGCGGCGGTACACGGCGGGATCTTACCCTTCCTTCACCAAGCGGACAACGCAGTTCCTGTCCACGTCCATGCGGACATTGTCATCCACGCGCAGCGTCACCACGCTGTCTTTCACATTCACAATGGTGCCGTGGAGCCCCCCCACGGTCACCACCTCGTCGTTCTTCTTGAGCTTGGACTGCATCTGGGCCGTCTCTCTCTGCTGCTTCTGTTGGGGGCGCAGCAGCAGGAAATACATCACCCCGATAATCAGCAGCATGGGGAACAACTGGACTAATGCGTTTGAATTCACCGATTCCCTCCGTTGTACGCGACCGACAGTCCGCGGCGCAGCGCGGGGAGCGTTCCCTCCCCGATCGCCCGGCGGATTTCGGCCATCAGTGTACTATAGAACCAAAGGTTATGGAATGAGAGAAGGCGCAGGCCCAGGATCTCCTGGGACTGGAACAGGTGCCGGATATACATCCGCGAGTAGGTCCGGCAGACCTCGCAGCGGCAGGCCGGGTCCAGCGGGCGCGGGTCCTCCGCGTGGACCGCGTTGCGCAGGTTGAGCTTCCCCTCCGAGGTGTAGGCCACCCCGTTGCGCCCGTGCCGGGTCGGGATCACGCAATCGAACAGGTCCACCCCGGCCTGCACGGCTTCCACGAGATCCATCGGCTCCCCCATCCCCATCAGGTACCGGGGCTGGTCCTCCGGCAAGTTTTCAGCCGCCGCCGGCAGCAGTTCATTCATCAGTATCTTGGGTTCCCCCACGCTGAACCCGCCCAGGCAATAGCCGTCAAAGCCGATGCCGGTCAGCTGCTGAGCCGACCGCTTCCGCAACTCCGGGTAAGTGGCCCCCTGCACAATCCCAAACAAAAGTGTTCTCAGTAGGGGACTGTCCCCGAAGGGGACTGTCCCCCTTTTTTCGAACTCTCTCTTCGCCCTCTCCGCCCACCGCGTGGTCCGCTCCAGCGCCTCCTCCGCCTCCGCCCGCTCGCAGGGATACTGCACGCAGTGGTCCAGCGGCACCGCGATATCCACGCCTATCCCCAGCTCAAACTGAATCACGTTCTCCGGCGTGAGCGAGTGGGCGGATCCGTCCACGTGGGAGGCAAAGGTGACCCCCTCTTCCTTGATGCGGCGCTTCGCCGCCAGCGAGAAGACCTGGTAGCCGCCGGAATCAGTCAGGATCGGCCCGTCCCAGGCCATGAACCGGTGCAGCCCGCCGGCCTTCTCCAGAATTTTCAAGCCCGGCCGCAGGGAGAGATGATAGACGTTGCTCAGCAGGATCTGCACGCCGCACGCCTTCAAGTCCTGCGGCGTCAGCGTCTTCACCGTCCCCTGCGTGCCAACCGGCATGAAGCATGGCGTCTCGACGACGCCGTGCGCGGTGACCAGCCGCCCCGTCCGCGCCCGCCCCTCCCGTGCCGTAACGGTGAAAACCCCGTCATTGCGAGGAGGCGAAGCCTCCGTGGCAATCTCGCTTTTCAACGCCGCTTCTTATACGCCATCAACCGCTGCACGTAATCCTGCGCGCCCCACAAGATCCGCTGCTTCTCCTCTTCACTCACCGGCCGGATCCCCTTCGCGGGGACCCCCACCGCCAGCATGCCCGGCGGCACCTTCTTCCCTTCCGTCAGCAGGGCCCCGGCCGCCAGGATCGATCCCGCCCCGAGCTCCGATCCGTCCAGCAGGTTGGCCCCCATCCCGACCATCGCTTCGTCGCCGACCACGGCCCCGTGGATCGTGGCCCGGTGCCCCACCACGACCCTCTTCCCGATCTTGACCGGGAACCCCCGGCTGGTGTGCGCCACCGACTGGTCCTGGAAGCTGGTCTCCTCCCCAATCTCGATCGGCTCGATGTCGCCCCGCAGGACGCACCCCGGCCAGATCGAAACGCGGGGGCCCAGCGTCACCCTGCCAATCACCACCGCCGAAGGGTGGACGTAGGCAGTCGGATCAATCGTCGGCATCACTCCCTCAAACTCTTCAATCATTCTTCCTCCAATCCGTCACGAGCTCTATCCAGTTGTCATTTCGAGGCCGTCAGGCCGAGAAATCTCGTTTTAAACAATGAACATCGCGTCGCCATATGAGTAGAACCGATATTTCTCACGAATTGCTTCCGCATACGCCGCCCGGATCCGCTCCTCCCCCGCAAAAGCGGAGACGAGCAACAGCAAGCTGGTGCCCGGCAGATGGAAGTTGGTGATCATCGCGTCAACCACTTGGAACTTGAAACCAGGCCTGATGAATAAATCCGTCGTCCCCTCTACGACGGCCGCAGGTCCTGCCGCCTGCGGGTACTCCCACCGTCCTCGCTGAGGCTCCGGGCGGTGGGTCCTCCCTCCGGCGTCACCCCCGGCCTTGGCTTCGAGAGTTCGGACTACAGTTGTCCCGACCGCAATAACCCGGCCACCTGTTGTTTTCGTCTGCTCAATCGCCTTCACCGTTTCCGCCGGCACTCGGAACCGCTCCGGGTGCAGTTTCCCTCCGGCCAGTTCCTTCTCGCCGACCGCCTTGAACGTCCCCCATCCGACGTGCAACGTCACAGTCGCGATCCGGATTCTCTTCTCCCGGATTTTCTCCAGCAGCTCAGGAGTAAAGTGGAGCCCCGCCGTGGGGGCCGCCACCGCGCCGGCCTCTTTCGCGTAGACCGTCTGGTACCATTCGGCATCTTCGGCCCGCGCCGGCCGGCCGATGTAAGGGGGCAGCGGCATTTCCCCCAGCCGGCTCAGAGTTTGCTCCAACCCTCTCCCCTCAAATCGGATGAGCCGCTCGCCGTTCTCCCACCCAAGCACCTCCGCATGCAGCCTGCCGTCGTCGAACTGCAGCCGCGTGCCCACTTTCAAGTTCTTGGCCGGCTGCCCCAAGCACCAATAAATCCGGGCTTTCTCTCCCTCCTGCCTGCCCTCGGAAAGCAGCAGCAGCTCCACCTGCCCGCCGGT